>Ga0209800_10004477_pt1 | contig 10302 bp, 7 predicted proteins | sample Higcelweek8metaG_FD_187174 | JGI IMG/M metagenome (GOLD analysis project Ga0209800, IMG submission 187174) | Freshwater pond sediment microbial communities from the University of Edinburgh, under environmental carbon perturbations - High... | ecosystem: Environmental > Aquatic > Freshwater >... | reverse complement strand
CCCACGTACTCTCGCACCACGCCGTCGCCTTCAAAGGCCAGGGTGCTGGTGACCACGTTGTTCAAGAACGCGCGGTCGTGGCTCACCAGGATGAGCGTGCCCGGGTACTCCAGCAGGCGGTCCTCCAGCAGCTCCAGGGTCTCTGCGTCCAGGTCGTTGGTGGGTTCGTCCATGACCAGCACGTTGCAGGGCCGGGTGAACAGCCGCGCCAAAAGCAGCCTGTTGCGCTCCCCGCCGGAGAGGATGCGCACCGGGCTGTTGGCCCGCTCGCCGGAGAAGAGGAAATCCTTCAAATAGCCCATGACGTGCCGGGTGTGGCCGCCGATGGTCACTTGGTCCGAGCCCTCGGCCACGCTCTGGCGCACGGTCTGGTCCGGGTCCAGCTCCTCTCGGTGCTGGTCGAAGTAGGCCACCTCCAGGTTGGTGCCCAGGCGCACGGTGCCGCTGGTGGGCTTGAGCTTGCCCAGCAGCACCTGAATGAGTGTGGTCTTGCCCGCGCCGTTGGGACCGATGAAGCCCAGCTTGTCGCCGCGCATGATGGTCAGGTCCAGGTCCTTGAACACGGGCTCGGCCGCGGGGCTCCAGCGGAAGCTGATGTCCTGGGCCTCAATGACCAGCCGGCCGGAGCGCTCGGCGTCCTGCACGATGATCTTGGCGTTGCCCGAGCGCTCGCGCCGTTGGGCGCGCTCGTCGCGCAGCTTCTTGAGCTCGCGCACGCGGCCTTCGTTTCTGGTGCGGCGGGCCTTGATGCCTTGGCGCACCCAGACTTCCTCGCGCGCCAGCTTCTTGTCGAACTCGGCCCAGGTCTTTTCCTCAGAGGCCAGCATGGCCTCCTTGCGCTCCAGGAAGGTGTCGTAGTCGCAGGTCCAGTCGGCCAAATGGCCGCGGTCCAGTTCGATGATGCGTGTGGCGATGCGCCGGAGGAACATGCGGTCGTGGGTGATGAAGATGAGCGTCTTCACGTGGCGGAGCAGAAAGTCCTCCAGCCAGGCGATGGAATCGATGTCCAGATGGTTGGTGGGCTCGTCCAGGAGCAGCACGTCGGGTTCGCCCACCAGAGCGCGGGCGAGCAGCGCACGGCGTTTGAGCCCGCCGGAAAGGTCCTCGAAGCGCTGGTCCGGGTTGAGCGCAAGACGCGACACGGCCGTGTCCACGTCGGAAAGCGCGCCCCAGCCATTCAGCTCGGTCAGGTCCGACTGGGCCTTCTCCAGCAGGGCGTCGTCGCCGATGGTCTGGGCGTGGTGGTGCTCGGCCACGGCGCGGCCCACTTCGCCCAGGCCCTGGGTCACCACCTCATAGATGGTGCCGGTTAAGACCTCGGGCACCTTTTGCGAAAGCCGGGCCACGCGCAGGCCCACGGAGCGCGATATTTCGCCGCTGTCCGGGGTCAGGTCGCCGGAGAGCAGGCGCAAGAGCGTGCTCTTGCCCTCGCCGTTGCGGCCCACAAGGCAGACGCGCTGCCCGGGTTCGATCTGGAAGGAAATGCCGTCGAGCAGCTTGGGGCCGCCGAAACTCATACACAGGTTGTTTACGCTGATAAGTGCCATGCCGGAGTTCGTATGCTGGCGCGCGGTTCTGGTCAAGCTGCGGCGCTTTGCGCCCGGGGCTCACAACGTGGGCAGAATTCCCGGCAGCCCGCACAGGGCAACGCATTCCACGCCCATGTTGGCCAGGTCGCGGATATTGGCGGCCGCCACCTCCGGGCTCTGGGCCGAGCAGGCGTCGGTGACGACGATGGTGCGGTAGTCGCGCGACATGGCGTCCACCGCGGTGCCGCGCACGCAGTTGGGGTACTGCGTGCCGCCAATGAGCAGGGTGGAGACGCCCAGGCGGCGCAAGAGCGCGTCGAACTCCGTGAACAAAAAGGCGCTGAAGCGCAGCTTCTTCAAGATGTATTCGCCCGGCAGGGGCGTCAGCTCGGCCACGATCTCCGCGCCCTTGGTTCCGGCGACGCAGATGCCCCGGCCCTGGGCGAAGGCCCCGCGCCGGAAGAGCTCCACGTCGCTGCCGTCGGCCCGGTGCTCGCGCAGCACGTGGATGATGCGCCAGCCCTGGTTGCGCGCGGCCTCCCGCAGCTGGCGCAGGGCGGGCAGGGTGGCCTGGGCTCCGGCCACGCAGGCCGGGGCTCCGGGCAGCACGAAATCATTCTGCATGTCGATGATGACGAGGGCGGTGCGGCTGGGCATGGCGTGTTCCTTTTTGCGGCGTCGTATGGTGGCGTCTGTGTAGCCCAGAGGGCGCATGGTGGGCAAGGGGGCCGCTGGCGGGCTAAACGGGCTGGCGGACGATTGCGCCCGGCGCGCGGGTCCTGTATGAAAGGGCATGGCGCGGGTTGCGCCCGGACGCCGCACGGAGGATAATGCCGAGACTGGTGACGGAGACGGCCCGCGAACGGCTTGGCGCGCAGTGTTGCGGATTGCGCGTGGTGCTCAAAGGGGCGTGGCGTTTTCGCCAGCAGCCGCTTCCGCCGTGGTTCAGGCCAGCAGATGCCGGTACAGCGCGCGCTCGTAGGCTTGGCTCAGGCGCCGGGCCATGGCCTCGGTCACTCCGGCTTCCTTCAGGCGGCAGTACAGGTGCAGGGGATTCAGAAGATGTTGCAGATGGCGGCGCAGAGTGTGCATGGTGCCCCCCTCCTTGGCGGGGGACGGGTGTTTGCCATTTTCAAGCAAAGGCCGTGCCTGTCGTGAAATCGCGAATGAATCCGAATATGGCCATGAAACGGCCCTGGATACTGGCTGCGCCCTCCTGCGTGCTGCCTGCCGGAATTGCCGAAAACTGCGCATTTCTTGCCCAAGAATTTGACGAAATCGCCCTGGCGTTCTTCGAGACCGAAGCCTGCCTGGCCTATACCGAGCAGGAATTTCCCGCCGGGCTTGCGCAGCTGCCCGTGAGCTGGCACATGCACCTGCCCCTCGACCTGCCCTGGGCCGCTGGCGTGGGCGGCGTGGCCGCGGCCGTGCTCGGTCTGCGGGACAGGGCGGCCCATGTCGCGCCGGGGCATTTTGTGCTGCACCCCCCGCAAGAGCCGCAAGCCCTGGCCGAGCTGGCGCAACGCCTGGAGGCCGGCGGCATCGCGCCCGGGCAGGTGCTGGTGGAGAACATCAGCGGCCGCGACCTGGCCCTGCATTGGCCGGTCATCGAGGCCTTTGGACTTGGCGTGTGCCTGGATTTGGGGCACATGCTGGTGCATGGGCAGCAGGAATTTTTCGCATTGCCGGGGCTTGCGGCGCGCACGCGCATGCTGCACTTGAACGCCCCGGCCCCGGCCCGGCCTTCGCGCCACGCGGCCCTCTCGGTGCTGGACGCCGCAGGGCGGGCGCTGTGCGGGCGCTTGCTCGATCATATTGCCCCGGGCGGTGTGGTGGTTCTGGAATTGTTCAACGAGAACGCATTGTTCGACTCCCTGGCCGTGCTGGACGACATTCTCGCCAGCCGCAAGGGGGAACTGGAGGCCCACGCGTGATCACCTTCGTCATCGGCGGCAACAAGTCCGGCAAGTCCGACTACGCCATGGGGCTGCTGGAGGCCGCGCCCGGACCGGCGCTTTTTTTGGCCACGGGCAAGGCCAAGGACTTGTCGTTCCGCAACCAGATAGCCGCCCACCGCGAGCGGCGCGACCCGGCCCTGCCCGTTGTCGAGGTGGGCTGGGACTTGCCACGCGCCCTGCTGGAGGCTAAGACGGCATATCAGACCGTTCTGGTGGACAGCCTGGACTTCTGGCTGTACGTTTGCTCACAGGAGTGCCGCGACCATGAAGTGGTCGAGGCCTTCCTTGATGCGCTCGGACATTGCCGGGAAGGCAACGTCATCCTCGTTTCCTGCGAGATTGGCTTCGCGCCGTTGCCGGCATCGAGCGAGGCCAGGACGTTTCTGAAAAAACTCGGGCGGCTCAATCAAGCCGTGGCGGCCCTGGCCGACGAGGCGTACCTCGTTGTCGCCGGACTGCCTCTGGCGCTTAAAAAGGCGGAACATGGGCGTATCGAAGCTGACTGACGAAAAGATCCAGGCGCTTTTGCCCTTGCTCAACAAGGACGAACGCTGGCTCATCGTCATCAACGCCGACCCGGACTCCATGGGCGCCGCCCTTGGGCTCAAGGCCATTCTCTCGCGCCGCGTGCGCGATATCGGCATCGGGCACATCAACGAGATCAACCGGCCGGACAACCTGGCCATGATCCGCTACCTGCGCGTGCCCACGCGCAAGCTCATCCCGAACCTCATCGCCCAGTACGACCGCTTCGCCCTGGTGGACAGCCAGCCGCATCACCACCCGGAGCTGGGCAAGCTGGAGTACACCGTGGTCATCGACCACCACCCCATCTTGCCCGATAAGCCCGTTGTCGCTCCTTTGGTGGACATCCGCCCCAAGTTCGGCGCCACCTGCTCGCTTATGACGGAATACCTGCAACGCCTCAAAATCCGTCCGCCCAAGCTGCTGGCCTCGGCCCTATTGTACGGCATCAAGGCCGACACCCTGAACTTCCAGCGCAAGTTCATCGACGCGGACATCGACGCCTTCAAGTATCTTTCCAAGTACGCGGACCACACGCTCATCACGCGCATCGTGCGCAGCGAGTACCACCTGGAGTGGATGCGCTACTTCTCCCGCGCGTTCTACAACCTGCGGCGCATCGGCACCGGCCTGACAGCGCACCTGGGCAAGGTCATGAGCCCGGACATCCTGGTGGTCGTGGCCGATTTCTTCATGCGCGTGCACTCCATCTCCTGGGACGCCGTTTCCGGCATCTCCGGCGACAATCTGGTGGTCATCTTCCGCGGCGACGGCATCCGCAAGGACATGGGCAAGTTCGCGGCCTCGCTCTTCGGCGAGATAGGCTCCGCGGGCGGCCACAAGGGCGCGGCCCGCGCCGAAATCCCTCTGGCTGCGCTGGATGGCAAGGACCCGGAGATGTACGTGCTGAAGAAGCTTTCGCGCGGCAAGACCACCGGCTTTCAGCGGATCTGACGCATGTCGCTCAAAGCCCGCCTCAACCTTTCCGGCCAGGCCGATCCGCTGTTTCTGGTGGACGGCACGAGCTTTCTGTACCGCGGCTTTTACGGCTATCCGGACCTCAAGCGCTCCGACGGGCTGCCCACCAACGCCATCTTCATCGTGCTGCGCATTCTGCTGCGCATCTTGAAGGAAGACCGCCCCAAGTACCTCGGCTTTTTCATGGACGGCAAGGGGCCGACCTTCCGGCACGGCATGTTCGAGCCCTACAAGGCCCAGCGGCCCAAAATGCCCGAGGATCTGGCCGTGCAGATAGAGCCCCTGCGCGAGGCCGTGCAGCTGCTTGGCCTCAACCTCACGGTTTCCGACGGCATCGAGGCCGACGACTGCATCGCCAGCCTGGCCGCGGCCAACCACGAGGAGCGCCCTGTCGTCATCGTGGCCTCGGACAAGGACCTGAAGCAGTGCCTTTCGCCCAACGTGTATTTGTGGGACCCGGCGGGCAAGGCGGAAAAGGTGACGAGCGAGGCGGACTTCACGGCCGAGCTGGGCATAACGCCCGCGCAGTGGCCGGATTTGCAAGCCCTCATGGGCGACAGCTCGGACAACATCCCCGGCCTGCCCGGCGTGGGGCCCAAGACCGCGCTCAAGGTCATCCACGACTTTCCCACCCTTGAGGACCTGCGCGCGGCGGAAGAGCGCGGCGACAAGCGCCTGCCGGAGAGCTTCCGCAAAAAGCTCGCGGGCCGCATGGACGACGTGTTCCTGTACCGCGAGCTCACGCGGCTGCGCCTGGGCTGCTGCCCGGACCTGACCCTGGACCGGCTGGTTGTGCAGCCGCCGGACGTGGACAAGCTGGCGGAGTTTTTGCGCACGTACGAGTTCAAAAGCCTGCTGCGCGAAATTCCCCTGCCGCGGAAGTCGCCGGAGGAAGAGGCGCTGGAATCGCAGCCCACCTCCGCCGGGTACAATGGCCCCGCGCCCTGGGAAGGGCAGGGCGGTCCGCTGGCTGCGCCGTATGTCGAGCCGTTTTCCGCGCAGCCGTCTGCGCCCGCCATTGCGCCGTCCACTTCGTCCTTTGCCGCCTTTGGCCCTGCTGGGGCCGGCGCTTCGGGAGCTGGTTCTGGCGCGTCTTCATCGAAGGCCAAGTCCAAGGCCACGGCGGTCGGACAGCTTTCCCTTTTCGGCGCGCCCGCCGCGCCCGCCGCGCCAGCCGCGTCAGATGGACCGGCCGCACCCGCCTCCGCAAGTCTGCTTTCCCTGATGCCCGCGCCCGAGGCCCTGCCCCTGCGCCATATCGCCGACGCCTCGGTCCTGCCGGATTTCACCGGCCGCGTGGTGGGCCTGGTGCCCCTTGACGATGCCGGTCCTGCCGGAGCGCAGACAGGCGCACAGACAGGCGCACGGCCGGGTGGCTTCCGCCTGGCCCTGGAGGGCGACGACGCTCTCGCGGGCGAGATGCTGTTCACCGGCGCGGACGAAGCCCTGGCCGAGCGTTTGGCCCAGGCCGAGGCCATTGCCGCGCCGAGCTTGCAGGATTTGCTGCGCCGCGGCCGCGCCTGGGACGCCGTGCCCCTGGACCGCTGGTTCGACCTCGGGCTGGCCGCGTACCTGCTGAATCCGGAAGACCGCAATTATTCCTTCGAACGTCTGCGCCTGGCGCTGTTCATCGCGCCAGATCCCTTCGCCGACCCGGAAGACCCGGCGACGGACGCCGGGCCGGACGCCGAACCCGCGCCGCACCCGGACGCCCAGGCCCAGGCCGCTCTGGCCTGCCGCCGCATGCTCTCCCGCCGCTTGCACGACGCCGGACTCGACGCGCTCATGCGCGATCTGGAGATCCCGCTCATCCCCGTGCTGGCGGCCATGGAGCGCCGGGGCGTGCGCATCGACTTCGCGGCCTTCAAGAGCTTTCTTTCCGAGGTGACCACCGAGGTGGAGGCGCACACCAAGCGCATTCAGGAGCTGGCGGGCGGACCGGTGAACGTGCGCTCCAGCCAGCAGCTCTCCGAGGTGCTGTTCAAGAAGCTTGGCCTCAAGCCCGCGGGCAAGACGCCGGGCGGCGCGCTCTCCACCGGCAGCGAGGCCCTGGAGAAGCTGGCGGGCCAGCACCCCATAGTGGAAGAGATTCTGGCCTTCCGCGTGCAGGAGAAGCTGCGCTCCACGTATCTGGAGCCCATGCCGCGCCTGGCCGACGCCTCCGGCCGCCTGCACACGCGCTTCAACCAGCTGGCCACGGCCACCGGGCGGCTTTCCAGCTCCGGCCCGAATCTGCAGAACATCCCCATCCGGGGACCGCAGGGCGCGCGCATGCGGGCCTGTTTCGTGGCCTCGCCCGGCATGCTTTTCGTCGGCGCGGACTACTCCCAGGTGGAGCTGCGCGTGTTGGCGCACTTCTCCAAAGACCCCGCGCTCATCGACGCCTTTCAGAAGGACGAGGACATCCACAGCCGCACGGCCGCGCTTTTGTTCGACAAGGACGCGGCCCAGATCACGCCGGACGAGCGGCGCGGGGCTAAGACCATCAACTTCGGCCTCATCTACGGCATGGGCCCGCAGAAGCTGGCGCGTGAGCTGTCCATCACCACCAATCAGGCCAAGGAGTTCATCGCCCGCTACTTCGAGAAGCTGGGCACGCTCAAGGCCTTCTATGAAGACATCGTGCTGGAGGCGCTCTCGCGCGGGTACGTGACGACCCTCGCCGGTCGGCGCAGGCTGTTGCCGGAGCTGTTCTCGCGCAATCAGCAGGTGCAGGCCCAGGCGCGGCGGCAGGCCATCAACACCGTCATCCAGGGCAGCGCGGCCGACGTCATCAAACTGGCCATGCTGCGCGTGTTCGGCAGCCCGGAGCTGGCGCGGCTCGACGCCAAGCTCATTTTGCAGGTCCACGACGAACTGCTGCTGGAGGTGCCGGAGCAGAACGCCCCGGCCGCGGCTGTGGAGCTCGGCCGTCTCATGCAGACCGTGACCACCCTGGCCGTGCCTCTCAAGGTGGACGTGGGCCAGGGCCGCAACTGGGCCGAGGCCCACTAGCCGAGTCCGCCCACCCGTTCACGCAAAGAGCGTGACCAGCTTGTTGCCGCAACTGGGCCAAGGCGCACTGGCCGACTCCGCCGCTCTTCCTCTTCATCGCCCTGCGACATTTTCCTGCACGCCTTGCGGCATGGGAAGGCCGCGCATGTCTGGCGTTCGCCGGGAGCCCCGCGTTTTTTGTTTGATTTTGGGCCAGCGGTGGGCTCGGCCCTGCGCGATGTCCAGCCGGACGCGCGGACGAGCATAGAAGTTTGGTCCGCCGTCCGGCTCGTCGCCTGGCCTGTCGCCCGGTTCGTCGCGCGGCTCGTCGCCTGGCCCGCCGTCTGTTCTGTCGCTCGGTCCGGCACCTGGCCTGGTGTCTGGGCCTTCCGCCAGCAGCGGGCAGAAATCCCTTTCGGACGGTGCTGTTCTGCGCTACGCTGCCGCCAGCATGACCGCCAACCACGACGCCATCCTCCTTGCCGCCTACGGCTCGCGCCTCACCGGCGCGCAGGAAGCCATGGACAATCTCCTTCGCCAGACCGTGGCCGCCTTTCCCGGCCACCGGGTGGAGCAGGTCTTCACGGCCGGAGCGCACTTCGCCAAGGGCGTTCACGCCCCCCGCCTCCGCACCCCGGCGGAGGCGATGCTCTCCCTCGCGCGCGAGGGCGTGCGCCGTCTCGCCGTGCAGTCCCTGCACGTGGTTCCGGGGGCCGAGTACCTCGGCCTGAAACGGCAGGTGGAGCGTTTGCGCGGCGAGTTCGAGGCCATTGAGCTGGGGCGTCCGCTCCTCGGCAACGAGGACGACGTGCGGCTGGTGGCGGCCACCTTGGCCTCGGCCCTGAAAGAGGCCTCCCGCCCCGGCGAGGCGGTGCTCCTCATGGGCCACGGCACCAGGGGCGAGGCCAATGGCGCATACCGCCGCCTGGCCGGGGAGCTGCGCGCCCTGGGCTCGCGCGTGCTCATCGGCGCGCTGGAGGCGGAGCCCGGCCTTGCGGAGAAAGTGACGGAATTAAACACGCTTGGCGTGAAAAAAGTGCACCTGATGCCGCTTCTCTTTGCGCGCGGGGTGCACGTCATGCGCGACATGGCCGGGGAGGGCGGCGGTTCCTGGCGCTCCGGCCTCGCCAACGCTGGCTTCACGTGCGAGGCGCATCTGCGCGGCGCGGGCGAACGCCAGGAGCTGGCGGGCATCTGGCTGGACCACCTGCGCGAGGCCGTGGAGCGCCTGCAAGGCCAGAAGGCTGAAGCTTAGCCCAGTCCGGCCCGTTTGAGCTTGCGCCAGAGCGAGGCACGGTCGATGTCCAGAATCTCCGCCGCGCGCGACTTGTTGCCGCCGGTTTGCTCCAGCACCCACAAAATATGCTGCCGCTCGTTCTCCTCCAAGGTGGCCATGCCGCCCTGGCGCGAGGTCTTGAGCTGCTGCTGGTCCAGCTGCAGGTCCGGGGGCAGGTGGCGCAGCTCCATCACGTGGCCCTCGGCCAGCACCACGGCGCGCTCCATGAGGTTCTCCAGCTCGCGGATGTTGCCGGGGAAGGGATAGGCCGCCAAGGCCAGCAGCACGTCCGGCGCTATCTCGCGCACATCGCGCCCCAAAAGCTCAGAATACTTGAGCAGGAAGTGCCGCGCCAGAAGCGGGATGTCCTCACGCCTTTGGGCCAGGGCGGGCAGCCGCAGGGTGATGACGTTCAGCCGGTAGTAGAGGTCGAGGCGGAAGGAGCCTGTTTCCGCCTCGGCGGCCAGGTCCTTGTTGGTGGCGGCTATGACCCGCACGTCCACGGGGATGTCCGCCGTGCCGCCCACGCGCATGAGCTTGCGCTCCTGCAGCACGCGCAACAGGCGCACCTGCATGGAGGGCGTCATCTCGCCCACTTCGTCCAAGAACAGCGTGCCGCCGTCCGCGGCCTCAAAAAGTCCGGCCTTGCGCTCCATGGCGCCGGTGTATGCGCCCTTTTCGTGGCCGAACAGCTCGCTGGCCAGCAGATCTTCGCTGAAGGCCCCGCAGTTGACGGCCAGAAAACGCTTGCCCGCGCGCTGGCTTGCCTGGTGGATGGCCCGCGCCACAAGCTCTTTGCCGGTGCCGGTTTCGCCCAGCAGCAGCACGGTGGAGGAGGTGGGGGCCACCTGGGCGATGGTCATGAGCAGGCTGGCCATGGCCGGGCTTTTGCCGACCAAAAGCGGCGGCGCGTCGCGGTCCTTGAGGCGCTGGCGCAGGTCCAGCACCTCGCGCCGCAGGCGGCTCGACTCCACGGCCTTGGCCGTCAGCGCGCGCACCTCGTCGAGATTGAGCGGCTTGGCCAGATAGGAGAACGCGCCCCGGTTCATGGCCGCGACAGCGC
>Ga0209800_10004476_pt1 | contig 10302 bp, 13 predicted proteins | sample Higcelweek8metaG_FD_187174 | JGI IMG/M metagenome (GOLD analysis project Ga0209800, IMG submission 187174) | Freshwater pond sediment microbial communities from the University of Edinburgh, under environmental carbon perturbations - High... | ecosystem: Environmental > Aquatic > Freshwater >... | reverse complement strand
CTCCAACGTAAGCTTTTAATTTTTCTCTTATATAATTTCCTTTCTTCTCTGCCATTTCCCAAGTTTTATCTCTTAAATGAATTTGAAGAGCTTTTAAGGAAACAGCACATGCTATTGGAGTCCAACCAAATGTTGAAATTAACATTGCTTCTCCAAATGCCTTTTCAAATATTTCAGATTTTCCCACAACTGCACCAATCGCAGAAGCGCCATTAGACATTCCTTTTGCAAATACAATCATATCTGGTGTTATACTCTCATGTTGTATCCCAAAAAGTTTGCCTGTTCTCGAAAAACCTGTTCCAACTTCATCAACAATTAGTAACGTCCCATATTTTGAAGTGAGTTCTCGGAGTTTCGTAAGAAATTCAGGATATGCAATAAGTGTTGATCCCCAACCAGTTATGATTCCTGGTTCTGTAACAACAGCAGCGATATCTTCTTTTGAGAGTAATTCTTCAAAATCTGAGAGAAATTTATTAAAATCCTCTTCACTTATTTTATTGTGTGGAAATGGAATAGGTTCAATTTCTGGAACTAACGGTTGAAGTTTTTTATGTGAGTCTTTTGGGTATCCGATAGCAAGCGAGGCAAATAATTGCCCATGATAATGGGAATTAAAACCAATAATTCTTTTCCTTTCTGTGTAAACACGAGCAACTTTAATTGCAACTTCTATTGATTCTGTACCACTTGTTTCTTTAATACAAGCATCGAGTCCTTTTGGTAATGCTTCTGTTAAAGCCTTAGCATATTCTTCTTGAATTGGATCTGAGCCCCAAAGAAGTCCTTGCACATTTTTCTTTGTTTGTTCAATTATTGCTTCATTTATTTCTGGATTATTCCATCCTAAATTTGTTACATTCCAAGCTGATGAAAAATCAATATACCTTTTCCCTTCCTTGTCCCAAATTAAAGAACCTTCTGCTTTTGAAATAGGCAAGTATTCATATTTACCTTTAAAATCTCGATAGACAATGCTGTTTTCAATCATGTTTAAAGTATATCAGATTACTATCTAAATTTTAAGGTCTTAATTTTGTTATAAATAATATTAAATTATTGCGTTGGTCGTCTAATGATAAAATCGATTTCCGGATTTTCTGTCTTTAAATTGGTTATTACTTTTTTTACAACAGTATCAACTTTCATATATTCTTCAATATCTTCTGGATACTTTTCTTTATATATATCCGTCTGCATTCCACCTGGAAATATTCCATATATTTGTATATTTAAATCTTTAACTTCTTTTCTTATTGATTCTGTTAGCCCTTTGATTGCAAATTTAGAAGAGGAATAGGCTGATATTCCTGGTTTCCCATCAAGTCCTGCAGTTGAATTGACATTTATTATTATTCCACTATTTTGTTTTTTCATTTGAGTAAGAGCAACCTGACACCCATAGAAATACCCAAAAAAGTTTACATCAAATAAATAATGTAATTTTTCAATATTTACTTCTTCAACTAGACTCGGAGCAATCTGAATACCTGCATTATTAATCCAAACATCTATTTTCCCATACTTTTTAATAACATATTCGCTCAGTTTTTTAATATCTTCTTTTGAAGTAACATTCGCAATAAAATTATCAACAGATAATTCCTTAGCTGTTAATTCTAGACTTTCCTTTTTATGACTAGATATAATTACACTCGCACATTCTTTTTTGAAAGCACCGGCAAGCGATTTACCAAATCCTTGACTTCCACCAGTTATAATGATTACTTTATCTTTTAGTTCCATATGTTTATTATATACCAAAACAACTTATTACGGATAGGAGTTAAATTATTATCTGACTGCACTCTATAGTTGTTTCAAAAGCTCAGGACCCATTTTTTTAGGATTTATTAGATCCATATGCGAAAATCCTTTTAACTCTATTATTGTTCCTTTGTGCTCCCCTTTTTCAAGAGCCGAAGGGATTACTTTATCATCTACAGAGTAATAACCAATATATTTAATTATTTTAGGGTCAGGTTGTATTATAGGAACCCATTCTTTGTATGCGTCAGAAAACAGGCAAAGAAATTTATCTTCGATCCAGGAGAAATATTTCTGTTTAACTTCACCGACAGGGCTACCGAGCGTGATAACTTCATAAGTAATATCAGGATATAATTTCCTAATTGCATCCACAAGCATACACGCGATTTTCCCTCCCATACTATGCCCTATCAAGATTATCTTTTCTGGTTTACTTTTATCAAACAAATTCTTTTCAAGATATTCTACTGTTCTTTTTGTAGTTATCGCGAGCGAAGAACTATTTAACCCAAGTGGAATGGCTGCGACGTCGTAACTTTTCTGATTTTTACGTAAATATCTAACCAATGAAAAAAGATCCCAAGCACTTCCCCCTAACCCTGGCATGATTAAAATATGATGTGAATTTTGAAGATTAAATTTACATTCACTACTATTTTTAAACAAAAACATTTCTAGTTTGTAAATAATTTTTTTCATATTTGTTATATATTCTTAAGAAAAGCTTTTTTGTATTCCTCTGTCATTCCACCAAGTCGAAAAATAAATATTTCATTTGCTCCTGCTTCTTCTGTCCATTTTATATCTTCGGTGATATCTTCTACCCTACAAATTGGCTCATTCCCCAATACCCCTGTCGCTATTGTCCCTAGTCCGAAACATAAACGACCAGGATTATTCCTTGAAAACTTTTTCTCAAATTCATTATTCTATTCCATGTTTTATTACCAAAAAATTTCTTTAACATACTAGAATAACACATTCGGATTTTGGTGTGAGTAAAATTAAATGAAGGAGAGAGCCCAAACATTTTCCAAATATTATAAAGTAACTTCCCTATCGATGGATACTCTGCAGTATATACTTTTATATTGTGACTTGGGGCTTGTATCAAAAAGTTATTAATCCTCTCTTTATTTGAGTTCAGATGAACTAAATTTTTAAGATATTTCCAAGGTTGTCGTGGTAATTCAAGATCAAGAAGAATCGGTAATTCTTCGTTGTGGAATTTACTTGTTAAATCAGTGAATATTTGATCCAAATTGCTTGGATTAGAAATTCCAGAAATCCAGTATGATTTAGAAACAGTCGTCCACCAGCCAAAAGTTATATTTTGATATTTTTCTTTGTATTCTAGTTTGATTTTATCAAACTGTTCATATGATGAGGCCGCAATTAAAACAACCGCCGGCCAAGTTATAAGGTCTAATTTCAATAAATTTTCTTCTGTTGGATATTCTTCAAAAAAATTAATTTGCATAATTATTCTTTATATTAAATTAAGTTACTTATCTAAAGGAGGATTAGAAAAATAGACTCTCACATTATTATCTTTTTCATATAACTCAATCATTTCAAAATTTTCTCTGATGATAAGAGAAAAGCCGGATTTATTTAAATATTTTTCTTTAAAAGATGAATAATCAGATACCGTAAAATCGGCATCGCCACGTTCTGGTCTAGTAGAGTCGGGTTTTCTAATTTTTAGTAATTGCAATCTACCTGCGATGGTGTCTAAAGATATTTTAAATAGTGGACCAGTTGGTGTTTCTTTTATTATCGTTCCTAATTTATGGGCTTCTTCTAGAAAATTATTTTGTTCTTCTTCGGACTGGCAAAAGACACAAACGTAATTAGCTGGAACATTTTTCTGATCAGTATATTTATCTTTTAAAGATTCCGCCTTTTTAACTATATTTTGAATTAAATTTTCCATAGTGTCATCCATTTTTTTCTTTTCTTTGATCGACTAATCCTCCTATATATTTAGCTTCGTAAATTTTTTTCTTTCCAAAATAAATCTTCTCTACCCCAGAAAAATTGGTTGCTTCTCCATGGAACCAATTTCTGTATGCATAGTCTCCATTTTGATAAAATTTGGGGCCACGAAAAGGTTTATCTTTGGGTATGAGAGTAAGTGATTCTTGTAAAAATTTATATACTTCTTTGAAATCATTAAATGATTTATCGACAGAACCATAGTAAACCATCATATAGACGGGTTCTTTTTTAAAGAAAACCACTTCCTCTCCTCCATATGGTTCACCACCAAAGTAGTTGTCATAATACAACCAGTCACCACTTTTAAAAGTTATTGTTTTAGATTTATTCTTTTCTTTGATCTTATTAGCATTATTACCACTAGCATATCCTGCTTTTTTGGCCTTAACTAAAAAATTACAAAGTTGTTTTAAATTAATCATATTACCAAATCTTTTCTTTAGTTTTTATTTCATCATCCCTGTTCCATGCTGGAGTTGTGATGAGAACCATTTTTAATTCACCCTTAAAATAAATTCTTGTATTAGGTAATATTGAAATTGAATCCCCTTTTGAGACAGCAACTTCTTCATCATCAAGAAAAAACGTTCCGCTCCCCTCAAGAACAATATATGTAAATGTAGATTTCGTATTATAAAACTCGCTATTGTGTCCTTCTTTTGTATTCTCTAAAACAATCCCGCAATTATCAATGTTTGGATATACATCTAAAATCATTCCAACTTTTTCTTTGTGCTCTACCTCTTCCTTTTTTGTTAGTTTGTATTTTTGCATGGGTTAATTATAGCATGGTGTGATGAACGTTATAAAATAAAATTTTTATAGAGTTTTTTTGAGATTAGAAACCTTTATAATTTGAGTATTTACAGGATTAACAAAATTATTTTGAAAATCATTTATTAACAGATCTCTAATTTCTAAGGGATAAATTAACATATTTTTCAATTTCTCTATTTTAATCCATACTGGATTATAAAAATCCTCCCCTCTCAATATTTTTCTTTTTTCTTCAGAATCTTCACTTAATTTTGGTTCTCCTTTTATATAATCACAAAGATAAAAGTACTGTTCTGTATCATCGTCGTAAATATGGTGATATAAAAGCTTATTTATCATTACATCTATTGTTGCTTCTTCTTTCATCTCACGGACAACCGCTTCTTCTATTGTTTCTTCTTTTTCAACCCCACCACCAGGAAACACAAAATATTCTTTTTTATTTTTCCTATGAATTAGAAGTACTTCATCATCTTTTATTAAAATTGCAACAGCTCTTATTCTTTTCATAATTAATTTATTTGTTGTTTTACAATTTAAATTAAATTTATAGGTTCACCTTTCAAATAAGCTTCGATATTATCAATCATCATTTTACTAGCTTTTCTATCAGTTGCGTCAGTATTATAAGCTATGTGTGGGGTAGCTAAAACTTTTGGGTGATTAGCTAATTTAATATAGAAAGGATCATTAACGTCGCCGACTTGTATTGAAGCACAATCACTAGCAACGCCAGCTAAGATATCATTATCTAAAGCTTCAATCATTGCTTCTGCATCATATATTTTAGGACTAGTTACAGTTATAAAATATGAATCTTTTTTGAAAGAATCGAAGAATTCTTTATTTAGTAAATCCTTAGTTGTTTCATTTGAACCTAAAGTATCAACTACCACATCGGCATTTTTTATGAATTCAATTAAATTATCACTCTTGGTAAAATATCTAACATTCATTTCTAAGGCTTCACATATTTTACCAACTCTAGACCCAACATTGCCTTTACCTAAAATTGTAATATTTTTACCGATTAATCCTTTTGTTTCTTTCGGAATACTATCGGATTCTTTTTTATTAATCCAATTCGGTAAATCTCTTAACAAATTAAGAATCATTGCAATTATCCATTCACTAACAGCCTCTTTATTACAGCCTGGGCAATTTGAAACTTTTATGTTTCTTTCTTTTAATATATCTCTATTTAAAAAGTCTGTTGCAACAAATGGCATTGATATAAAAGTGTTTTCTAGTTCTTGATATTTAAGTTTTAAACCAAATTTTCCAGAACAAACAATATCAGCTCCCTTGCATCTTTCTAGCCATTCTTCTGGTGTTTTTGGTAAATCTTCATAATACTTAACTTCGCCAAGTTTATTTAGCCTTTCTCTTTCTTCTCTATTTAAACCTAAATCTTGGGTTACTACTATTCTATTCATATTTTAATTATATCAAATTTATGTATTTATCTAAAACAGATAAATATTCTTCTTGAGAAATCGAAATAGAACTCTAGTTTGTGACCCTTCCGGGAATCTAACCCTTCTCGAGAGGTTTAAAACCTCTCTCTTAGGCTATCCTTGACGAGTGCTTAAACTCGTTCTCTAATTTGTGACCCTACAGAGAATCGAACTCTGATTACCGCCTTGAGAAGGCGGTGTCCTAACCGTTAGACGATAAGGCCAAACTTAACTATTTAATTTTACTTTGGTTCGATTCCAATCGTCCCCTGAATTTACCTTCTTACAGAAGCAGTACACCTGTTCTGTATTATATTTCGTTATTCACTCATATAATACTATCACAGGTCTTTCGTTTGGGACCCTCCCCAAACTTCAACCTCTCGAAGGCGGTGTCCTAACCGTTAGACGATAAGGCCATACTTCAAATACTATATAAAAGTAACAAAATATTGATCTTTTTACAAGTAAAGTAAAATAAAACCCCGCGGAATGGCGGGATTTAGAGATCAACAAGCAAGCGAATAGTTACGCGTTCTTTAATTTTGAATCATTCGTTTAAACACTTGCTCTCAGGAACAAATAAAATGAAAAACTAATCTAATCTTTTACTTTGGTGGTTACATGGCGGATAAAATCTGAGATTATCAGATTAATGTTGCGTTTGTTCATCCAAACAGTACCATCTTTCTTCTCAAACTCGAGATCCAGAACGCTCTGATTATTGATCACTGAGTTTATAAACGTTTCGACTTTAGATTTTATTTTACCTTGGTTCCAGGAATCCAGATGAGGCAATGCCAAATCTACAAACGGACTGACGATAGTTCTCAGCGCTGTAATCGACAATGACGTGCCGCTTAGTTGTGCGACAATTTTCTGAAGGAAATCGTAACGGTAATCGCTTTCAACTTCGGATAAATTCTGCAATGTTAATTGTGTTTCCATTTTTTCAAATTTTTCTTTATCATGTCTTTTTTATAAACAATAGTCAAGTTCACAAACATATATCACAAAGAAAACCCTTGGCATATGCCAAGGGTTTAGTTAAGGTTTAAAGGAAGTATGTTTCTACCTCAATTGGTTCATTCACTTTTGTGACTTTTCTTTTCAAAATCATTTCTTTTTTAGTAATGTTTTCTCTCCATAATGGGCGCCCTTCCAAGTCAAATTGATGAAAAACCCCAGCCCCACAGTTGCATTTGAAACCAACAATCTTTTTATTTTTATTTGCAAAGTCAAAAATAAGTTGGTGCGCAGCATGATTCTTTGGTCTGACAGAATCAGAATTAATAAAATCAAGAATCTCTTCTTTACTTTCAGGACTCTCAATGTCATTTTTACCAGCAACAAAAGAAACAACGGAATGTTGCTCACGATCTTTTTCAATAGGTTCAAACATGATTTTTCTCCTTTTAAATATTAGGTTATTAAATTTTGAATGTACAAATTATATAAAGAGCAAAACCAGCTTTCATTGAAAGCTGGTTTTTAAGAATAAATGAGTGCGGTAAGCTTTATTATCAAAAATCAACCTTCAATTTGAAAGTATAAATAATAAACTTAATGAGATTTTTATTTAAATTTTGGGCGACTCGTGTCATATTTCTATAATTGCATATTCAAATAATAAAGTCAATTTACAAAATGTTAAAATATTATTCTAATGTAATGAGACATAAAAAAAGAGCCACCCAACTTATTGTGGATGGCGCCTTCTTTAATGCTTTATGTAAGGTCCATTGTTATGGTCTTACCAATTCAATTTTTTGTTGATTTGAAGAAACAAATCTAAATCCTCTTCTGAACCTGTCTCCGTAATCAGATCGATAACTTTTTTCAATTCACTCACCACATTTATAGTGATAAAGTGTGATGGGTGACTTTCTTTTCCATCAATATAATATTCATCAGAATCACTTTCCTTTGTGATCCTGATGATGGCTTCTTTTTCTGTTTCCCCTTTTTGATAAGGACCAGAAAATAAAACCCCATCGGTGGCCGTCACAAAAATTAAAAAAAAATCAAATTCCATCGAAATTGCATCTTGGAACCAACCTGCTAATGCAATTCGATTTTTTTCATTTTTTAAAAAATCTACTCTTTGTTCATCCGTCCACTTTGAATATTCTTTCATCTTAAATAAGTTTAGTTTATATTCAGTATAACATAATATAATAAAAAGTAAATAGATTACATTTTATATCCAGTTTCTTTGACAAGAAAGAAAAAATAAACTATATTCAAACAAACTAAATTTATGTACAAAATAATAAGAAAATGGAAACAACAACACAATTCCAAGAAATCAAAATGGATGAAAACTTTTTTAAAAACATCCTGTCATTTGTCGATAAGCTAATCACAGAGCTGGAAACCAATGGCGTAAAAATCGTTGACAAAGAAAATATAAGTATCAAGCCATACGATAAAAAAAAGAAAACACCTTCCCAATTCTATTTGTTTTCTATGGGGATAGATACAAAAAATGGAGAAAAAAGGTTATCAGTCGCAATAAATAATAAAGGCCAAATAATGTTTGGCATTCTGAATTACGACCAAAGAAAACCATTGAAAGAAAGGGTGATCGATAATTTTATCTCAATGGAAGAATTCAACAAAGAATTTCTCAAAATCGTAACCGATCTTAAGAAATAAAGACTTACGGCTCCTGCCACCAGACGAATATGTTTGGTGCGCAGGAGTTTTTTGTTGGTAATTAAACCGATGTTGACAAAGAGCCTTAATCGTAATATAGTAAGGAAAACCTAAAACAAAAAAAGATGGCTATAGCAACGGAAGAAAAAACAGTTGTTCCAATTCATTTGATAAAGTCATTTGCAAATGATCTTTTCCAGAATGAAGCAGAGGAATTTTTTATTTCTCTGATGTTGAATTTTGCGTGCTATTTTAAAATAGAAATCGCAAAATGTTCTCAAGTTATCCCGTACGGAAACGGAACGGAATACGAGTTTGTGATTGTTTCCCTGTGCAAAAATGGGGAAAAAATGACAAAATTTACCATTGATAGAACAAGCTACATCCAAGTAGAAGGATTTTATCGCGATTATAATGGACCTGGTGAGTGGAAAAGATCCACATTGCCATATCCTGCAATGTTTCCGATGTTTAAAATCGGAATAAATATGCATCTAATCGCTAATGCAATAAAGCAAGATGGATAAAGAGTTTAAAAAGACAGCCATGGCATCGCGGAAGCGGTGTCATGGCTAGTTTTTTATGTATTAATCAAAAATACGAGAATCTATCATCGATTCTGCCACTCTTTATCCTGACGACATAAAAGGGTCTTTTTGAGCTCTTTATGCTCCATAATAGCCTTCACAGCCCTTTCTAGACGTACTCCTTGAGATCCTTTCATTAATACGATATCCCCTTTTTCTATCATCCCTTCTAAGAATTTAGCAACCGTCTCCGATGAATTAAAACTATAAATTTCTTTCTGGGGAAAACCACTTTCGATTGCTCCTTCCGCGATAAACTTGGCTCTAGGGCCAACGACAACCAAGACATCAGCAACCCCGACAATTTTCTCACCGACAATGTGGTGTTCTTCTTCTGTGAATTTTCCAAGCTCAAGCATATCACCAAGAACAGCGATTTTTCTTTTTCCTTTTATATCCTTCAGAACTTCTATAGCTGCCTCCATAGCAACAGGTGAAGAATTATAAGTATCATCAATTATTATAGAATTATTAATTCCTTCGATAAGAGAAAGCCGTCCAGGAGGAGTGACGTACCCGCCAACTGCATTGATTGACTCCAAGAGGTCACATCCTAATTCACATGCACAGGCAATAGCAGCGAGAGCCTGCCCTATATTGTGCATTCCTAAAACATTCGGCAACATCACAGGGAAAGTATTCCCCTCATATTCCAATTTGAAACTTATGCCGTCGGGAATATCCATATCATTTTCTTTTTTATATAAATACGTCGGATAGACAGAGTGATATGTAGAGTTTTCACTCATTCCGAATGAGACTGTTCTGCCTTTCGATTTCTGATGGAGAGAATAAACTTTCTCATCGTCGTGATTTAATATGAGTATTCCATCTTTTTTGAGCGCGTGAACAAGTGCACTTTTTTCTTCAATTATTTTTTCCACTGAACCGAAAAATTCTACGTGTACAGGTTTGTCTGGGAAGCGAGTCACTACGACTACGTCAGGTCTCAACCATGGTGTGACATTTTTTTTCATATCGCCCGGCTTTCCTACTCCAATCTCAAGCACTAAATACTCTGGATATTTTTGTTTTCTTAAAATCAACAA
>Ga0209800_10004475_pt1 | contig 10304 bp, 11 predicted proteins | sample Higcelweek8metaG_FD_187174 | JGI IMG/M metagenome (GOLD analysis project Ga0209800, IMG submission 187174) | Freshwater pond sediment microbial communities from the University of Edinburgh, under environmental carbon perturbations - High... | ecosystem: Environmental > Aquatic > Freshwater >... | reverse complement strand
TGGGGTTGCCACCAAAAATATTTGGAAAATTTTGGAAAGGAACAGTGTGGAGCCTAAACTGGTTGCCAATTGGAGGATTTTGCAAATTGTATGGTGAAGATGCTGATGGAAAAGGAACGGAGGCTTTCAACAACAAAAATCCGGCCCAAAAAGGGTTGATTGTAGTGGGGGGAGTGTTGATGAATTTGGTGTTGGCTATTGTGATATTTACCAGCGTTTATTCGATTATGGGAATCCCCGAGGAAAAAGATTATGTAAAAATTATAGGGGTAGCCAAGGATAGCCCGGCGGAAAAAGCGGGGTTAAAAGAGGAGGATATTATCGTCATGGTAAACGATAAGAAAATTGGTAAGCCGGAAGAATTGACGGAAGAGGTGGGGAAATATAAAGGACAGATAATCAAGTTAAAAGTTTATCAAGTTAATCAAGTAGAAAGTGAGGTAATGGTGGAAGTAAGAGAAAATCCGCCGGAAGGGGAGGGAAGCATGGGGGTAGCGATATCGAATACCGAAATGGTGAAAATAAAATGGTATGAATTTTACAAAGGAATTGGGGCTGGGTTTAAAGAAGCCTGGTATTGGGGAGAAATTATAGCCGGGGGAGTGTTTAAAATGGTTGCCGGTTTACTAACCGGTCAGGCGCCAAAAGATGTAGCTGGTCCGATTGGAATGTATCAGGCCACAACTTCAATAAAACAAAATCAAGGAATGTTGGCGGTAATTCATTTTTTTGGAGTAGTGTCGGTGAATTTGGCGATTGTAAACATACTGCCATTTCCAGCGCTGGATGGTGGAAGGATTGTGTTTGTCATATACGAACTATTAACTAAAAAAAGAGCTAACGCCAAATTTGAAGCAGTAGTAAATAATGTAGGAATGATGATTCTCTTGTCGATGATCTTGCTTATTACGGCAGGGGATGTGTGGAGAATATTTGTGAAGTGAAATCACCCCTAGCCCCTCTTTGAAGAAAGAGGGGGACAGATAGCATTATTTAATGGGAATAAGTTCGATGAGAATGGATTGGTTTGGTTCTAAATAAATCGATTGACGATAAGGACCGTTGATATCAACAATTTTGGAAGTAGCACCACCCATGTAGGTGGTGGTTGTTTGTTTGTACTTGCCAGCGGGAATATTTTGATAGGTTAGAGGAAAAGTTTCAGAATGGTTGCCTCGGGCATCATAGTTGACTAGGAGAGTTTGAATTGTGGTTCCGTTTTTGCTTGAAAGAGAAGTCACCCATGAACCGTCGCCTTCGGTAAAAAGTCTTTGGCCGGATAGAAGGTTTAAGAATTTTAGAGCGTGGAAACGGGGTTTGATGGTGCCGTCGTGCTTTAACAATCCCCAGCCGGATGATTTGTCGGAGCGGGGATTGGGGCCATCGATAGGTTCGAAAGTAAATAAACGGTGGATTTTACCGGATATTCGTGTGGCTGTGGAAATAAGGTGGATGCCTGACAATGAGTTGTCGTACCAAGGATCGGGTTCGGGGTTGGGGCCGGTTTCGGTGATAACCCGTTCAATATTGAAGAACTTGGGGTAGTCGGAAAGAATAGTATTAAGATCATTAAAATCACGATCGAATTCTTCAAGATTTTTGGTGTACTTGTGCCAGGAAATAAAATCGAGCCGGAGATTTTGAGCTGAGGCGGTTTTTAGTAAACTTTTTATCCAATTATTATAGTAGGCGGTGATGGCCGGACCACCGACTTTGTACACAGAGTTGCCGGCGCCCTCGACGACAGCTTTGGAGGTGTTGATATAAAGAGTAGTGTAATTTGGGTCTTTACCATAATGCCAACCGCCAAAAAGATCGGGCTCGTTCCACACTTCGTAATAAATTCCAGTGATTTTTTTGTCGACGGAATAATGACGAGCAGTGGCGCGGACGAGGCCGTACCATTGATTCCAATCAGCGGGAGGTTTCGAATCGGGAGTATAGGAAATTGAAAGCATGGGGCGGGCTCCGGTGGCTAGGATGCTATCCACAGCTTTATCCAGACCGGAAAAATCGTAAGTGCCGTTGCCCTGATCGATTTTGTAAAAATCAAAAATATGATCGAGACGAATTAGTTCTGGTTTTAATTGTGATATTTGGGAGACAACAGGGCCAATCATATCTTTTGGTTCTTCACCGCCCTGAGAAAGATTGCGCCAGAGCGAGGAGGGGACATTGCCTTGTGGATTTGCAGTATCAACAAAGATGTTGGCAGGGGCACCAGTGGCACCTTTGCGAAGGTCGAGGACTTTGTTGATTGATAAGACAATTAGAGGAATGGTGATAAGTAGAACAAAAGAGATCAATGTTTTTCTAAATTTCGATTTCATAAAAAGAGTATATATCTTCTCTTCTTGACGGCATAATGTGAAAGTGGTTTACTCTTTATATATTTATTATCGTATATTAAAAAACAAATCATAAAATGATCCTAAATACAGGCAAAATGAAGCGAGGAATAGTTCAGATACCCGTGTTAATTGGTTTGCTAATAATGGCTGTAGCAGTACCAGTGGCGACAAAACTGGTGCAAGAAAATCAGAATTTGGAGAATAGAGCGGCGAGTTGTACTGAAGGGAATTTAGGTACTTTGTGCCAAAACTCTCAAGGTGTAACTTGTCAATTATATAGATATACTAATTGTTCAACTGCTTGTATAGCTAATTGTAATATCGGATTGAATCCTATTACTTCCGCGCCAACTAGAAGACCAGACCCAGAGCCAACTGACCGTCCGGCGGCGACAGCTGTTCCTGCAACAAGGTCTCCAACACAAGCTACCTGTAAACCTTTGGGGACGCAAGTGACCAGCGGAGGACAATGTTGTAGTGGAAAAGCTGAATACCGAGATTCGAGTTTGACTTGTGTGGCGGCTGGTACTGCGACACCAATTCCAACAAGACCTCCTTGCCCCGGTGCTTGTAAGATAGGAACTTCTTGTCCAACTGGTTCATCAATAATTCCTGGTTATACTAGCTGTGGTTCGAGCGGTGTGTGTTGTACTGTGGTTACAACTCCGGTAAAGCCAATCACTCGATACGAATGTAATCCTGCAACGGGATCTTGTGGCCCGAGCGAAAATGGATATTTGGTACAAAGTGAGTGTCAAGCAAATTGTGTAAGAGCACCCAGACCAACTGCTTCAGCAACAACTTGCCCCGGTGCTTGTAAGATAGGAACTTCTTGTCCAACTGGTTCATCAATAATTCCTGGTTATACTAGCTGTGGTTCGAGCGGTGTGTGTTGTACTGTGGTTACAACTCCGGTAAAGCCAATCACTCGATACGAATGTAATCCTGCAACGGGATCTTGTGGCCCGAGCGAAAATGGATATTTGGTACAAAGTGAGTGTCAAGCAAATTGTGTAAGAGCACCCAGACCAACTGCTTCAGCAACAACTTGCCCCGGTGCTTGTAAGATAGGAACTTCTTGTCCAACTGGTTCATCAATAATTCCTGGTTATACTAGCTGTGGTTCGAGCGGTGTGTGTTGTACTGTGGTTACAACTCCGGCTAGAGTTGCAAGTGCAACTCCGACGGGTGGTGGGCCAAACCCTCCGGTGGGTGGGCCGAATCCTCCAGTCACTGTCCCAACAAGTGGAAGTGGTGATCCGAATCCTCCAAGTAGTGGAACAACTTGTAGTCAATCTTGTAGTGGAACTACTTTAAGAGACTGCACTGTAAAAGATAGCGACGGCACATCTCGTGATTCTACTTGTAATACTGTAGGAAGAATTGAATCGTGCGGAGGGGCAAGTTATTGTTGCCCATCTGTAGGGGGAAATTGGACTACTGATATGAGTAAATGTAATACCAAATGTACCCAATGTGCCAATAATCCAGGCGCAAAATTAAAAGGTGATGCTGATTGTACTGGCGATACTTCTATTAACGATTACCAAATTTGGATAGATGAGTTTAGAGCTGGCCAGATGGGTCAACTAAATAAAAATTCCTGGAGAGCAGATTTTGACTGCACGGGTATGGTCGATATTAACGATTACCAAATTTGGATTGATAATTTTAAAAAGGTTAACTAAACGAAAATGAAAAAAAGTACAATAATACTAGGAATTTTGATGATAGTAGCGTTAGTCGGAGGATTGATGCTCGTTAACCAATCGCAGGATAGCCGAAAAGGAGCGGCTTTTGCGAATACCGCCCTGGTTCTATTGCCATCAGATAAGATTACAAAGGCAGTAGGAGAAAATTTGCTGGTTCACATGAACTATGCTACTGAGGGTGGAGCCAAACTTTACAACGTTGATACAGTTGTCTGTTATGGCTCAAATTTGGAATTGTCGGCGACTGAGTCGACTGGAAACGCTGACCTTGGCTACAGTGCTCCAATGATTTTAGACGCCGCGGCGGTTGGGTCGAATAAATGTTCAAAGGTAGTGGTATTAAAGGAAACCTCAAAAATTAATGTAGCTGAGGCCAGTGGAGAGTTGGCGGTACTTAAATTTAAGGCAGTCAGTGCGGGAAGCGGAACTATTACTATAGATAAAGAGAAATCTAAGGCTACCGGAGAAAATACTGCATCCGAAACCGATAAGTGGATTACGGTAACTCAGGTAACCGGAACTAGTTATGAAATTATTGGTAGTAAGGTAGAAACAACCGGTGATGAAATAAAACTTAAGATGACATACGCAGGAGTAATTGAAGGAACGAAGTGTGCAGTTGACTGGCCAATAAAAGTTATCGTTATGGCTGGAAGTGAAAAGAAAGAAATTTCTGGAATAAAAACAGTTAGAACTAGTGAAAAAGTGAATAATATGATGGTTTATGAGGCCAGTTTTAGATTAGGGGATTTTAGTGGCAAGGAAAATTTGGCTTTGTTTGTCAAAGGACCAAAGCATTTACAAATGAAGTATGCCAAGGCTAACCAAGAAGGCCCTTATGGTAAAGCTGGTGGAGAAATTTCGGTTAACCAAAGCTACGATTTTTCAAAATATTCGGCATTGGCTGGTGATGTTGATTTAAATGGATGGATTAATGGGCAAGATTTTTCGAAAGTTAAAGCCAAGGCAGTGAAATATGAGGCTGTGGCAGATGGTGGTGACATATTAGAAGATTTGGATGGTTCTTGCCAAGTTAATACCCGTGACGTTACATTATTGGTTAACTCTCTTGATCAAAAACAAGAGGAATTATATTAAATATAACTATGGAAAAAAATAAAATACTAAGAGGTTTGATTATTTTAGTGGCAGTGGTGGTAATTTTGGAAAGTGTAATAATAATCGGAAGATTGGGTAAAGGGGAGGAGATTGCTGTATTTAAAACTGAAACTCCAACTGTGGTGGAGAAACAAGCCGAAGCTGCGGTGATGTTGGTATCGTCGACCGAAAAATGGAGTAAAGGAAGAATGGGTAAGGTTGATGTGGATGTGACGGTTACCAGAGATATGGCTGTTGATGCCATTGATTTGTTTGTTAAATATGATCCGGAAAAGGTAACAGTAAATAGAGTCAGTTTTGAGGGTGGCATAAAGCCAACTTTAAATAAGATAAGTCAAGAGAAGGGACTAGTTATTGCCAACTATTTGATTACCGAGAAAAGTGGTATGCCTTTGACAATAGCCGAAGCGACAAGATTATTAACAATTGAAGCTACTCCAAAGGTGAGTGGTGATATTCAATTTGAAGTTGCTACTGGAAAGTCGACTGATGGTTCAGTTACTATGATTATAGAGAATGAAAAATCAACAGAAGTTGAATTTAATTCTTTGCCTTTAACCGTTAACGTTTTGTAACAATGAAACATAAGTTATTTTTGATATTTGCAATTGGATTACTGGGAGTAATGTTGAATGTTGGCGCGGTTGAAGCGGCAAATTATACTTTAAATCCATCCTCGGCATCGGCATCAGTTGGCGGTAATTTGGAAGTGACGGTTGGAATTGAGTCAGGAACAGACAAAGTATATACCGGTGACATTTGGATGACTTTTGATGCTTCAAAACTTGAATTAACCGCGGTTGATGCGATTGCAAATTCTACTTTTGCTTTTACATTAGGTGATAAGAATATTGATAATGTGGCAGGGACTTTGAAGGTTGCTTTGATTCCAGCAGTAAGTTCGAGCTTGGATTCGAAAGTGGCAACTGGGCCAATAGTAAAATTGACTTTTAGAGCCAAGGCAACAGGAGTGGCTACTGCTGTATTTACCTGTACTTCGGGTAATTTAAATGATGCAAATATTATTGATCCTAATTCGGCTGACATAATAGTGTGCGGATCGAATCAAAGTGGTTCTTATACGATAAATGCGGGTACTGGCGGTGAGGCGGCTCCTACAGCTGCCGTAACCACTTCAACAACTACAACTTCTGAGTTGCCACGAACAGGTGTAGATGGTCCAACAATCGCGATGATCATAATGGGAATTATGTCATTGTTTGGAGCAGTCTACTTTGTCAGGATATGAAAATAGGGGCTATAAATCTTAAATCGATAATTATTACGGTAATAATTTTACTGGTCGGTGTGCTGTCGGTTTTGTTGATAACTAACGTAAAAACATTTATGACTGGGGCGGCGGCAGGAGCGGAACCGAAAAATGTATTGGCGGTACCTGGTGAGGATGGAAAGAGTGCCACGATTACTTGGACAACTGAAAAACCAGTGCAAGCAGTAATTGAATATGGGGCCAACGCAGCTAGTTTACTTTTGAGAGCTCCAGAAGCAGAAGCAACTACAAGTCATAAGTTGTCAATTACACCACTTAAAGGAAATCAAAATTATTTTTTCCGAATAAAAGTAGGTGAGGAAATATTTGATAATGGGGGAATTCCTTATTCTTTTAAAACCAAAATGGCTGAAGCACCAACAGTCGTGCCAACTTTGGCTATTTCCCCAACTGCGGGGGTTTCAACATCGAGTGGAAATGGAAAATGTACCACTGGGGTTGATTATAATGGGGATGGGGTTGCTAATTCGGTTGACTATCTAAAATGCTTAAAGGAAGGTGCTGGAAACGCTAGTCCGGCCCCGACAATGGCAGGTGGGTGTAAAGGTGGGGTCGATTACGATGGAAGTGGAACAATTAACAGCCTGGACATGATCAAGTGTTTACAAACAAAGAAATAACAGGTAAAATAGCGAATTAATTATCATAAACCAACGGAGGTGAAAGTTTTGTGGCAATTGTTGTAAGAAAAAATAAAGGTGAATCAAAAGACGATATTATCGGACGTTTTCGACGTTTGAGTATGGAAGAAGATATAACCGAAGAGGTTCGTAATAGAAGTGCTTATACTTCACCTTCGGCCAAAAGGTACGCCAAGAAAAAAATAATTCTTTGGAGAGAAAAATGCCGCCGAAGAGCGAGAAGAATGAGGAGAGTATAAAATGCTTAAAGACAAACTAAAACAAGATGCCGTTGCGGCACTTAAAAATAGAGATCAAAAAAAGGTGGATGTACTGCGGTTTTTGATATCATTAATTGATAAGAAAGAACTGCAGTTGCCACCAGATTCGATGAAAGAAGAAGATGTTTTGGCAGTTGTGAGAAAAGAGTTGAAAAATAAAGAAGAGGCCAAGATAATGTTTGCCAATGGTGGGAGAAATGATTTGGTAGAGGAACTAAATTATGAAATAGAAGTAGTTAAGACTTATTTGCCGGTGGAAATGAGTGAAGAAGAAGTAAAAAAAATTGTCGAAGAGATTGTAAAAGAGGTTGGGACTAATAATTTTGGAATGATAATGGGAATGGTGATGAAAAAAACGGGTGGCAAAGTTGGAGGAGATGTTGTAAGTAAAGTTGTTAAAGAAGTAATAAGTGAATAGGATTTTTGTAAAACATAATAAAAATTGGGGTTTGAATGAGGAGCTGGTGGTTGATTTGACAAAGAAGTATTTGAAAAAAAATGGATTTAAAGACAATACTGAGGTTGGAGTGTGGTTTGTAGGAAGAAAGAAAGCAAAAGAATTAAATATTAAATACCGCGGAATGTCATATATACCGCAAGTTTTAGGGTTTCCAATGAGCAAAAATTCTGACGCTGATGGAATAATAAGGTTAGGAGATATTGTCATATGTACCGAGAAAGTGAAGTATGAGGTACGATTTATGAATAAGACAATAGAGGTGATTTTGGATGAATGGATAGAGCATGGGATTGATAATTTGCTGAAGTGATATACATAGTCTTATTGTCAAAAAAGTAAAAGATGACTAGAATTTTGCATGGCTGTTTTTTACTTAAAATATCGTCCGTCGAATTGGAGCGAGCTTGATTTGACCGATGTTGCGGTAAAAATACAAAAAGCGTTAGACAGCGAACATAAACCCCAATCATATCTTTTTACCGGTCCTAAGGGAGCAGGGAAAACATCGGCGGCCAGAATTTTGGCAAAAAGTGTCAATTGTCTTAAACCAGAAAAAGGAGAACCATGTAACAAATGTGAGAATTGCAAAGAGATTGATGGTGGGGCATCGCTGGATGTAATTGAGCTTGACGGAGCATCAAATAGAGGAATTGATGATGTGAGGGAGCTTAAAGATAAGGTCAATCTAATGCCATCGAAATTAAAATACAAGGTTTTTATTTTTGATGAGGTTCACATGTTAACCAAAGAGGCTTTTAATGCTCTTTTGAAACTTTTAGAAGAACCGCCCAAACATACAATGTTTGTGTTGTGTACAACCGAAGAGGGCAAGATTCCGGAAACAATAATGTCGCGATTGATGAAAGTTGAGTTTCGAAAAGGGGGCAGAGAAGAGTTGAAGAAATCTTTGGATCGAATAATTGAAGGAGAGGGGTTGAAAGTAGCCGACGAGGTGATGGAAATGTTTTTGGAAAGAAGTGACGGAAGTTTTCGAAATTTACAAAGAATGTTTAATGAGGTGTATGTTGATTTGGGAGGGGAGTTTACAAAAGAAAAAGTGGCAACGTATTTAAGCAAAGGTAATGTGGAATATGGTTTTGAAATACTCGAAAAAGATTTGGCCATAAGAAGCAAAGAGGAGATTATTAAAAAATTTGAGAAAATGGCGGAGGTTGGCTTTGATTTTTCCAATTATCGGGAAAGAGCTATAAGTTATTTTCAAAAGAAAATGGTGGGAGTGATGACAGGGGAAAAGTGTGCTTTGGAACTTTCTGACTTAACAAAATGGTTAAATTTATTGATAATTGCCGGTAAACAGGAAAAAGAAGCGGTTATTGGTCAGTTGCCAATGGAATTGGCAGTGGTGGAGTTTTGTGGAGAAAAAACAGAAAACAGTGATCAGAAAACAGTGGACAGTGAACCAGAGAAAGAAGAAGAGTATGTGGTGGAAGGAGGCGGCGAGGGAGTGGTCAAGGTTGAGGATATTGAAAAAGATTGGGGAAAGTTGTTGGTAGCGGTGAAACCGTTTAATCATTCGGTAGAGGCGTTTTTACGAGCTGCTAGACCGTTGTCTGTCAGGGGGAAAATTGTAACAATGGAGGTTTTTTATCCTTTTCACAAAGATAAGTTAGAAGAGCCGAAAAATAGGCAAATTGTGGAGGCGGGGATAAAAAAAGTGTGGAATGCGGAAGTGGAATTTAGATGTGTGCTGGGAAGGGACAAAAAACCACCGTTGGTGATAAATAATAGTACGCCCATGTCAGAGGTGACTGGAGAAGAGGAAAAGAAAGATATTTATGATGTTGCCAAGGAAATTTTTGGATAAATGAGCCGATTTGGTGCAATAGAAAGCAGGGGGAGAGAGTCCCGTTATCCAACGAAAAGAAAGGATCCTTATGAAGTTAGTGATAGAGCTAAAAAACATGGCTATGGATTGTCTCGAGGCGACGAAAAGATTATTAGGACTATACAAAACGGTAGATCAATAATTACTGGAGAACCTATTTATGATTTTCACCATGAACCTCCGGTAGCTGAAATACTAAAGGCTAGAATAAAAATTGGAGGGGGAGGGATTGAAATCGCTGTGGGGGTAAGCAATGTTGTTCATGCGCTACTACATCACGTTTCATATCAGATTACTGGAGACTTTGGGCACTTGAACGAAGTGACTGGAATATTATGTCGTTACGATACGGATGCTGCGACAGAGCAGGCTGCTTTGTATTTTGAAAGATTGTTATCTGGGCCGGAATTAAGAGAAGCTACAAACTTTGTGCTTCAAAGAAGGAAAAAATATCGTTTGCCATGCTAGAATTGAAAGTATTTAGAAATTAAAAAAACTATGTTTGATAAAGCAAAAATGTTGGCGCAAGCCTTTAAACTAAAAAAAGCAGTTGAAGATGAAATAATTGAATTAGAAGAGGGTGGAATAAAAATAAAAGTTTCCGGTGATCAAAAAATAAAATTT
>Ga0209800_10004473_pt1 | contig 10306 bp, 5 predicted proteins | sample Higcelweek8metaG_FD_187174 | JGI IMG/M metagenome (GOLD analysis project Ga0209800, IMG submission 187174) | Freshwater pond sediment microbial communities from the University of Edinburgh, under environmental carbon perturbations - High... | ecosystem: Environmental > Aquatic > Freshwater >... | reverse complement strand
AAAAACATTCGAATTTATATATAAATCTGCCAAATTGTTCCGTGAGGAATAAAATATTTCATCGGTTGGACGATTTAACCAACATTTTTATTTTTCGTAGAAAAAATCCTGAAGAGTGAATGAAATCAATGAAAAAAGTAATCGGAACGAAACAGATATTCATCGAAGAAAATCATTGGATTTACTGAACTGAAAAAGGAGAAATGTTAACGCCACGACAACATTTTGTGTAAGTCTGTGTTCTTAGTATCTGATTTTAATGAACGATACAATGCAATTATTTCCTATTCATACCGGTAATTTCAAACTCGATGGCGGCGCTATGTTCGGCGTGGTGCCAAAATCGCTGTGGAACAAAGCGTACCCGGCCGACGAAAACAACCTGATAAACCTTGCCATGCGATGCCTGCTGGTGGTTGATGGCGATCGCAGGATATTGATCGACAACGGGATAGGGGATAAGCAGGACGATAAATTCTTCGGGCATTATCATTTGAATGGCAATTATAGTTTGATTGGTTCGTTGAAAGAAGCCGGATTTAACCCGGAAGATATTACCGATGTTTTTCTTACTCACCTGCATTTCGATCATTGCGGAGGTACAGTGAAATACAACAGCGACCGCAGCGGTTTTGAACTTACGTTTTCAAATGCAACACATTGGCTGAGCAAACCGCAATGGGACTGGGCAACACGGCCTAACCGCCGCGAGAAAGCTTCGTTTTTACACGAAAATATGATGCCCGTTTCCGATAGCGGGAAACTGAAATTATTCGATGGACCTTTTGAGCTGATTCCCGGTTTTGAAGTTCGGATTTACAACGGACATACTGTCGGGCAAGCCATTCCTTTTATCAGGACCGGTACCCGCACCGTTGTTTTTATGGCCGATACAACGCCAACTTCATCGCATGTGCCTTTGCCTTATATTATGAGTTACGATACCCAGCCGCTTATTTCGCTCACCGAGAAAGAATCGTTTATGAACGAAGCTGTTGCAAATAACTATATTTTGTTTTTCGAACACGACGCTTATCACGAATGCTGTATGCTCGAAATGACTGAGAAAGGTATAAAAGTGAAGGAAACTTTGAGCCTTGGCGAGGCTCTTGCACAATAGTTAAAAGTTTTTTGGTATTTCTGTCTGTGATAAACCATCTTAATTTAAGGCGGGTCAATGGTTTGTAAATTTAAATTTTAAGATATCATCAAATAGCCTCTGTCAAACCGGTGCAATAAGAATAAATGCAGAAACTATTTAATAGTGCAGGAAAACAATCCCTTGTTAGTTTTCAGTTAGCCATTTATTTGACCAGAGCCGTGATTTTAATTTGTGACAAAGCACTGTAAGTTTAGCACTATTCCGGTAATTGATTCCGATTGTTATATGAGTTTTTTATAGGAGGCATTCCGGTTATTTTTACTAAAAACGCGTGTTCCTCTTATCTCAAACAGATGGGGAAAAAACTGATTTTTCAGATTTCTGCATAAAAATGCTAAGCATACCATATAAATCCTTTTTTTGTATTATGTTTGATTTATGGAAATCCCGTAGATGCTCCAACGATTTCAATGTTTCCATTTTGCTCATTGAAAATAAGTACACGGATAAAAATCAGGAATGAAAAAACACACTCTTTTGCTTTTACTTGCTCTTATGTTGTTTCCCTCAGCAACAAAGGGACAAAATATAGGCATGTATAATTTCGAAGAATTTGATTTAGCGCATAAAGCAGGAGTGCCGGGAGTATATAAAATGTTTCAGGACACCACTGGCGTCATTTGGTTTGGATCAACGAACGGAATATACAGATACGACGGCAGCCGCATTTATGAGTTCAGTGCCGAACAGAAGACCATTCTGGGCAAAACCAATTATTCGTTTCTGCAGGCCAAAAACGGAGATGTAATTATTGGCAGCGACTACGGAGTTTGCCGTTACAGCCTGAAACACAATTCAGTTGAGTTGCTTGTGCATCTGAACCGGGTTTTTAATGATCGTTCAAGGTTTTACCCGATTTGTTTCGATGAGGTGGGATCGTTGTGGTTCGCTGCCTCGGGAAGAGGAATAGGCGTGTATGCTGATGAAAAAGTGACCTGGATGGCAAACCCACCGGGAATACCGGCTGAATCAGTTTCTAAAATAAGTGATGTCTTCTTTAACCAAATTACCGGCGATGTATATCTTGCCGGTTATTTCAATATTCAAACCGTTATTTTCAATATTCATTCACGAACATTCAAACCGGACAGCCTTCACCCCACAGGATCTTTTGAGGTATCAAAATCGAAATTATACAGAGTTCTTTCCGATAAAATTTTATTGGTTGATCTTGTTTCAGGCGAAAGACGCACTTATACTCCATCCGGAAATCCGGCTCTCACCGATAATATGCTGTATTCCAAATCAGTATTTTCTGACGATGAATGGCTGTGGGTTTCGTTACGCGATGGTATTATCCCATTCAGTGTGCGCGATGGTGTTTATGGTAAACCGTTTGGTTATGTCGGAGATACAAAATGCAGCGTGCTTAGGCATATTTCCGAAGTTTTTAAGGACAAAGAAGGGAATATCTGGATTTGTACCGAAACAAACGGCATTAAGTTTCTGAATCAAAATCATTTGCGTAAATTTCAGTATCTCAGGGATTTGGGCAGCACCAACAATATTGTGATGGATATTACACCGGTTAACGACAGCCTTTTGCTGGTTTGTCCTCTGGTTGATTCACCACGCCTGGTAAATATCAATACCAATAGCCATCAGGCTTTGTTTAGCACCGGCAGCATTGGAAACAGCACATTTTCAGCAACCCGAATAAGCGGAAATACAATTCTTCTTTTAGGTCAGACGGGGAAAGTGTATTCGTTTGAAACTACTACCCTGAAACTCAAAAATGTTTCCACATCCATTTCTTCAATTCATAAAATTATTGCTACTCCTCAGGCTGACAGGCTTATCATCTCGAATACCTATAACCTTTATCTGTGTAAATTCGAAAACGGACAAATTAAAATTGAAAAGGGAATGCCGTTTGGTTATGCAGCCGAAAGCATAATTTACAATCCGCTTACAAATCATGTTTACTGCAGCTCGCAGGACAACATTACAAGTGTAGGTTTAAATACGTTTACAATTGATAAAACACAAAAACCTGCTTTCGGATCGTTTATTGATTATGCCTGGGACAAAGACAGAACCCTTTGGCTGGCAACGCGTTCGGGGCTGCAGCATTATAACCGGGAGAAAAGGCTTATCGAATCGTTTAATACAACCAACGGCTTGAACAACGATGTGGTTTATGGCATCAGGCCCAATCATGACAGCACTTTGCTGTTTCTGAGCACAAATCTGGGAATCAGTACTTTTTCAATTGCTACGAAAAAGATACAGAATTTCACTCTATCCGATGGCTTGCTCGAATCGGAGCATAACGGTGGAGCAACAGCTTCTGATGCACGTGGAAATTATTATTTCGGGAACATAAGGGGAATTACAGTCTTCAATGAGTCAATAATGAAGCAATCACAACCTGCTCCTTTTCTTATTGTTCAGGGCATTTTTGTTGATGATTCCTCCTACCTGGGTAATATAAACCCGAATTTTATTAAAAGTATCGATTTATACCCGCGCAATGAAGCTTTTGGTATTAATTTCAGTTTATTGAGTACTTCCGAACCCGCTAAACTGATTTACAGTTATAAAATTGAAGGCATTGATAATAGCTTTCACCGTTCGGCAGCAGCCACAGCCATCAGAATTTCGAAGCCCTCGCCCGGAGTTTATACCATAATTCTTCGGGGAGAAATTTCAGGAGGTAAGCTTATTGAAAAACGCATTCAATTGGTCGTTCATGCACCTTTTTACTTAAAATGGTGGTTTTTGCTGCCGGCAATTCTTCTTTTCCACTTTGGCGTTTTTCTTGTTGTGAGGCAGATAATCAGAAACCGCCTTCGCAAAAAACAGCAGGAAATTGACAGCCAGCGTTTACTTTATGAGCAAAAATCGCAGATAGCGCGCGAACTGCACGATAATGTAGGCGCCCGTTTGAGTATGATGCTGAATACCGTTGACTGGATTGGCAAAAAATCGCAGATTGAAGCCAGCGATCTGAGCGAAATTAAGGAAAATACAAAAGCAGTAATACAGGGCCTTCGCGATGCCATTTGGGTTATGGATAAAACGCAGATCACAGTTGAAGAACTATTCGATAAAATAAAATACTACAGTCATCAGATTTGCAGAAACCATCCGGCAACTATTCTGTTTAATGAAGTAACCCATCAACCGGTAATTTTAAATACCACCCAGGCGCTGAATCTGTTTCGCATCTTTCAGGAAACCATTAACAATGCCCTTAAATATTCGGAGGCAACCCAAATAGAAATATCCCTCAATTACAAAGGTGAAAACGGAATAGTCCTCAGCATAAGCGATAACGGGAAAGGATTTGATCCGGGAAGTGTTGTTTCGGGTCATGGATTGAAAAACATGCAGGTAAGGGCTCAGGAAATAAATGCCGGATTTGTATTGCAAAGTGCTATAAATGAAGGAACTGTAATTTCAATAACACTCTACATCGTTTGATGTATTGTTTTTACTTCTACCAATATTGAATTTTGGCAAATGATTAAAATAGCCATTGTTGACGACCGCGATCATGTAAGGGATACCCTCGAAACGCGCCTGCAGTACACCAACGAAATAAGGGTAATACATACCGCATGTAATGGGAAGGAATTTTTAAATTATATGAAATCGAGCCAGCCACTAAGCCAACCTGAAGTGGTGATTATGGATATAGAAATGCCTGTACTTAATGGTATTGAAGCTGTTGCCACAGCTTCGGTTCTGTATCCTGAAGTTAAGTTTATAATGCTTACCGTTTTTGATAGCGACGACTCAATTTTTAATGCCATTAAAGCAGGTGCTCATGGCTATTTGCTTAAAGATGAAGATACTGATACCATTATTGAACACATTAAACTGGTGGCCGACGGCAAAGGAGCAGTTATGAGCCCGGCCATTGCCCGTAAAGCGCTTGATTTGCTTATGTCAAAAGGCCCAAAATCAGCTACACCCGACGGAACTATAAAAGCAGAAACATCACTCACCGAAAGGGAAATAGCCGTTCTCGAATGCCTTGTTAACGGGCTCGATCACAAAAGTATATCGCAAAAACTTGATATAAGTCCGGCTACAGTGCGTACACACCTGGCCAATATTTATAAAAAACTGCATGTGAGTTCCAAAACTCAGGCCGTTGGTCTCGCACTGAAGCGTAAATGGTTTTAGATTATCCTGGTCGTAAAAAAATCCCACATCCTTTCACAGTCTTTAAGAAGCAAAACGGAATACATCATTTGATGTATTTACCGGCATTGGGCATGCTCTTAAATTTGCCGTATAATCATTACCCTTCGCTTATGGATGTAAAATTCATATTTCATTTAAGGCAGGAAAATACCTGTTGTTCGAATGAACTCAAAAATATAGAAAGACCTCTGTTGTTTATGACCTTTTATAAACCAAGGAGTCTGGCCCTGAAACCACCGGATAAAATCAGGAAAATTTACCTGAACCGCCCGGGTTATTAAAGCTGAAGCACATCTTTATAGCTGATTTCAGAAACAATCCAATGCATCATCACCCTTAGCAGAACTAACCAAAACACAACTATATGAGTAAAGTTTTACTTACAGCAGTTTTACTTTTTGCAGGCATAATCAGCTATGCACAATGGGGGCCGGTTAACAACGGAATTGTTAATCTTACTTTTGGCGCCAAATTACTTGGCACTTCAAATACACATTTGTTTTCCGGTACTTTGGGTGGCCCCAAAATGTTCAGAACCAGTGATTATGGGAATAACTGGACCGAAATCCAGCCTCCGGTAACAGGCAATATCCCTGAATGCGGATATTATTTCAATGGCAAATATTTCGCAGGGTTGAATTCGTCAATGGATTGTATCTTTTATTCAAATGATAATGGAACTAACTGGAATTCAGTAAGCGGAGGACCTCAAACCACCGTTGTGAGAGGCTTTAGCAGCATTTCAGAAACTATTTTCGCATTTACTACAAGTAAAGGAGTTTATAAATCAGCTGATGGAGGAGCAAACTGGAGCGAAGTAAATTCAGGATTATCAAATCAGAATGTTATATGGATGGAAACCATTAACTCAAAAGTAATTGCTGCCACCATAGGAGCCGGAGTTTTTATTTCGGATGACAATGGTGCCAGCTGGGTTCAGTCTAATTCCGGAATTGCCGGTGGCGATCTCAATGCTTCATTTGTATGGCGCATGGGTACAACCCTTTATTATTATGCTCAGGGCGGAGGTTCGTACACAAGTACTGACGAAGGCGCAAACTGGATTGCATGGGCCAAACCTTCAATTTTTGGCTTAGGATTGACCGAAGTATATCGCAACGGATCACACCTGTATCTGGAATCGCGGCATTTTGCAGGTGGATTAAAAGACAGTATTTATTTTTCATCAAACGAAGGTGTAATCTGGACAAACATTACCGCGAACTTATCAGCTGCTGATTTAAATGCCTCGGGCATTACAGAATTCGGGGGATACGCTTTTATTGCGTACAACTTGATATCGCCAGGCTTGGGGATTTATCGAAAAGCAACAACTGTTAGTGTAAGCGAAACAGTACAAACTGACCCTATCAAAATTTATCCAAATCCGTTTACCGACAAAATTGTATTTACAAATGCTCCGGATCGGAGAATTAAACAAGTTTCCATGTTCGACAACCAGGGTAGGTTAATAGTAACTGTAAATGGTGATGAAAGTTCTATAAACACTTCACAATTGAGTAGTGGGCTTTATGTTATTCAAATACTGCTTTCTGATAACTCAGTAATTCGGCAAAAGCTGGTAAAATAATTCAACTGCCTCGATAACAGAAAATAAATACTGCTTATTACACAGCAATAGTGGAACAAATATACACCTCGTTATAGTTTATAAATGATACCAAACGATTTTTCAGCAGTATTCAAAAGAAAGGCATTAACACATGTTCAGCTATTACTAAAGAATAAAATATTGCAGCTGATTTTTAATTTATCCTCGTTTTATAAATATCCAGGGAAACTGCATCAATTGTGCAGTTTCCCATTAATTTGGGACTTCAGCAATCTCAATTCTTTGAATGTTTTAAGGATTCAAAAAAATCTGATACCTTGTTGAAACAGCCCCAATTCACTTACCCCGAAGCACGGCCAAAGTTTATTCTTATAAGTTCAAAATCAATCTCATAACCCGGGAATTATCTCCAAAACCATAAATCAAAAACACCTAACTACCATGAAAACACTTTTTGTATTCTCAATTTTCCTATTTGCCGCATTTCTGAACCAGGTAACTGCACAGGATCGCCGTGGAATGGGTGCCAATTTCGATATGGCTACCATTGCAAAAACTCCGCGTAAAGTTCAGCTTTCGTTCCAGAGTTTCCGCGGTATGCCTGAGCAGGCTTCGCTGGAGCAATATTGCCCGACTCCCGGTGATCAGGGCGAACACGGCACCTGTGTAGCGTTTGCCAATGGCTACGGAATTGCTACGTTATTGTATGCCAAAACACACGATATTAAGGACCAGGCTGTCATTGATAAGTATGTTTTTTCACCCAGTTATCTGTACGATCTTATTAAAGATTCTACTGATTTCGAATGTCAGTATGGCAGCGACCCCATTATGGCTGTTCTCACACTCATGAATATGGGAACACCTTTTATACGGACAGTGCCTTACAGCTGTGATGTAAATTTCAGCACCGAAGCTGTTTCAGAGGCTTTAAAGTACACCATCAAAGATGCTTCAGTGCTTTTTGCACCGGGCGAATATGAAAAAACACCCCAGGAAATGATCGACATGACTAAAAAGTCAATTCTTGAAGGTTCACCTGTTTCGGGTGGTTTCCATCTTCCTGAGAGCTTTTTTAAGATTAAAACCGATGTGTGGACTTCCGACCCTAACGAGGTGGACAAGGACTGGAAACACAATGGCCACGCCATGGCAGTAGTTGGTTTTGATGATAACAAATATGGCGGTGCATTCCGTATTCTGAATAGTTGGGGAACCGGTTGGGCCGACAAAGGATATGTTTGGATGCGTTACGATGATTATTCGCGCTATTGCATATTGGGTTTACAGGTATTTGGCAATCCTTTTACGCCCGACCCTGAAGAAAACACAAACCCTGTTCCTCAGCCACAACCTCAGCCTGAACCCCAGCCTCAGCCTGAACCGGATTTGATAACCATGAGCCTGAGCGGCAGCATTGAGTTTAAACTAAATACGGGTGAGGACATGCCGGTAAATAAAATTTCGTCGCGCAACCTTATGGTCGAAGAAGATGTTGCAGCCAAAGAAGACCTTGTTGCGTATACTATGATGAATAGTTACAACAGCGGTACTAAATTCCGTTTTTATATGACCATCGATAATGAAGCTTACATTTATGCGTTTGCCACAGATCTTTCAGGTAAAATAAACCGTATTCTTCCATTCGATGATTTAACCTCTACCCATGTTGGAAGTAATAGTATTGTTGCATTTCCTTCGGATACTAAAATTATAAAAATGGACGAAAACAAGGGTACCGATTACTTGCTGATCCTGTATTCGAAAGAGCCATTGAATATGAACGAAATGCTGGCTGAAATGAATAAAACCAAAGGAGGATTGTCAGCAAAAATTATGGCTGCCCTGGGTGATAAACTCATACCAAAAGACAAGATAAAATACGATCCGGCTACGGTTGGATTCAAGGTAAACGTAAAATATGGCACGCGAAACCTGTCAGTTGAAGATGACGATAGCAGAAATACTGAGTTTGCTTCGGGAAGCGTGGTGCCACTTATGATTGAGATAAAACATAACTAGTTTATAGCTAACCGGATCCGTTACCTGTTCGAAAAATTATATGAACAGGTAGCGGGCTTTTTTCTTTGTGCCCAAATAATCAGCACACGCCTTTTACCACTTTTAACTGTATAAAGATAATTTCTCCAAATCTCTGAAAAAATGAAAAACATCACTTTACTGGTTTTAGCTTTTCTTTCGTCTGCACTTGTATTTTCACAATCTGCAAAAGTAAAATTTCAAAACAACCGGTTTTCTAACATCAAAGTCCGGCCGGTTAACCTTATAAATGCTAATGAGTTTTACTCAGATTTTTTAATTGACGAAGCCCTGCAAAATTCATTGAGCAAGGTATTTACACCATCCGACCTTGATTATATTATTGAATCAGCCCATGAAACAGCTCTTCCTGCGGCCTTAAATTCCTTCGACAAGAGGAACCAGAACAGAGAAAAAATGAAGTATTTAAGCCTCTATAGGTTGTGTACATTCACTAGTGGGGATACTGAAATTAGTATACTTGTTGCACCCGTTTCCGAAAATTTGAAGGCAAAACCAGTTGATATGATAGGTGATAATGATATGATTTTGTTTTTTAACACATCAGCTGTTGTTGATGCTCCTGTCAAAGAAACGCCCAACAAACCCATTAGCCAACAGGGCTATTCCTGTGAAGATTATTCGGAGGCGATAGTTATGGTTTTCAATTCCGGAATAAAGATTACTATGCCGGCGGATTCCATTCCTCTGCTTTTACCTGATGCTGTATTACAAAGCAATGGCCTGGATTTTAGGGAAGAGTATCTTATTATGGGTGGTGAGAAAGGACTTAAAGAGGTGACTTTAGTATGCGATAAAGATGGAGATAAACCCCTCTATGAAGTGATTTTTGAATTTGAAAACGCCGATTCAACCTATAGGTTAGCTGAATTAATGTTTGGTCCGCCTAATCACCCGCAGCTCGATAATTACTGGGTTTTAGGTGTAGCCGGAAAAAATGCGGTATCACTGGTTTGGACATTCAATAATAAGCTGGTTATTGCCAGTAACCTGCCCGGAACAGAAATGGAAGATTCCGAGGACTTTATGCTTTCGGATGAATATATTGCAAAATTTAATGGCACCGAAAATACAGAAGAAACTTCAAATTCCACTAACAGTGAAACCGATGATAATGAGGCTACTTCATTGGCTATAAATAATTTAATTACTGCAGCAGTTAATGATTTCGATGCCTTCAAAACAGAGCTAATGCCCAATAAAACAGAAGACTACAATGCTTCCAGCTATGTGGCCTTGGGACAGGAACAAGCCGTTGTCCGTAAAAACGCAGCCGGTAACTGGAGGCTCGAAGTGCGTTTTACTCCCTATGCTACAAGCGAAGAAGCTAAACAGGTTCTGGATAATACCGTAAC
>Ga0209800_10004472_pt1 | contig 10306 bp, 8 predicted proteins | sample Higcelweek8metaG_FD_187174 | JGI IMG/M metagenome (GOLD analysis project Ga0209800, IMG submission 187174) | Freshwater pond sediment microbial communities from the University of Edinburgh, under environmental carbon perturbations - High... | ecosystem: Environmental > Aquatic > Freshwater >... | reverse complement strand
CATCCGCTCGTGAACAGGCGATACCACGCCGTTGGCAGAGGTGGTCAAAATGGTGCAGCTTTTGACCAACTCACCCTCTGGCGACCGCCATATCTCCCATAATCCTGCCAGGGCAAACGGCTTTGCACCAAAAAACGGCAAGGCGAAATATGAGTGGAATTTTGGAGATGGATCTCCTTTGGTTGTAACTAATGTTTCCTATACCCGACATGTTTATTCAAACATCTCTAGTTATAATGTGACTATTAGATTTGGAGAGGGAAGTTATTTGGCTTCTAATAATTTTGCGATAACCACTATAAATCCAAAAGAAAAATTAAATCAGACTATGGTTGATAAAAGAGTTAAGTTAAATCATGCGAATACGGATGTTCTTTCATTGCCTAGCTGGTATCAAAGTACTGTGCTAAAAACCCTTGATTTGGATTATTATCAGTCTGAACTTAATCGATTAGAGGCAGCAAAAGTTGTTGCATATACCGATCAAGAATTTTTAGAGATTGCAAATAGTCTTTACAATCTTGCCGTTCCTTGGGCAGTAACTATTTCAGAAAGAAAGACGGGTCCGTTGTTAGGAGAGTATACCTCTTTTGATCCTGCAATTGTTCAAGAAATATTTCCGGGTTCTGTAGAGCCAGATTTGAGTCTTTACAAGCCTTCGATCTTTAATTGGCAGATAAAAAATATTCAATCAGCGGTAACAGAATCGAAACTGAAGATGATAGATGAGAATGATCAGTTTAAAGATATTATTTCGGTATATGAAGTGGAAGTAACTTCTTTATCTTCTGATGAAAGTTATTTTATTATCCAAAAAGATTTTTCAGAAGTAAACTTTAATTCTGCGAGCTCTTCCCCCTCTAAGAAAGTAGGGAGTAATACTTATGTAGTTGTTCCTTCAGAAGGAAAAGTTTCGTTCAGCTTCTTCTTAAATGGTTCTCAAGCTCCGATAATGTTTGTTTCTCCTAAACTAAGTTTGTTGTCTACTAGTCAAATTGTTGATGTTTGTAATTTTAATGCAAGATGTGAAAAAGGTCTAGGAGAAAATTCTAAAAATTGTAATACTGATTGCGCTTCTGTAGGCTGGACTTGGTTTTGGTTAATTCTATTCTTGATAGCAGCCGTTATTGTTTACACTTTCCTGCAAATTTGGTATAAAAGAAAGTATGAACAGTATCTTTTCAAAGATAGGGTGGAAATGCACAATCTTTTGGCGTTTATTGATAATGCAAGGATGAATAAACTCTCAAATCAGCAGATAAGGGATATTTTAACCCAAAAAGGGTGGGAAAAGGATCAAGTAGAATATGCTCTTTTGAGATCTGAAGGAAAAAATCCCGGAATGTTTGAAATAATTCCAGTAGATAAAATAGCTTCTATAATAGAAAAGAGAAGAGCAAGTGCTTTAGCGGATAAAAAGATTGTTGCACCTGTCAATCCCTATCCCTTAAAGCAAGGTTCTCCAAAACCAGCATTTAATCCATTAGGGCAGCAAAGACAGCCATCTCAGCCTCCTCAAGGAAATAAAACAACTACTAGATTTGGACAACAAAGTAATACCAAATATTAATAAATGGTTCATATTTTAATCTAACATGGTGATGAAACTTTTTAAGGGATGGGGAAAGAAATTTTTTTCTGCATTGTTTAAATCTAAAGAAAATGTTAAGTTGGGGTTTTATGGTCCTCCAAATGCAGGTAAGACTAGTTTAGCAAATAGAATTTGCCAAGATTGGTTGGGAGAAGATATAGGTGTTGTTAGCAAGATACCCCATGAGACTAGACAGATTCAATTTAAGGAAAAAGTAAGTATTGAACGAAATGGGAAAAAAATAGAATTTAAGTTGATAGATACTCCCGGTATTGCTACTAAAATCGATTTTGAGGACTTTTTAGGATTTGGAATGAAAAAGAAAGAAGCCCAGACGAGAGCTAAAGAAGCAACACATGGAATCATAGAGTCTATAAAGTGGTTAGATGATATGGATGCAGTAGTAGTAGTTTTAGATTCTTGCGAAAATCCCTATTCTCAGGTAAATATCACTATTATTGGTAACCTTGCAGCTAGAAAAATACCTGTTTTAATTGTGGCAAACAAAATTGATTTGAAAAAATCAGATATAAAGAAAATTGGAGCAGCTTTTCCCGAGTATAAAGTTGTAGGTATTTCGGTGAAGAGTGGAGAAGGAATAGATAACTTTTACGGAGAGATATTTAAATTAGTTAAGAAGGCTAAATAAATTTGCTCGGTAAATTTAAAAATAAAAAAAGAGATACAATAAATAATGGCAAAAAAAGATATGAAGAATAATAAGGATTTGACTATCCATTTTATGCCCTATTCCGAAATTGCTAAGTTAGAAAGTCTTCAAAGAATAAAAAAACTAATTGGACTTGTTTTAGAAGGAAAAATAATCATTTTGCAAGGGAGATTAACCGCTGAAGAGCAAACAAAGTTAATTGAGAATACTATGACCTTAATTGGAAATATTAAAGGCTTTCAAGGGGTTGAGATTTCTACTCTTTCAGGCGAGGAAGATCAGAGTATGTTTGACAAAGTAAGACATAATATTGCTCGGATTCTTGTTGGTGAGCAGGATGCAATAACATTAATTGGTCCGGCTTCTGTGGTGAAGGATATAAAGCGAGATCCCAAGAAAATAGAATTAATGCTAAAGAGAAGATAATTTTTATTCGAGAATAATAATATTTATATAGTGCTTTTGTTTTCCTTTTTTATGAGAAGAGGAAGAGTGTTGTTTTTATTAGTAGTCTTATCATTTTTTTTAGTAGGTTTTGTAAGTGCAACTTACACAAAGATTACCAATTTTGGTTCTAGCTCTGCGGACTGTGACTCGGCTCCAACAAATCCCAGTTATACAGGGGATGAGGACTATTGTTATGGATATTTTGGCTCTTCTGGATCAAATAATGATGCTTGCGCTTGTGATTCTAATCAAAATAACAAAGTAGTATGTTGTTCTTCAATTAATGATCGGGGAGTAAAGATTTGCAACAAAAATGCTTATACTTTTACAAGCGGTGGTCACTCTATTACTTGCCCAGTACCTTGTACTAGCTCTTGTTTATTGCCTTCAGCGGTAGTTTGTGGGGGGTCATTGAATAATGGGTGTAAAACTGGTTGTTTAGGCGTAGGAATGTTATGCCCTGCGGGAAGTTCATGTAGCGGATATGCTTGTGTTCCGAACTATTTAATTAATACAACTCGGTGGTCAAATTTAATAAATTCTGCGGCTACAATCTCAACAGCAAATAAAGGAGATACTGTTTTAATGGTATTTGGGGGACAAGGCTTGGGAGGAACACAAATAAATTATACTATTCAAGATGAGTCTTCGGGAATATGGGGTTCTATTTTAGGCCTATTTGGAATTGTTAAACCTTGGGATAACTTTCAAAAAGTTTCTGGAAATGCTATCGAGAATATTAGTCTCTCTACTGATGGCAGGTATCGATTTATCGCCCAGGTTAGTTCTACAACTGTGGGAAATGTATCCAATAACTTAACTATCTCTGGTTCAGAAAATGCGGATCCTACTGCGAGTATTTCTCTTCCAAATAATTTTGCTAGATATTCTACTAATTATCCTATTCCTTTTAAACAAAATTCTGTTGATGCAGATGATTTACTAAGGATAACTTGGGATTTTGGGGATTCGACTAGTGCTGTTTTTAATAACTATGCTTATGCAATAAACCCCTTGGCTGCTGATTTAACTCATTCATATTCTGCTAGAGGGGTTTATTCTGTAGAGTTAACTGCTCAGGAAATGACACGAGGACAGACTAGCATAGACAATCGGACTATAATCATTCTTTCTCCGGGAATAAATGTTATTCCTATAATCTCTTCTCCAAAAGATGGAGAATTCGTAGGTACTGGTAAGGTCGATTTTAATATTGCTCAAAGTTTTGTTGTTAATTGTAGTACCAGTGCAATTTCAGGTAGAGACTTTTCTACAGTTGATGGTTTGTTGAACTGCTCTTATCTTCATAATCCTGGTCAAATTTCAACTAGTGCGGGAAGAAGGATCCTAGTAAACTGGTCTATGGGAGATGGAACATATAAGTTAGGAAATTGGTCCGAAAGTTATAATTCTGTTGTTGTTTTTCCGAAATATTACGCCTCTTCAGGGGAGCATGTAGCAAGAGTGAGGTTGAGTTATTATGGTTAGTGGAAAATTTTTGGTAATCGGTTTATTAGTCTGGATGTTTCTTATTAGTTTTACTTTGGCAGATCAGTTTCTTTCTTATGGAGATAGCCAAGTAGTACTTTATGGAGGAATGAGCTGCGCTAAAGATGCAAGCAGTGCTAGGTGGGTTAATTGGACAGGAGGAAATAGTATCTTTGTATATAATGCAACTATTGGAAATGTTCCAGGAGGAAATTGCTCTAGATATACTTTTGAAGAATCTGCAGGTGTTTGTTGTCCTACTGGCTTTATTTGTACTTTATCTACAGGGAAATGTGCTGCGGCTTCTACGGTAATTACGGGATGCTCTCAATATACTGATAAGGCATCATGTGAACTTTATGATCCTCAGATTGCGGTGGCCAGTATAGAATCAATTAATGGTACGACAGGTATATGCAACTTAGAAACTAGTTATGGTTTATGTTTAAATCAAAGTACCTGTTCCTGTACATGGAATAGCACTAGAAAGACTTGTTCTTCTACAAAAGAGGTTATTAGTATGTGTTATGGTTCAAATCAAATAAATCACAGCACATGCAATTGGGTTCAAACAAATTTAGAGACGCTGTGTGACACTGAAGGGAAGATTAAAGTAACTTATTCTGCAAGTGGAAACGCATTAGGATATCAAAGCTGGTGTGCTAACACCGTTAAAGAATATCCTTGCTCTGCTTCTCTTAAACTGCCTTTTTTTAGTTGGTTCAATGTAATCTTGTCTGCTCTAACCCTTGGATTTGTTTATCTTATTATTTCTAAAAAATCTAAAATTTAGGAAGATTTGAGGTATCTAAACCTTTAAAAAATAGTTCTAATTGAAATTAGTATGGAACAAAAAATTCGTCAGCCTATAGTTACCGTATGTGGCCATGTTGATTCAGGAAAAACATCCATTTTAGACAAACTTAGAGGAACATCTATTCAAACAGGAGAGGCAGGAGGAATTACTCAAAAGATATCTTTTACTGTAATGCCTAAAGAGACGATAAAAGAGAGAGCAGGGACTGTTCTTGATAAGTTTAAAATTCCGTTAGAAATCCCCGGGTTTATGTTTATTGATACTCCTGGCCATGCAGCATTTACTAATTTAAGAAAAAGGGGAGGCGCATTAGCAGATTTAGCTGTTTTGGTAATGGATATTAATAAGGGAATTGAACCTCAAACTTCTGAGGTTTTACAAATTTTAAGGATGAATAAAACGCCGTTTATAATTGCTTTAAATAAAGTAGATAACATTTCTGGATGGAAAACTCAAGATTCAAAGTTGTTTTTAGATGCTGAAAATAAACAGGCAATTAACGTTAAACAAAATTTTGATGAAAAGCTTATGACTATTCAAGGAGCTTTGAATGCGTATAAAATTGACGCAGAAGTATACAATAAAATATCAGACTTTACGAAACATGTAGCCATTGTTCCTTGTTCTGCTAGAAGCGGAGAGGGTATTTCGGAAATTCTGGCTATGCTTTCTGCAATTTCTCAAAAGTTTTTGAAAGAAAAAATTTCTATAAAGGAAGAAGCCAAGGGAGTTATTTTAGAAGTAAAAAAAGAGAAGTCCGGAAATTATGTAGAGGCTATCTTATATGATGGAGAGTTATCTAACAAAGACGAGTTAGTAATTGCTTCCTTTGAAGGGGTTTTAAGATCAAAGATAAGGAATATTCAAGAGGCCTTGCCTTTAAATAAAGGCTTTAGGGTGGTAGAGAAGTCGTTTGCTGCTGCAGGAATAAAGTTACAATTAGCCGAAAAAGAGGAAGTTCTTTCGGGGATGCCCTTTAGGATTATAAAGTCGGGAGAAGATTTTGAAAAGATACAAGCAGAATTCAGGGAAGAAATTTCTGAAGAGATTCAAACTGATGAAACTGGAATTGTTGTTAAGGCAGATTCTCTGGGCAGTTTGGAAGCATTGTTAGTTTTGTTAAAACAGAAACAAATTACTGTTGTTAAAGCAGGAATAGGAGCAATTACTAAAAAAGATTTATATGTTGCAAGTTCCCTTCCAGAAGAGGATAGAATAATTCTCGGATTTAATGTTGAACCTGCTGAAAGTTTATCTGATGATGAACTAAAAAAAGTTAAAATTTTAACAAATGAAGTAGTTTATCGATTAATAGATGAAGTAGAGAAGTATAGAACTCAAAGACAAATAGAAATTGAGAGAAAAAAGCTTGAAGAATTACCAAGCATAGCAAAAATATCTGTTCTTGATTTTGTTTTTAGAAATACTAGTCCTGCTATTTTTGGAATTAAAGTTGAAGGAGGGGTTTTAAAATCTGATTGGGAGATGATAAACCTCTCTGATGAAAAAATAGGAAGAGTAAAAGCTATACAAGCAGACAAAACTTCGCTAAAACAAGCAGAGAAGGGAAAAGAAGTTGCAATTTCTATGCCGGGAGTTAACTTTGAAAGGCAATTAAAAGTTGGGGATCTGCTATATTCAAATTTAAGTGAATTTCAATTTAGAAAGTTTAAAGAGTATAAAGATATACTAAACTCTGAAGAGAAATCATTATTACAAGAAATTGCAGCCATAAAGAGACGAAAAGAAGTTACTTGGGGAATTTAATTCTCTAATTTTGTCCAATCAAATCCAACATTCATTCCTAATGCAATATCTGTTTGTTTTTCAAAAAAACTTTCTAGGTCAAATTTTTCTTTTGCACAAGCGAATCCCTTTGAAAAGTAGATCACTTTTCTTGCTTTTCTAAAATTTTCAATTGCTAACTTCATTTCTTTTGTATTTTTTGGTCCAATAATCTCTATTTGCTCTTTGATTTTCATTGCTAGGTATGCTTCTGCTTGCTGGCCTTTTTCGTATACAAATTCAGAGGAGATTACTTCTTGTTCCTTTCTCTTTAATTCTTCTATAAAAAATCTAAACAGTTTCTTCATTTTTGTTCCAGCGACGTCTCCTTCTTGTTTGTTTGTGGTAAACGTGAATTTCAAAGCAACTAATTTCTCTTTTTTTGTTCTCTGTAAAAAATTAGCTAAATTAAACTCTCTTTTTGTAAAGAATTCAATTGAAGGATTTTTCAGAAACTCTTTTGCCGATTTTAAGAAGACAGCATATGTTTCATTGCTTAAACCCGCGCAAACGTTTCTATATTTATGGGTGGGGTCAATTAAAATAATTGGAGAATTAAGTTTGCTTTGATTAACTTCTCTTAGAACTTCATTTTTATTCTTAAATTGCTTTTTCGGGTCAATAATTTTATCTCTTTGTATTTTTTTTAAAAGATTTAAGAAACTCCCATAATAATAAATCAAGACTTCAAGAGCATATCCCGAAAATCCTCCGATATAGCTTTCTGCACCATAACAATTTTGTGCGTGACAAAATGCTTTTGCCAATTTTATTTCATTAGCTAACCTTTTATTTTTGTTTATCTCTTTTTTTATAAAACTTACATGCATCAATGAAAAATCAGTTACATTTTCTGCATTTGCTGGTTTAGTTATTTTTATTACCGGAATTATTTCAAAAATTGTTCCTTCTTGGCTGAAAGTGTAATAATCTCTTGAACCGTGTAAAAATCTACCTTCTAAATCTAAATTTTTTATCTTAGAACAAAACTTTTTATCCATTTCTTCTTTATCCTTAAATTGAACGAAGATGTCTATATCTTGTTTGTTCTTTTTTATTAGCGTTTTTTTTGCAAGGCTTCCTCCAATCTGTGAGTTGAGTCCTAGTTTGGATATTTTAGTTACTACTTTTTTAGAAATCTGGTTTAGCTTTTTCTCTTCTTCTGCTGTTAAAGAGACATTTTTTAAAACTTCATTTAAGATTTTTTGAATAGCTGCCATAGCGAGGATAAGATTTCATTATTTATAAAACTAGTCAATAATGTTTATAAACTGTTTTTCCTTGAAAAAAGCATGAAATTAGAGGATAAAAAGGGCCAGTTAACAGTTTTTATTATACTTGGGTTGGTAATTGTTTCTGTAGTTCTTCTTTTTCTCTTTATTAAACTTCCAAGTGCACAAATTGACCCCAAAAGTGATCCTCAGGCATATATTGAAAACTGTATTAAAGGAGCGTTAGGGCCGGCGCAAGAAAAGTTGCTTCCGCAGGCAGGCTATGGGGTAGTAAGCAGGTATATTTTATTGGATGAACAAAAAGTTCCTTATTTATGCTATACTCCTGAAGATAGAAAGTTATGCACTATTCTTGAACCTTTGTTAAAAAAAAGGATAGAGGAAGAGTTAAAGCTAGAAACGCAAGAGAGTATAGATAAGTGTTTTGTTAAATTAAAGAATAGCTTTCAAAATTATGACTATTCCGAAGGTCCGATTAATTATTCTGTTGAAATCTCTCCAAATTTATTAAAAGCAAAGATTAGTAAGGAGATAAAGATTACGAGAGGAGAATCCACTCAAGAGTTTAACTATTTTGAATATTCCGAGTCTAATCCTTTATTTGACTTTGTTATTTTAGCTAATGATATTTTGACAAAAGAAACTACTTGTAATTGTGAACACGAAACGTGTAGTGGGGATGTATTGGGTCTTTCACAATTGAATACGAAATATGAACTAGAGCTTTTTATTACTGGTAGAAATGAAAAGGTTTATACAATAAGAGATACTATCTCAAATAAAGAATATCTATTTTCAGTTAGAAACTGTATTAGACTTCCATAACATGAAAAAAATATATTTATCTTTTTTAATTTTGTTTTCTATTAGTTTTGCTTACTCTTTAGGTTGCTGTTTTGATTCTAGCACGGGAACATGTAGTCCTAATTCTGAAGAAAATACTTGTTCAGGAGGGGTTTTTTCTGCTGATGCTACGTGTCAAACTCAATCCGAATGTAGCTATGGTTGTTGTACTCTGGGAACAACTGTTCTTTATACAAGGCAAGTTACTTGCTATAATCGCGGAATTGTGTTAGGTATTGATGCTCCTTGGTTTGCAGGAACAGAACAACAGTGTACTGTAGCAGGAAATAGCAGTAAACCCGGGGCATGTATCATTAAAGGAAGATATGATTCTACTTGCAAATATACTACTATTGGGAGTTGTAATGGGGGCCAATTTTATCAAGGATTATTCTGCTCAGATCCTCAATTAAACACTACTTGTAAACAAACAGGAAATACTACTTGTTTTAATAAAAATGTTCATTATTTGGATACTTGCGGGAATGTGGATAAACAAAAAGAAGTTTGCAGTTATAATTCTGGAAGTATCTGTGAACAGCAAAGTTCTACAATTGCGGTTTGTAAAAGTCTAAACTGTGAGGGGGGGAAGAATAATGGGGATAGGTGGTGTGTGAACTTGGCAGGAGAAGGAGCAATAAAAACTTCTACCTCTAGTCTGGCAAATTCCCAATCAAATTTATTTCTTCCTTTTGTTTCTGCTGGAGGAGAACCGGTATGTAAAGATACGTCTGCTGGACGAGTTTGTTGTAATAATGAATATTGTACTCTTAATGGTCAGCAAATAACGTCTACTGAGGCTGAAAATTATGTAAATGGCATAACACCCGGGGCCACAGGCGGTGCTGGTTCTAATTCGTCTTGTGGATCAAGTAATTTAAGATGTAAAACTGAAGGAGGTAAAACTCTTTGTTGCGATGATAGTTGGGATATTTGTGGAGAAGATATGTGCAATAGATGCATCTCTGAGGTGTTTAAGTATGGAGGAGGAGATGAGAGAGTTAAGGGTTGCGTTTTTGGAGAACGATGTGGTGCTGAGAGCGAAGAAGCTGTGACGGTAGGAAGTAGGTATTTTAGTCAATATTGCTTAAATGGGAATATTTATACTGAACCTTGTGATGATTTTAGGATGGGTTATTGTAGTGATGAGGAAACAAGTGGTAAATGCGAAATAAATCCTTGGCAAGAGTGTTTGGCTGCAGGAAACGAATCAGACAGTTGTGATGAACAGTTTTGTACTTTTTTTAATCCTAGTGGAGAAGATGAGCAAGAAAATAAATTGATGAAAGAGTTGGGGTTGGAGATGTGCCTCCCTAAAATAACAGGAGGACAAGAATTTTATCCTGCAGATGGATCTATCTATACAAATAAAGAAGAATCTGTTTGTACTATGGGAAATTATGGGGCTACCCTATATTTTGATCATGACAAAG
>Ga0209800_10004471_pt1 | contig 10307 bp, 7 predicted proteins | sample Higcelweek8metaG_FD_187174 | JGI IMG/M metagenome (GOLD analysis project Ga0209800, IMG submission 187174) | Freshwater pond sediment microbial communities from the University of Edinburgh, under environmental carbon perturbations - High... | ecosystem: Environmental > Aquatic > Freshwater >... | reverse complement strand
CGCGATCGCGTAGTTGTTCGAATCGACCAGCTTGACGAGCTCCTTCGTGCCGCGGATGCCGCCGATGAAGTCGATTTCCTTGCTGGTGCGCGGGTCGTCGATGCCGAGGATCGGCGCCAGCACGTTGTCCTGCAGGATGCTGACGTCGAGCTGCCCGATCACGTCCAGCTTCGAAACGTCGAACTTCGGGCGGGCCAGGTACCAGGCGTTCGCCAGGTAGAATTTGAATTCGCCCGGATGCTCCACCTCGCCGTCCTGCGCCGGGCTGATCCGGAACTTCTCCCCGATCCGCGTCAGGAACGTCGCCGGCGTGTCGCCGTTCAGCGTGCGCACCGCCCGGTTGTAGGGCAGGATGCGGAGCTGGTCGGCGGGGAATGCCACCGTGAGGAAGTAGTTGTAATCTTCCGCCCCGGTGTGGTTCGGGTTCTTCGGCGCGCATTCGGCCGCGGTCCGCGCCGCAGCGGCGCTGCGGTGATGGCCGTCGGCGATGTAGAAGACCGGAACCTCCTTGCGGAACAGGGCCGAAAGCGTCTTGCTCACCATCTCGTCAAGCCGCCACACCGTGTGCCGGATGCCATCCGGCGCGGTGAAGTCGAACAGCGGTTTCTTCGCAGCTTCCTTCTCCACCACGGCGTCGATGTCGCTCTGGCCGCGGTAGGTGAAGAAGGCCGGGCCGGTGTGGCTGCGCAGCTCCATTACGTGGCGGGTGCGGTCGTCTTCCTTGTCCTGCCGGGTCTTCTCGTGTTTCTTGATGATTCCGGCGTTGTACTCGGCGGCGGAGGCCGCGCCGATGATTCCGGTCTGGACATGGTTGCCCATCGTCAGCCGGTAGAGGTACAGGTGTTTCCCGGCGTCGAGGGTCAGCGGCACTTCGCGGCAGAGCTTGCGGAACGCTTCGCCCGCCTGGCGGTAGACCTTGTCGTCGTGCAGGTCGATCCCGGATTCGAGATCGATTTCGGGGCGCGACACGTGGAGGAAGCTGCAGGGATTCCCCTTGGCCAGCTCGGCCGCCTCGCGGGTGTTCACCACATCATACGGAACCGCCGCCACCTGCGCGGCGCGTTCGGCCGTCGGAAGCAAGCCGTGGAAAGGAAGAAGTTCGGCCATGTTTATCGTCTCCTCAATGGTTGAGTTGTGTGTCGGATCAATCAGTCGTCGCGGCCGGAGTCGAGGATCCCCTCCTCCAGCTTCGGCAGCGTGCCGTTCCAGTAGGCGAGCCGGGCGATCCGGCTGTGGACGCATTCGCCAGACGCGATTTCGCATTCGCCGTGCGGCCGCACTCCGCCGCAGGGACCGTTGGCCAGCCGTTTCGGGCAGCTTTCGGTGCAGACGAATTGGGTTTTCGGCAACCGGCAGTTGGAACATCCGCGGCACGAGGCGAATACGCCTTTCAGCAGCCGCCCCGTCTCCGCCCGGCGCAGATCGGCGCGCGGGAACAGGAATTTCCGCAGCCGGAACAGGAACTTTTCGCCGGACGAAATCTCCGGCTCGCCGAAATCCCGCGCCTCCGGCTGCCCGCCGGTCGGATACGGTCGGCTGAGCGTGCGGTCGTAGAGGTAGAAACTGTGGGAGAACGGCGACATTTCGGCGCGGGCCAGGTACGAATTGTACTCCTCAAGCCAGCTCTCGAAGCTGTTGAATTCGCGCAGCGCGTTGCCGATCCGCTCCGCCGCGATTCTGGCGCGGGCGGGCGTCTCCGCCCCGGCGAGCTGGATTCCGCTGTAGCCGAGCAACCGGCAGCCCGCGGCCTGGAGTTCGAGCCGCCGGTACTGCGCCGCCTCGAACTGGTTGAGCGAGTAGCGCAGCTCCTTTTCGAGAATCTTGCGGAAGTCCGGCGAGATGCTGACGCCGGGATACTCCCCGCCCAGGATCTTTTCGACCAGGTTCGGCGTCAGCAGCACCAGCCGCGCGATCATCGGGTAAAACAGACTGCGCCCGGTGAAATACCAGCGCAGCGACTGAAGTTTGAGCATGTCCCACCCCGCCTGGGCGACGACGAACGACGCTCCGGCGTTGAGTTTGCGGACCAGCTTGAAATATTGCCCGGTCAGCGTGTAGGGCGTGTATTCGTAGGGGTTGACCGTCCCGCCGAGAAAAAACGGACGGTTCTGCGCGGCGAGGTCGCGGATCACGCCGGCGCTTTCGTTGAAAATCCGCTTGCGGCACTCGCGCACCGTGTCGCCGGGAATCGCGTTGCCGCTCACCGGGACCACGTTGAAGAGGCGGCTCCTCGCCGCCGCGTCGGCGAGCTGGGCGAGCTCTCCGGCGGCGGTGTTGCGTCCGGAGAGGTAAATCACGTGGCGATCGCGGTTTTCTTCGCCGAGCGCATTGGCGTATTCGACCGCGCGCCAGGAATCGAGCGTGAGATAGCGGTCGGTCACCGCCAGCGCGGTATTGACCGATTCGACCGAAAGCACCGCTTTTTCGAGGGCGGCAAGCCGTTCCCCGGCGGCGATCGGGTCATTCGAGAGGCTCGGCGACGGGCTCTCGATCAGCAGCACGAATTCCCCGTTGTCGAGCGCGTTGCGGAAGCGGTTGGCCGGGAGGTGGATGGGTTTTGCGGAGTCACTCATTGCCCGCCTCCATTTCCTGCTTGAGAATCTCCTCGGTGCGCCCGCGGCCCGGGTCGAGCAGGAAAAAGAGCCCCCCCACCAGGTTGAACAGCAGAACCATGCCGGTATAAAGCAATTGCGCGGTCTTGGCGTCTCCCGCCGCGATGCCGCCCGCCGCGAGGATGGTGATGGTCACCACGTCGCGCCCGCCGATCCCGCCCGGAAAGAGCGGAATCAGCCCGGCGATGTTGCCGATGGTCACCGCCGCCACCAGCGTCAGCACCGGAATCGGCAGCCCCAGCCCGATCATCAGGCAGCCGTAGGCGGCGACCGTCATCAGGTGGATGAAGAGCACGCTGATCACGGTCAGCACCGAGAGCTCCTTCCACCGTTTCGCGTAGATGTCGGTTGCGTCGGTCAGGCGGGTGACCATGCCGTGGGTGATCCGGTCGCCCCAGTGCATCAGGCCGCCGAAGGGCGGGATTTTCTCGATCCAGCGGTGAAAGAAGATCACGCACGACGCGCCGAGCCCGGCGAGGCAGAGGGCGGCGAGCCCGGCGATGCCGAGTTCGCGCATGGCGTCGGTGAGCGCAATCTGCGGGAGCTCCAATTTCATCAGCAGCGGAATGGCCGGAACCAGCAGCGCCAGCGCCAGCGAGAACAGGGCGATCATGCCGATGATGCGGTCCATGAGGATGGTGAACGCGCCTTCCATCCTGCAGCCCGCCTGGGACCGTTTTGAGAGCACGCCCATCTTGACCACGTCGCCGCCGATTGCGCCGCCGGGGATGACCAGCGAAAAGAAATACCCCTGCATGGTCAGCGAAAGCGCTTCAAAGGGAGAGAGTTTCACATCGAGCATCCGGGTGAGCCGCAGCCAGCGCCAGGCGCAGACCAGGATGTGGGAGGCGTAAACCGCCAGCGCCGGGGCCAGCCACCGATAGTCGAATGCCCGGAATCCCTGCGCGATTTCGGCCGGATTTCGGGCGACCAGGTAGCCGACGATGCCGCCCGCGATGGCGAGCTTGGCGAAGAACCAGAAAAACTTTTTCAGCTTTGCCCACGAAATCATTTGCAAAAAACCCCACTGTATTATCTATTAAAATAGCATCGGATTCGCGTTTCGGCAATCGTCGGCGCACTCTATTTTACCGGTTTTTTGTCCGGCGCTTTCGCAACGAAGAGGAGGAGCCATGAAGTATATCGGAGCCCATGTCAGCATTGCCGGGGGCGTGGAGAACGCTCCCCTGAACGCCGGGGCGATCGGCGCGACCGCGTTCGCCATGTTCACCAAGAACCAGCGGCAGTGGAGCGCTCCGCCGATTTCGGAAGAGTCGGCCGCCGCGTTCCGGGCGAACTGCAAACGGTTCGGCTACAAGCCGGAATTCATCCTGCCGCACGACACCTATCTCATCAATCTCGGCCAGCCGGATCCGGAGAAGCGGCGGCATTCGCTCGACGCCTTCATCGACGAGATGAAACGTTGCGACCGGCTCGGGCTGGTGAAGCTCAACTTCCATCCCGGCAGCCACTTGAAGTTGGTCACGCTCGACGAGGAGCTGAGGCTGGTTGCGGAGAGCGTCCGCGCGGCGATCGACGCGGTTCCCAACGTCTGCGCGGTCTACGAGAACACTGCGGGGCAGGGGACCAACGTCGGCTTCGCCTTCGAACAGATCGCGACTATGCTCGAACTCACCGGTCGGCCGGGGCGGATGGGGGTCTGTCTCGACACCTGCCACTCCTACGCCGCCGGATACGACCTGGTTTCGGAGGAGGGGTACGAAAAAACTTTCGCCGACTTCGGGCGGCTGATCGGCTTCGAGTACCTGAAGGGGATGCACCTCAACGACTCGAAAAGCGTCCTCGGCGGCCGTCTCGACCGTCACAACAGCATCGGCGAGGGCGAACTCGGGCTCGGCTTCTTCCGCCGCCTGATGGGCGACCCCCGCTTCGACAACATTCCGCTCATCCTCGAAACGCCCGACGAAGAGCGCTGGCCGGAAGAAATCGCCATGCTCAAGCAATTCGCGGCGGAATCCTGATCTACCGGTGCAGCCAGGAGTCGGCGAACGCCCCGATCCAGCTCATCAGGCCGACGACCGCCGCCGCCGCGTATTCGCCGGAGACGGCGAGCTGCACGGCGGCCAGCCAGATGCCGAGGATCGCCCCCGCGACCACCAGCCGGGCCGGGTCGGCGTGGCCGATGATTTTCTGGAAGAACCAGACCAGATTGAGCAGCGGAACCGGGCTCAGGCCGACTCCTTCCTCCGCGCTCCGGCCGCGCAGCCCGAGGAACAGGCCGCAGAGCCAGATGACGGTGAAAAGCGAGCCGCCGGCCACGGCGAGCGGCAGCGAAGAGAGCGCCGCCGCAAAGCCGAGTACGGTGAGCGAGAGCAGTTCGAATAGCAGGAGCAGCAGGTACAACTGCCCGGCGCCGAAGGCGTTCCACGCCGAGAGGAATGCGTACACCAGGTGCGGGCCGGGCAGGTACGCCCACATCGGCGAGCTCCACGGCGGCAGCGGTTTCTCCGGGTCGGGCGGAGCGGCGGGGGAGGGGGCGGGCGCGGTTTTCCGCTTCGGCTTTTCCGTTTCCGGCTGCGGCGTTGCGGAGAGTTCGTCGAGGTCTTCCAGCACGGCTTCGACCGCTTCCTCGAAGAGTTCCAGCTCGTCGGTGCGGAGTTCGGCCCCGCTCTCGTGGGCGAACCGGTTGCGGACGCCGCCGATGTGGTTGATGAGATTCCGCGTTTCGGCGGGAAGGCGGGGGCCGAGCGATTCTACTTTTTCGCGCAGTCCGCTGCCGGAGGCTCCGCATTCGGCGAGCCTGGTCTCGATTTTCCGGGCGGCGGCAATCACGCGCCCGGTGGTCAGCAGTTTTTCATCTTCATCCATTCGGGGGTCCTCATTCCCATAACATAGCGTCCGATCCGGCCGTTGTCAAGAAGTTTCCGAAAAAAGCGGCTTTGCTGTTGCCATTTGAGAGGAGAAGCGCTATATTACTGCATCGGAAGCGATTTTGAATTGGATCGACGGAGCAATGGCGGGTAAAACTTTTCCGGATGCGAAGAAACTGCCGGTCAGGAACGCGGCGAACGTGCGCAGCGACAGCGAGAAGCTGCTGCGGGCGCTGATTGTGCTTTTCGTGCTGATGGGCGTCGCCGCCGCGCTGGTGTTCGGGCTGGTGGCCCTGCGCCGGGTGCTGTTCACCTCGAATCCGCGCTTTCAACTGCGTGAAATCATCGTGCATTCGGAAGGATACTGGCAGGACCGTTCGGAGCAGCTTGCCTCGCGGCTCGGCGTTCATGTCGGCGACAATTTGTTTTCGCTCGATCCGGGGGCGCTGCGTCGCCAGCTCGCGGCGATTCCGAATGTGCAGCACTGCGAAGTGAACCGGATTCTGCCGGACACGCTGAAACTCCGGGTGGTGGAGCGGATTCCGCGCGCGGTGCTGGCCAGTCCGCGCGGGCTCTGGGTGGTCGATGAGGAGGGCGTGGTGATTCCGCGCGCCGAATCGATGATGGCCGGGCGGCAGCTCCCGGTGATCCTCGGTGTTTCGGACAGCAACCTCGAAGGCGGCATGCGGGCGGAGAAGCTTCGTCCGGCGCTGGACATCATCATGCAGGTGGCCCGCAATTTCCGCGACATCGAAATCCGTGCGATCCACATTCAGGGCGGCGACAAGGTCAACATGATCATGCGTTTCCGCGGCCAGAAAATGTGCCAGGCGCTGATTCCGGTGGACAACGACCGGAACATCGGGCTGCTGCTGACCGCACTGCAGAGCGCGATCATCCACGCCGAGCGGCGCGGGGACCGGCGCGGCATCTTCGACCTCTCCTTCGACGGCAACGTCATCATCCGCTGAACTTCCGCTTCAAAACCGGGTTTTTTTTATTCTTTTTTCCGTTCCCGAACTTGCTTTTCGCCTCGTCGGGGCTATATTAGAAAACATTGACCGGGCACCCATAGCTCAATTGGATAGAGCGTCTGGCTACGGACCAGAAGGTTTGGGGTTCAAATCCCTATGGGTGTACCAATTTTTTTGTCCAGATTCCGGGCGCCGGAAATTTCGGTTTTCGAGCTTGATTTTTTTCCGCTCCGGGTTATATTGGAAAAGTCGCGTCAAACGTGCACCCATAGCTCAATTGGATAGAGCGTCTGGCTACGGACCAGAAGGTTTGGGGTTCAAATCCCTATGGGTGTACCATTTCTGTGAATCCATCAATATAGATGACAGGAGCCGGGGGGATCGGGATTCCGTTTTCAGGCGCATTTCGGCCTTTTTTGTCCAGACTGCCTGTCGCGTATTTCTGAAATACGTTCCTCGCGGTCGATTCTCTGGTTCCGGATTCGAAATCGGGAGGAATATGAAAGCGGATCTTAATCGGATTCTGTCACGCTGGCCGGCCATCGCCGGAATTTCGTTTCTGCTGTTTTCCCTGGGGGCGCTGGGCGTCGAGATCACCAAGATCGACATCCGCTTCGCCCTGATGGTTCAGGATATGGCGCTGCATGGGGTCGGCGTTTTCCCGACGGTGAACGGAGTGGAGTACGGCGATTACCCGTCCGGCTGGGTGCTGGCCTCTTACCTTACCACGTTCGGCGGTCATTTTGCGGCGCGCTGGCTGGTCATGCTCCCGGCGATCCTGGCCGGAACCTTCACCGTGACCATGACTTATCTTGCCGGAGAGCGGGTGGAGAAGAATGTCGGGCTCCTGGCCGCCGTCTTTCTTATGGTCACGCCTGAATTCATCCATTTCATCTCCGGGTTCGGTATCGACGTGCCAGTGGCGGCGGCGGGGGCCGCCATGCTGTATTTGTTCCAGTCGAAAACCCCGAACCGGATCACCGGAAGCGTCTGGGTTCTGCTGTTGATTTTCTGTTTCTGGGTCCGGGGGCCGATGGGACTCATCCTCCTGGGAGCCGGGGCCGGGGGGTATCTGCTGGCGTCGCGCCGCTTCAAAGAGGTGCTGCTGTTCGGTTTCCTGGGGCTGGCGGCGGCGGTTTTCTGCGGCGCGGTCTGGTATTGGGCGGTCCACCGCCAGGGCGGAGAGACGCTGTGGCAGGAATTTTTGCTCTGTCAGATCGGCAAACGCATGGGCGACAGCGATTATCTGGAGTATTTCACCAGCGGCTTGCCGTCGTTCGCCCCGGTTTCGCTGCTGGCGCTGGCGGTTTTCTTCCTGCCGCGCCGGGAGGTGCTTTCGAATCCGGTCGCCGGGTGGCTGGGGTTTATCCTGCTGCCGCTGCTTGTTCTCAGCATTCCCGGCTGCAAGCATCTGCGTTACCTCGGGCTGACGCTCCCTGCGTTTGCCCTGCTTGCCGCGTATGCCTGGAACGGGCGGCGTCCGTGGTGTTTCATCCGGGAACGGCTCGGGAGGTTCGTCCGGCTGCTGTTTCGGGCGGTTCCGCCGCTGGCTTTTCTCGGGATTTTTGTGTTGGCGATCGTCGGCTGCTTTCTGACGGAGCTTCGCTTCCTGCCGTGGTGGCATTTCCTGCTCGCCGCCCTGCTGATCGGGGCCGTATGCCGGCTGCCGGTCGCATCGGTGTGGAAAACGGCGCTGCCGCCGATGATTTTTCTCACCGTGGCGCTGATCCCTTTCGAATCCGCGCTGGAAAACTCGGAGGATTTTGTCTCCCGCGTCAACGCGCTGCGTCGCGGGACGGTGTATTTTTACAAGTTGGGGCCCGATCATGACGATCTCAAATATGTGTATTCCACCTTGCCGCGGGAGCGGGGCCACATTCGTTACCTGTTTGACGCGAAACGCCGTTTTTCTCCGGCGATCGAACGGATGTACCCGTATATGACTTGCGAAGAAGGAATTGCGGGGATTGCCGGGGACGATCTGGTCATTTTGCGCGACCGGCCCAAAGAGCGGGAATCCCTTCTCAGCTTGGCCGGGCAGTACGGCCGCCGCGTCGAGACGGTGCTGGCCGGTTCGATGGGGCACCGCGAATTCCTGGCGGTGCGGTTGACCGACAAAAATTCCGGTACGCCCGCCGCCTTGTGATGGTCATCGGCCGATGACCGTCAGGTCCGGGAGGGCGTTTCGGGGGCCCTCCGCCGCCCCCCGGTTTCGGAGAGCGCCAGCCCGGCCAGCGCCAGCGCCATGCCGCATGCCGCCGGAATTGTGATGCGTTCGTCAAGCACGGCGACCGCGGTGGCGACCGTCACCGCCGGGACAAGGTAGATGTAGACGCTGGTCCGTACCGCGCCGAGAATTTTGACCGCCCAGTTCCAACTGGCGAAGCAGAGCGCCGAAGCCCCGATTCCGAGAAACAGGAAGTTGCACAGATTGACCGGTTTCGCCAGCTTCCCCCACGCCGGGGAGAAATCCAGAATGAAAAGCGCCGGAACCATGAACACCAATCCGTAGAAAAACGTCCGCCGCGTGCAACCGATCATCGGGTGTCCGAGGCGGCCGATCTTCTTCATCAGCACCGAGTAGACCGCCCAGACCAGCGCCGCTGAGAGCGCCAGCAGGTCGCCGAGCGGATTGAGCTTCAGCGTCACGCAGCTCGAATGCGAGAGCAGCGCGACTCCAGCCAGCGCCAGTACGAAGCCGAGGAAAAAGCGCGCCTCCAGATGCTCTTCGCGGAGAAAGAGATACGAGAGCAGCGCGGTGAAGAACGGCGCCGTTGTCACCAGCACCCCGACGTTCGAGGCCGAGGTGAGCGTAAGCGCGATGTTTTCGAGCAGGAAGTAAAGGGTGACGCCGGTCAGCCCGGCGCCGAGGTAGAGGCGTTCCTCCCGCCAGTTCCGGAACGGCAGCTTCTGCCGCACCAGCGAAAGCACCCCCAGCCCGAGGACGAAGCGCAGGAAGAGGATTTCAATCGGCGTGAAATCCCGCAGCAGCACCTTGGTCGAGATGTAGGTCGTTCCCCAGATGAGAATCGTCGCCAGCGCCGTCAGGTGTGCGGCGCAGGCGAGATCGGGTTTTTGCATGATGAAAGCGAAATCACCCTCCGAATCAGATCCGTTTGAGATGGAAGAGCGCGGCGCCGCCGTCGCGGTCGAAGCGCGGCACGTTGAGCCCGGCCTCCATCAGCATTTCGCCGGTGAAGCGTCCGTCGGAACCTTCCAGCTCGTAGACCGCTTCCGGGACCAGTCCGCGCAGCCGGGCGCGGTGCAGCGGCCCGTTCGGAATGTTGCGCGGCTGCACCATCGTCACCAGCGCCTCGGAGCCGTCGCCGAGGACGTGTTCCCAGACCACCACCGCGGTCGCCGGGTCGAAGGGGTCGGTGATCCGGTGATAGTCGCCGCCCGCCACGATGTGGTTGTATCTGTGATAGGCGGCGACCTGTTCGCGGATCAACTTGCGCTCTTCCCCGGTCATCTTGTTGAGGTCGAGTTCGTAGCCGAAGGTTCCGGAGAGCGCGACGATGCCGCGCGTCTCGAACGGGTTGGTCCGGTGGGTCTGGTGGTTCGGGCAGTCCGAAATGTGCGCGCCCATCGCCGAGCAGGGGTAGAGCATGCTGGTGCCGGACTGGATCTTGAGCCGCTCGATCGCGTCGGTGTCGTCGCTGGTCCAGATCTGCGGCACGTAGTAGAGCATTCCGGCGTCGAACCGGCCGCCGCCGCCGGAGCAGCCTTCGATCAGCAGCTTCGGGTAGCGTTCGAGGAGCCGTTCATGGAGCCGGTACATGCCGAGCACATAGCGGTGCGAAATCTCCTTCTGGCGGTCGGCGGAGGCGGTCGCCGAGCCGACTTCGGTCAGGTGGCGGTTCGCGTCCCACTTGATGTACTCGATGTTG
>Ga0209800_10004469_pt1 | contig 10309 bp, 5 predicted proteins | sample Higcelweek8metaG_FD_187174 | JGI IMG/M metagenome (GOLD analysis project Ga0209800, IMG submission 187174) | Freshwater pond sediment microbial communities from the University of Edinburgh, under environmental carbon perturbations - High... | ecosystem: Environmental > Aquatic > Freshwater >... | reverse complement strand
ATCCGGAGCCAGCGAAGTGAATCCCGAATAGGAGCTGTTAAGCGTTTCATTTACAATGCTGCCGCCATCAACCTGATAGGATACTGGAATCGATGTTTGTGCACTGGTTCCGTAATTTTTCACCACGACCGAAATCTGTTCATTGGTCATGCCAAAACCATCTACAGGCGCAGTCATAGCCTTAATACCAACATCGTTGGGTTGCGGATCCCAGATTTTTACGTTGTCGATGGCCCACCAGTAATCGTTGTTGGCGCCTTTGTAATAAACCCGCACTTTGAAGTTGGCATTTTTATAAGCCGTTGCATTGATGTACTGATGATCGGGTGTTCCCCAGGTACCGGCATCGGCTGTTGCAGAATACACATTCACCCAGGCACTGCCGTTCCACACATCTACATTGCCGGTTTCAGAGCCGCCTCCACCGAAATAATGAAAGTACTGATCAAATTCAATAATGACCAGATTGTTCGAAGCCAGATTGTAGGTCGGCGAAATCAACTGCTCGCTCATAGCCACCGCTCCGGCTGCATCGCTGTTGACAAGCGCAAACGGCGTTCCGTCGAGGGTATATGAAACCAGATAAGTATTTACAAATTCCCAGGTATGACTGTCGGTGAGCGAATCAATGACCGACCAGCCGGCAGGCAGTGCAACATTGTCGAAATTTTCGTTCAGCGATACCGCTCTGGTTGATTGTGCCTGTGCCTGAAATGTAATGGCAATGATCAGACATGCAAATGCGTAAAACTTTTTATTCATAGGATCAGATTCAAAAATTACAATTAAAAAGACAGTGTAAATACCGTAAAAGTTGTTCTGAATTTACACATTGCAATAATATATATAATTGAAATGAAATGCAAATAAATTACGAACTATTTTTTTCCATCGCCATGAGCATGCAATGTCTTGCAATGAAAAAAATATCAACGTACATCCGCCACTTAAAAGCAACAGGCCGGTGAATCACCGGCCTGCTGTTCCTCCCTTATAACAAAATCATTGTTACTGAACAATAACCTTATAAGTCCATTTTTGATTGATGACAAAGAAATACATTCCGGGCTCAAGACAGCATACCTTGTTGTCCAGAATTTCCGGATCGATTTCGCGGCTCATGCTGTCGAATACCCGCACCGAGCTTATTTCACCAATAATATTTATCTGTTCTCCCTCGCTGGCCAGTGTCGGGAATACCTGTACCTGATTGTCTTCGCAATCAACCGCAATCACATCGGAATACGAATATTTTCCATCAAAATCGGTTTGTTTGAGGCGGAAGTATCTGGCTGAAGTTTCAACTTCAACCGAGTAATTACGAACTTCATTTGAGTTTCCAGCTCCATCTACTTTCACAACCGGTACAAAATCACCGTTAGCAACATCAGCCGCTTCGATGGTGAAATAGGCATTGTTGATTTCGGTGGCGGTGGACCATACAAAATACACATTTTTGCTGGTGCATACTGCTGTAAAAAACAATAAATCGACGGGTAAATCAAATATAGGCACCGTTGTACACTGTCCTGTATCGGAATAGGTCGGATTTCCGGGATAATCAAAATCAACGGTTGCACCATCGCCGTCGTAAATGTAATAGGCATTATATGTAACCGCGTCACTACCACATGAACTCACCGTCATGGTTAGTGTCCTGTTGGTCGGATTGGTTGAATTGTGGTTGACAAAATGACCCGGAGTATTATCGGGACACTGAAATATTGCATACAAAGTATAATTCAATCCCGAAAAATCAAACATCGCATAATTGAAGTTGGTATTGGTGAAAAACATTACCTGCGCCCCGGCTGGAATCACACCTCCGCTTGGCTCAAGAATCTGCCCTGGCAAAGTCAGCGTTGCATTGATGGCTGCTACAATCGAAGCGGTTGTAGAATTTTGACATAATCCAAGCCATAAGTTTGACGGATTTGGCCAGTCAACGGTAATATTGCTTGTATCGATTGCATTTCCGCCTACCACAAACCGAAACATCTCATTTCGCCCTTCGGCGCTGCCATCGCACGCATCAACCAAAATACTTTCTATCTCAAAACAACTGCATGGCCCATCGGAAAGTGTGATACTGAAACTATTTGAACTCGTACCGGTAATAACAGGACTTGAACTCACCACCCTTATCAGGTAACCCGTACTAGTTTCAGTGCCGGCCGGAATAGTGATGGATATCGTGCCACTGTTGGCTGTTGAGGTAAGTGTGCCGATGATCACCGGAGATGCAAAACTACCCGAAGCATTGGAAAGCTGTGCAGTATATACATTTCCTGCATTAAACACATCGGTTGATGTAAATGCGACTGTACCACTGGCGCCGGTTGAGCATGTAACTGTAAAAGGCGGAGATGAAACAGTGCCGGTGGTGATGGTGTTGGAAACAGCACTACAGGAAACTTGAACGTCATCCAAATACCATGTGTTGAAAGTTGAATTGAATCTGAAATACACCTGTGATTCCAGAGACAAATTCACTCCGCCAACATTCGTTAAATCAACAGTTTTAACAGATTCTGTCGTGCTCACTGTAAATGAGTAACAAGAAGTCCATGTGCCTCCAGCACCGATTTTGTACTGAATTGTTGCAGTCGACCCATTTCCACCCGAACTGGCATCTTGCATAAAAGTCATTTGATATGGATTATCAACAGGTGGAGAAACAATGTTGTTTCCTGTGCCAAGAGCTCTGCATTCATCATTCGGAGCACAATGCGTTGCGTCTGAAGCTGTTCCACTATTTGTCCAATCAGAAAAATCCACAAAATCCTCATCAATACAAAACGAACTGCAAGTTGATGTTGATTGAGTAAGTGTTACAGGTGCGGCCGAATAACCGCAGCTGTTATAAGTCCAGACATATAAAGTATAGGCCGTCGCGCACGTCAGACCGGTTTGTGTATAGGTTGAAGACGCCACGGTATTAATGCCCGCCCCGGGATAGGTATTGGTTGTGTTCCATTGGTAGCCCGTAGCTCCTGCAACATCACTCCAGTCCCATACAATCTGCGTTTGAGAGGGTGTATTGGTTCCTGCAGTTGGTGCCGTTGGTACCGAATTTACCGTCACGGAAACTGTTGCGGTTCCTGTGCAGGTATTGGCTGCAGTTCCGGTCACTGTGTAGGTGGCCGTTGCCGCCGGACTCACGGTGATAGGGTTGGCTGTTTCGGTTGTACTCCATACGTATGATGCTCCACCAGCAGCTGTTAATGAAGAACTATTTCCATTGCAGATGGATGCCGGAGAAGCGCTCGCCGTGATGGTTGCCGTGTTAACGGTAACAGTAACCGTTGAAGTGGCATTACATCCAGAAGTAGTTCCGGTAACAGTATATGTAGTCGTAGACGCCGGACTGACTGAAATTGAAGCAGTGTTGCCACCTGTGCTCCACAAATAAGTATCTGCACCCGAAGCCGTAAGTGTAGAACTTGATCCGTTGCAAATAGTTGCAGGTGATGCTGAGGATGTGACTGTTGGGGGAGTACAATTCAACACCCCCTTGATATCAATATCATCTATGCCCGCACCAACACCATCAAGTGTTCCTGCAACAGAAAGTTTAATTTTAACTTGAGTACCATTGTAGGAACTTAAATCAAATTGAGTCATCGCAGTCAAAGTAGTTGATCCCGGAGTTCTAGTCCCTAAAACAGTCCAACTTGAACCATTGTCAGTTGAAATACTAACTGTAATTACATTTTCAGTTGCATTAACGCCACCATATGTCCTTGCTTTGAAGTTTAAGGTCTCAGAAGTATATGAATCGAAATCCATTGCAGGAGTAATTGTGACAGATGTTGCTTTTAATAATTGCAAATAAGTCGTTCCGGCAACATCAGTATCTGTCCATGTAGCAAACCCGGAAACGTCAGTTCGTATTGGTATGATGTTTACTTGCCCAAATAAATCAATACCAACCAAGCATAACACCACCGCCATCACCAACCGCATCCAGCCTAACCGGATCGCCCCTACCTTTGCCGCAGCAGGCCCGGGCTTGTCCAAATTTGTCAGTAAATTTCTTTTCATGACCGTATTATTAGTTTCTTAAAGTTCATTTCTACACCGCACTGAAAACAGGATATACCGAAGTATATCCCGAAAGTTCTTTATAAAATATCAGCAGATCTACAACCCTCCCCTTATCGACTGGCGCATAAACTGCCAAGTTTTAAAATTCAGATACAAAGTTACATTATATTATTGCTATGTCAAGTTTTTTGAGCCTTTCGGAGCGCTGAATTTTACTTGGGAAAAAACAAAATACGACCTACTTAGAAACAACTTGCACCAAACATGTTATTTCCATAATAAATACATTTTATTAAGAGACTAAAGTTATTAACAGGCTTTTTAACAGGCGATATTTATTGTTCGCATAGCACTCCGGATACCCGCGCGAATTGCGGATTTCAAGCCAATAAGATCAAATCGCAGTGCAACATGCAGACGGTTTTGCTGAGGATAATTTAACAAAAAAATCTTTGAGGTCAAGCATATGAACTCCGAACATCAAACAAGGAAGTAAGAATTATGAACGATATTTCACTTCTAACTTCACTTTGACCTTCATAATTCCTTGTTCATGAGTCAGTGTTCGTCATACACTTCTTTCCACACTTCTAATATCAAAAATCTGATTTCTAAAATCATTTCGTGTCTTCGAGCCCTCGTGATAAAACCCTCTGCGTCTCTGCGCTCTCTGCGCGCAATTCCCATGCATTCTTTGTGCGACCCGCTGAATCAGTTTCCCTCGCCGCGGCAATTTATATAGCTTCGCCTGTCTATTCCGGACAATCCAGCCACACGTCGAAAAAACAATCACTCAACCACAATGCGGAAAGTCTCGCTGTTGTTCACAATCACAAAATACATTCCCGGTGCCAGCCCGTATATGGTATTATCGTATATATCCGGAAACACAGCTCTGCCATGTGTGTCAAACACCTCGGTTCGCTCAACCTCTCCGGTGATTGTTACAGGAGTGCCTGAAGCAACAAGCGTTGGAAAAAGGCTGATTGATTTGTCTTCGCAAATAACCGAAACAATCCCCGGATATGAAAAGTTGCCATCAAAATCGGTTTGTTTGAGTCGGTAATACACTGCCCCCTTTTCGACCACAGCGCCATATTCCCTCAACTCATTCGAATTGCCGGCCCCCTGAACAGTAGCAATGGTTGTAAAAAGATCACCATCGTTACTTGCTTCAATCGAGAAATAATTATTGTTTGTTTCTGTTGCCGTTATCCATGTGAGCTGAACAGCATCACTTGCACATTCGGCTTTGAAACTAATAAGTTCAACCGGAAGTCCGAAAAGAGGAACCGTTGAACAAGAACCGGAAAGAGAATAGGTAGGGTTACCCGGCACATCGAAATCGACCGTGGCACCATCGCCATGATAGAGCAATCCACAATTATAGGTAACAGCATCGGAACCACACGCATCAACGTTCATGTTTAATGTACGGGTGCCAGAACCTGTATAATTGGCAAAATGGCCAGCAGTATTCCCTGCACACTGGAAAATGACATATAAATCATAATTCAGTAATGAAAAATCGAATAATGTGTAATAGAAATCGGTGCTTGTGAAAAACATGACCTGCGAACCGGCCGGAATGACGCCTCCTATTGGCTCAATCAGTTGACCGCCACCGGTTATGGTTGCATTGATATTACTTACAATGCTTGCGGTTGTGGCATCCTGACAGAATCCGAGCCTGGAATTACTGGGCCAGGAAACTGAAATGTCACTTGTATTAATGTCAGCTCCTCCAACAACAAAGCGAAACATTTCGTTTTCTCCTTCATTTGTCCCATTACAAGCGTCCACCAAAATGCTGCGTATTTCAAAACACGAACAGGGACCGCCACTCAAATTAATGCTGAATGCAGCTGAAGATGAGCCGGTAGCTCCCGGGCTACTACTAACCACCCTGATCCGATATCCGCTACCCGTAACGGTGGCCGCTGGAATAGTAATGTTAATACTTCCCGAATTGGCATCGCTTAAAAGAGTTCCAATATTGACCGGTGAAGTAAAACTTCCACTTGCATTACTTAACTGCGCGGTGTAAGTATTGGCCAAAAAACTACCTGATGAAGTAAATGCAACCGAGCCCGTTGCCGTTGAGCTGCAATTCACGCTGAATGGTGCTCCTGAAACTACGCCGGTGCTTATGGTGTTCGATGACAATGTGCTTACGGTGCCATTTAACGTAAAATCATCCAGTCGGAAAGTCCCGGTTCCGCTCGCTCCGGATAAACTAATCACAACAGTAATCGTCCCCGATAAACCCGAAATGGTATTGGTTGGTGCAAGATTCCCGGTGGAAGCTCCAGATGTAGGAACCGTTCCCGATCCAACTGCAATTCCATTTATAGTCATTGACCAGTTTTGTGCACCGCTAGAGCTACGCTGGCGCCAGAAGCTAAAAGTGGAAACTGACATCTGGCAGCCACTTGCTACCAGAAAAGTTAATGTAATGGTCGTGGAACCACTTGAGTTTGACAATGATAATGCCTGACCACCTGAACCAGCATAACTTGTCCATGCACTTTTGCTGTTACTCCATGATGAAGCGGACAAATTAGCATCAAGAATGCCCGGCGCCACTGTGTATGGATGTGCGGAAATGGCTACAGTACCGAAATTATGCAGATATATCTGACCGGAAGCTGTTGGTAAAAAGGATATAACTAACCAGAATAATAAAAATACCCTAATGTTTCCCGGATAAAAGATTGTCTTTTTCATGTTTTCATTTTTGTGATTGACAATACCATATTGCCACATCAAAGAAAACTTTTAATTGTTATCTGAATTTCAACTACATATCATGTTTTCATCATAATAACCTCATCAATTTGTAAATAATATCCGGCATTTAGAGATTGTCTGAAAACGGCTCAATGTTACGACGGTTCCATTTCGCCGCGGCGAAATCGATTTTCAAGTAACAATTTTTAATCTGAAGTTCAAAATGAACAACTAACATCGAATTCCGCAAATACCGACGCTACCGGTCGGAACTTTCAGCTGAACAAGGAATTGAGAATACCAAATGCGATATCACTGTATTTTACTTCACACCCAACTTCTTACTTCGGCATTCTTTGTTCCTTGTTCATGATTCAATGCAGTTGAGCACATGAAGTCGGGGTAATAAAAAACGGAACCCCGCCCCGCAGGATTCCGTTTTGGAATAACAATTACGCTACAGACAGCATTAACTATCCGATGCTGAGAGTTCACAACTCCTTAATGTTGTTGCTCACTGCCTGTACAATTCACGGATTAACCGAATATGATTGTAAGAGCAAGTAAAGCTCCGATAACACCAAGATAAATGAGCCAGTAAAAATTTTGTTTCAAAGCATTCATGGGTTTAGATTTTTGAGTGTTCATACGTGCGTATTTTTCAGTTTTATGCAGTCGATCGGCAAAAAAAATCTATTCAGTTTTACGAGCTTTTTTGCGTCACGTTGGTAAGACATATAAAGATACTAAAAAGTTTATTCGTTTGTAAATGAATTTACTTCGTCGACTGTTAAAGTATGTTAATTCATATTCACTAATCAAGATATTAAACACTCAACATTCGATAAAATCAAAGGATTGTTGATAAAGTGATAACTATCATGAAATTCATGTATTTTTTGTTTTTACTGTCGGGTATATGAATTTAAAAGATTAAGCAAATGAATTTTCAATTTTAAAGTCTTACCCAAATACGTATAAATATGGTTACTTTTGCGGTATGTACAGTCTCCACAATCACACAACCTTCTGCGATGGAAAAGCATCGGTGCGGGAAATGATTACAACTGCCTGCAACGAAAAGCTTGATCATTTCGGGCTTTCGGGACATGCCCCGGTTCCTTTTCAAAACAAGTGGAGCATTGCATCCGACGAGAAAGTAAAAGAATATTGCGACGAAATTGCGGAAGTTCGCAACACCTGTAGCAGCACAAAAATATGGACCGGGCTGGAAGCCGATTACATTCCCGGAATAACACAAGCATTCGCGCACTGGCGTGAAAATTTCGACATTGACTACCTCATCGGGTCCATACATCTGGTTGAAAACAAAGGCCAGCTCTGGTTTATCGATGGTCCGGCCAAAGGATATGATGCTGGCCTGCAGGAAATTTTCGGTGGCGACATCCGTGCTGCTGTACAAGCATTTTACAGGCAAACATGCGACATGATTGAAACGCAAAAACCGGATATTCTGGGTCACTGCGACAAAGTGCTTATGCATAACCGCGGTCGCTTCATCAGCTTCGACGATCCATTTCACCTCGGTCTGCTGAAAGAAACCTTATTGCTTGCAGCCGAAAATAATGTGATTGTGGAGATAAACACACGCGGCATTTACCGGAAGCTGCACACCGATTATTATCCCGGAAAATATATTTTCGGATTTCTGAAAGACAATAATATACGTGTAATGCTAAGTGCCGATGCACATATGACGGATCAGATTACCGAAGAATTTCAGCAATTGAAAAACGATTTAATTATTGCGGGAATAGATGAGACCTGGCTCCCTCTCTGTGTTTCAGATAAGCCCGTAGTTTTGTATGAATAGATATTGCTTTCGTTACACGTTACAAGCGTTACGCGTTACAGTCGTTACAGTCGTTACACGTTACAAGCGTTACAGACGTTACAAGTTTTTAATCAGCATTCGGCTCTCAAAAAAAGCTTTATAGATTTTGCTTCTTCAATGCTCACGATAGCAATCGTGACAGGTCGCTTCGCGACGCAGAGAGGTTGAAGAAGGAGCTTGTCGAAGGGACAAAAATGATCATCTTGTACTAACGCATACTCGAAACGTCTCAGCGGCACAGCCGCACATTTCCAAATCTTTTCACCAGTAGACATGGCGATTTCACTCGCTACTGACTACTCACTCCGCCGCGGCGGATGACCGCTGCTTAGATCCACTCTTCGCTCAGCACTTCACCCGAAGCACTGACGACAATCGCTTTTACCGGCACTTTGCGTGTAGCATTTTCAAGCGCCATTTGAACCAGCTTCATCAAACCTTGGCAACACGGAACTTCCATCATCATGACCGTGATGGTATTCACCTTGGCATCGTCGATCATTGACGTAAGTTTTTCTACATAGGATTCTTTGTTGCTGTCGAGTTTCGGGCAGGCGATGGCGAGTTTTTTCCCTTTCAGCCATTTGCTGTGGAAATTTCCAATGCTGAAAGCCACGCAATCGGCTGCCATTAAAAGATCGGCATTGTGAAAAACCGAAGACTGCGGATTGATCAGATGCATCTGAACCGGCCATTGCTCGAGCGCAGAAGGCTGATCGGCGGTAATGACACCGGGCTTCGGTTCATGCTTGATTTCGCGGTGGGCAGAGCCCTGACATCCGCAAGCTTCGCCTTCTTTGTGATGATTATGTACCACATAAACAACTTCCATCATATCGAAACCAAGGCGGTCCTGATTTTTCTGCATCCACTCCACGCCTTTTTTAAGCCAGATATGTTCGTTGTGATCCTTCAGATGTTTGAGATGCGCAATGACAACATCTTTACCTTTCATATATAAATGCTCCATCACTTTGTCTTCGTCGTAAGGTTCAGCTTCGCGCTCAGTAATGGTAATGGCACCTTCGGGGCAGCCACCTATGCAGGCGCCCAGCCCGTCGCAAAGCAAATCGTTGATCAGAACAGCTTTTTCGTTGATAATCTGTATGGCACCTTCGTGACAACCATCGGCACAAATACCACAGCCGTTGCATTTTTCTTCATCGATTTCAATAATCTGGCGTTTCATATCGTTTTTTTTAATTAGGTAATTCCGTACCAAAATTACTTGTAAAAGAAATTCAAAAACGAAAGGATGATAATTATCATGAAAATAAATTACAATTTTGAATCTGTAATTATGTTTCACGTAAGCACGACGAAAAAATAACAATTTCAGAGTGAATATAACCGGGAGCAATCTACAAATGTCAAATATTCAAATTAAATAAATTATTTAACATATAAACTGACAATATATTGATTTACACCATTAGAAGAAAAAAATATTAAATAAAAAAAGGAAATTAATTTGGTTAGCAAAGGAAATTGCGGTTACATTTGCAAGCAAAAAAAATATATGGAAATATCCCATATCGAACACATCGGTGTTGCTGTTAAAGACCTGACAGAGAGTATAAAGTACTACGAAGAAGTTCTTGGATTGAAATGCTACGCCATTGAAGAAGTGGCCGATCAGAAAGTGAAGACCGCCTTTTTCATGGTTGGTCAGACCAA
>Ga0209800_10004468_pt1 | contig 10314 bp, 8 predicted proteins | sample Higcelweek8metaG_FD_187174 | JGI IMG/M metagenome (GOLD analysis project Ga0209800, IMG submission 187174) | Freshwater pond sediment microbial communities from the University of Edinburgh, under environmental carbon perturbations - High... | ecosystem: Environmental > Aquatic > Freshwater >... | reverse complement strand
TACATAATTAAAAATCATTTGCGGGCTGCACCAACAGCACTTTTTTTTGTTATCGGTATGACAACAATTTTCCTGAGGGGTTACGGGTTCTTCCATAAAAATTAATTTCCAAGATCTGACATGAATTTAATCCGCATAACACGAATTTCTTCAACGGTGTATTCATTTTCGCCCAGTTCAACAAGCGCATTTTCAATTGAGTCGGTTTCAGCAGTCCTGAAATAATCGAAAATGTCATCCTGATGATAGGGGTCGACATTTTCATCAATGTAATAATTCAGGTCGATGCGGGTACCACTGGCCACAATACGTTCGAGCTCATCGAGCAATTCTTCAAACGTAAGGTTTTTCGAAACCGCCAGATCTTCGAGCGCCACTTTGCGATCGATCGCCTGAATAATAAATACTTTCAGACCGCTTTTGTTAATGGTCGATTTCACCACCATGTCCATGGGACGGATGATTTCATTTTCCTCAACATAGCCTGCGACAAGCTTCAAAAAAGGCTCTCCGTATTTATGAGCTTTCCCGGCGCCAACACCTGTAATGTTTTTCAACTCTTCCATTGTGATGGGATACTGGATAGCCATATCTTCAAGAGACGGGTCCTGGAAGATAACAAACGGCGGCAGATTTTCTTTTTTAGCAATCTGCTTGCGCAAGTCTTTCAACATGGCAAATAAAATCTTGTCGGTGCCACTGCCACGACCATCAGCCGAATTCGGGCCTTCTTCTTCTTTTTCTTCTTCGATGTTACGATCTTTCGTTAACATAATAGAATGTGGATTATTCAAAAATTCTTTTCCTTTATCTGTCAGTTTCAGAACCCCATAGTTTTCGATTTCCTTAGCTATAAGATTCATTATAAGCATTTGGCGGATGGCGGAATTCCAGAATCGTTCGGATTTTTCGCTTCCTTTTCCAAATACTTCAAGTTTCTCGGCTCTCAACTGCTTCATCGAAGGAGATGTACTTCCGAGCAGAAAATCAACGATACTTTTTGATTTAAATTGTTCTTTGGTTTCTTCAATCGCATCAAGAACCAGTAAAACATCGTCCTCGCCATCGAAAGAATCGCGCGGATACAAACAGTTGTCGCAGCTGTGACAATTATCCTGCATGTAATTTTCGCCAAAATAATGCAACAGCTGTTTCCGGCGACAAACCGAACTTTCGGCAAACGAAATGGTCTCGAACAACAGATGTTGTGCAATTTCCTGTTCAGCTACGCCTTTATCTTTCGAAAATTTTTCAAACTTCTGCAGATCCGCAATGTTGTAAAAAGCAACACACAGGCCTTCGCCACCATCACGCCCCGAACGACCGGTTTCCTGATAATAGCTTTCAAGGCTCTTGGGCATGTCGTAATGAACCACATAACGGATGTCTGGTTTGTCTATTCCCATCCCGAAAGCAATGGTCGCAATCATCACATCCACTTCCTCCATCAGAAACATATCCTGATTCTGACGACGTACCGCCGCTTCCAGTCCCGCATGATACGGTAAAGCCTTGATGCCGTTTACTTGAAGAAATTCTGCAAGTTCTTCGGTTTTTTTGCGGCTCAAACAATATACAATGCCACTTTTACCTTCGTTTTCACGAACAAATTTCAGCAACTCACGATTCACATCTTTGTATTTCGGGCGTACCTCATAATACAGGTTCGGCCGGTTAAAAGAGGAAACAAATACAGCCGGGTCAATCAGCTTCAGCGTTTTCAGAATATCCTGCTGCACCTTAGGGGTAGCGGTAGCGGTAAGCGCAATAATCGGAACTTCCTTTCCAATGGCTTCAACAATAGGCCGTATTCTGCGATATTCGGGACGGAAGTCATGACCCCATTCCGAAATACAATGTGCTTCATCAACGGCATAAAAAGAAATGTCGAGCCCCTGAAGAAATTCAACATTTTCATCTTTGGTAAGCGATTCAGGAGCAACATACAGTAATTTGGTTTTGCCGGAAAGAAGATCTTCGTGCACAATCGTCATTTCGGCCTTACTTAAGGACGAATTCATTACATGTGCTACGCCGCTCTCGGTGCCAAGATTACGGATGTTATCTACCTGATTCTTCATCAAGGCAATCAATGGCGAAATTACAATAGCAGTTCCGGGAAGCAACAATGCCGGCAACTGATAACACAGCGATTTGCCACCACCGGTGGGCATAATCACAAATGTGTCTTTGCCTTGAAGCAGACTGTCAATAATCTCACCCTGCTCGCCCTTGAATTTGTCAAAGCCGAACACGGTCTTCAAAACCCCTCTTATTTCATCTGTTTCAATCTGTTTCATTCGTTGGTAAACAACCTTCTGTTTTTTTTGAACTGCAAAAGTAACATTTATAGGTAAAGGTAAAAATATTTATACAATTCAAAATTAAATCTCGTTCCATTAACAAATTCGCTATTTTTGTTAATTAAAAAGTCCCTTATGTCAAAAGTGAAAGAATTTACCGATTATCGGTTAAAAATGAACAAAGCCATCCTTGATGGAGACAATAAAGTCATCAAACGTATTTTTTCGGTCGACACCATGGCCTACGACCCGGGCGTTCTGAGCTCGAAAACAAAAGAGATGCTTGGGCTGGTTTCCTCTCTGGTACTGCGTTGCGACGATTGTGTAAAATATCATCTCTCCAAACTCAGCCATATTGGTACCACCAACGAAGAGATTCACGAAGTTTTCGGCATCGCCATGATTGTGGGTGGAACCATCGTTGTCCCGCACACCCGCAGGGCGGTGGAATTCTGGAATGAACTCAATGCACCTGATGATCATAAATAAAAAAATTGTATTCCTCTCGTTTCTTTTTCTACTCTGTAGCAACCTGACAGCGCAGAATACACGTGTGCTCGGTCATATTACCGATTCAACATCGGGTGAGCCAATGCCCTTCTGCAGCATAGTTGTCAAAGGCACTACCCTGGGAACTACCTCCGATTTTGAAGGATTATTTAAACTCGAGTTCGGATCGCAAAACGACACGCTCATTATTTCCTGTCTTGGTTACCAGGAGGCTTTCATCCCTGTTCGCACAAATCAGTTTCAGGAAATAAACATAACCCTGGCCGCCAAAAATATTACATTAAGCGAAGTAATCATTAAGCCAGGCGAAAACCCTGCAGAAGTCTTGTTAAAAAAAATCATCCGGCATAAAAAAACAAATGATCCGGGGAATATCAACTATTATGAAGCAGATATTTACAACAAAATACAGATTGACGCAAATAATCTGACCGACGAATATAAAAACCAACGCTTGCTGCGGAAATATGAATGGATATTTCAATACACCGATACCTCGCTCATTAACGGCAAAGTGTACCTCCCCTTGTTTCTGACCGAAACATTATCAAAAGTATATTTTCGGGCTAATCCGCAGTCAAAACGCGAATTTATCAGCGCTGTTCAGGTTTCAGGCGTCGAAAACAAAAGCATTGCACAGTATCTCGGCAATATGTATCAAACCATCAATATTTATGATGGATTCATCACGCTGTTTGATAAAAATTTCATGAGCCCCATCAACGATCTCGGGCTGACAACATACCGCTATTATTTAATGGACAGCACCATGATTGATGATACCTGGTGTTATAAAATCATGTTCAAGCCCCGGCGCCATCAGGAACTCACGTTTTCGGGAGAATTCTGGGTTGCCGATACTTCGTTCGCCATCAAAAAATTTGAAATGCGGGTGGTGAACGATGCCAACATCAACTTTGTAAATGATATTCTGATTGATCAGTCGTTTCAGCGAATCGCTGATAGTTTATGGCTGCCCGAACAGGAGCGGCTTGTTATTGACTTTAATGTATTGCAGAATGATCAGAAATCGACCATGGGTTTTTATGGCCACAAAACAACTTCGTACAAAAACTATGTTGTAAATCAGCCAAAGGAAAATGCATTTTACAATGCGCCCGAGCGGGTTGTTATTGCCGATGATGCGTATAGTAAAAACGCTGATTTCTGGCAACAGGAGCGGCACGATACACTTTCGAAAGATGAGCAGACCATTTATTTTATGGTGGATTCTATTAAAAAAATGCCTTCCTTCAATAATGTGTACAACCTCATCGACATGTTTGTGTCGGGCTATCTCAACTGGGGAAAATTCGATATCGGACCTTATGCATCCATGCTGAGTTTCAATGAAATTGAAGGCGCCAGGTTTCGCTTAGGAGGTCGCACTTCGGAAAAATTCAGTAAAAAAATAATGCCGTCGGCGTATGTTGCCTGGGGTACAAAAGATCAGGATTTTAAGTACGGCGGAGGATTGTTGTATCTGTACAGCAAGAAGCCCCGGCGCGGCTTTCAGGTATTGTTTAAACACGATATGGAACAGCTGGGCATGAGCCCGACAGGATTCCGTGAAGATTTTTTACTGGCCAGTTTCATCACGCGCAATCCTGCCGATAAGCTCACCCTGGTAAATGAGCTTAAAGCACATTACGAACACGAGTGGTTTACAGGATTTTCGAACACCGCACGTTTTCTGCACAAAGATATTTTTCCGGTTGCAGATTCCGTTTTCAATTTTGGAGAAGGCACTACCCGTGAAAAAATTACTACCAGCGAAATCACGCTCGAAATGCGCTTTGCCTACAAAGAGCGATATGTGTATACCGATTTTGTCCGAACCAGTCTGGGGACTGTTTATCCGATTATTCAGCTCAAATACAGCAAAGGGATCAAGGATTTATGGGGCGGCGACTACAACTATCAGAAAGCGGTTTTTTATTTCAACGACTGGTTTAATGTTGGAAATATCGGCTGGTCAAAGTACGTGATCGAAGCTGGTAAGATCTGGGGACGGCTCCCCTACCCGTTTTTGAAGATGCACGAAGGAAACGAAACTTATTTTTTCGACGAGACTTCGTTCAACACAATGAACTATTTTGAGTTCGTCAGCGATGAATGGATTAGTGTATATTATACTCATCGCTTCGATGGATTTTTTCTGAACCGCATTCCATTATTGCGAAAACTCAAATGGCGCGAAGTAGTCTGGGGCAAAGGCCTGGTGGGCAATCTGAGCGATGCAAACCGACATTACAGTGTTTTTCCTGAAGGCATGTACACATTGGGAAAACCATATATGGAGGCTGGCGTTGGCATCGAAAATATTTTTAAATTTCTGCGCGTCGATGGCGTATGGCGCATGAGCTATCTCGATCATCCAAACATCGCAAAATTTCAGGTGATGTTTGGTATGCAGGTCTTCTTTTAGTAGCGAGCTGAGAGCAGTGACCGGTGAACTTTAAATTGAGATCATATTTTATGGTTCTCATTGCAAAAGTTTTGCATTGTCGCTTCGCGCTGACTCACATATGTTGAGCGTCTTGAACGTATTTCCTGAAAATTCGATGTTATTTTTTTGATCATCCCATTTTGTACCAGAAATAATCAAAAGATATAATTTCCAAATGAATACAACCTAAGTTCAAGCAATAAATGCGACGCATGATGTCATCCTGAGCTTGTTTCAGGGACTGCGGTGGATGATGAATTACGGATATTCAGATTTATTTTTACCTAACTGGTGATTTTGATTCAACTATTTCATTGTTCACAGTTCAGAACGAGCTTTTCTTAAGTTCACTAATCACTGCTCACCACTCACTGCTGTAATCAGTTTTGTCGTGCAACTTCCAGCAGCTCATCCATATATTTTTTCTTTGTGAAATCGGCTGGGGCTGAATACGCAGCCAGCATGCCGGTTTCATCGGCACTGCGCTTCGATGCAGGTTTCATGCGCAGTTTGCATTTCAGCATGATCATCAGAAATTTATCTACAACACCAAGTTTTGAAAAATCAAATCCTCCGCGCAAATAAAAAAAGTGCATATACTCCAGTTGATCTTTCGAAAAATTCAATTCACGCAGTTCCTGCGTTGTTTCGGGTCTGTCGGGTGTAGCGCCCGTAGCAAATACAATTATTTTACGGTCGCGCACATACGGCAGATTTTTCTCAAATGATTTCAGCCCGTTGACGCCACCGGCATACAATCCTCCTCCATACACAATGGTATCATACCGATGCAGTTCTTCCGGCGAAATGCGCCTGTACTCGCGCAAATCGGCCTTCAATTCTTCAGCAATCCATGCTGCATACTTTTTTGTAAAACCTGTTTTTGAACGATATACAACTATAGTTTTCACAACCCTTTTTGCTGCAAATATATAGATTGTATATATGTGTTTTACATTTCTCCTGTTAAATGATGCCACAATAATGCAATAAAAAATATATTTTAAAAAATCATTTTTACATTTGTACATCATGTTTCTGCTGAAACAATTCTGAATCAAATGCCTATGAAAACAAATCACACAAAAAAAATTCTGCTCATTGCGGCGCTAATGCAGCTCCTTGTTTGCTTACCATCCTGCGGCAATAAAAAAACAGATTCAGATTCGGATAAAAGAGATGGGTTTGAAGATGGGAAATATTGCGCCGAAGTTACGTACTATTATAACCGCACGCAAAAAACATCTAAGTATACTCTTGCAGTAGAAATAGCGGGAAATGAACTGATCGCCATCTACTGGCCCAATGGAAGCTGGCTCGATGATTCACATTTCACTCCGCCCGACATCTCCGATGGCGATGCCAGTCTGACAAGCAATCAGGGGGTCGATTATCATGTGCGCATCATTGGCGAAGAAGGCGATTGTAAGCTGGATCAGAATGCCAGCACCGAAGAAGAAATACTTGGCCTGTCTGAACAAGGACAATCTGATTGACATAAAATATTCGGTCTTCAACAATCGTTACTATATTCAATCGCTACTTGTTTATTAAAAACATCATCATGAAAAAAATCATTCTTTTTCTGATTGGATTGCTCATTGTCTCAACGGTTGCTTTAGGACAGGGATCGAGCAATGTTACTGTAATAGTATTAGACAATCACGGAACACCGGTTGCAAACAAGCCGGTAACGCTGATTGAATCGTCAACAAAAGAATACAAATCATTTAAAACAAACAGTGAAGGCAAAGTTGCTTTTACCCTAACCACAGGAAGAGAATGGAATCTAAGTATCGACCGGATGAAAAACTACAAAGTAGTGGAAGTACCGCCTGTAGGCGAATCGACGCGTTCAATGACCGTTATTTACGACATGGTTCACTACGAACGCATTCATCGCACTCCGGTTGATCGCAGTACAATGAGTCTGGAACAAATTGCCCCTGCTGCAAATACGCGTCCCACGCCAGGTACAGAAGCATCTGTACTTTTAAAAATAAAACGCGACGATGGCGGACCGCTGGCCAATTTTCCGGTAAATATCACTTGTTATAACATCGGAAAAACATTTACCGGCAAAACCAATACAGACGGTATGGCCACATTCATTGTACCCGCAAACAACGATTACGAAATAGACATCGATGGTTGTGAGAGTTTTGATTATGTGGATGTAAAACAATCGGGCGATTACTCGCTGAGCTTTACCTATGAGCCAACCAACATCACAGAAATTAATAAAAACGACACTTTAACGCAAGTGCTTGGCAACACTACTGGGGGCACTTCGTCGCGCGTATGGGTAAAAATGAATCTGACCGATGTTTCTTCAAATGCACGCGCCGGCGAAGATGTTTACTTACAAATGCTGAAATCAAACAAAGTATATAAAGCAAAGACCAACGAGAAAGGCGAAGCATATTTTCTGGTGCCGAAAAAAAGAAAATACATGGTGAACTTCCGCTACCAGAAGGATGTTGACGTGTTGAATTATCTCGATGTGAACGGCATCGCCAATGTGAATTGTAATTTTATTTACACACCCGATCCAAAGCTGCAATTTCCCGAACGCTACATTCCAACACCGCAGGATCTCATGGTGCGCGAATTTCTGGAATTCATCACCGAACAGTTTCCCGAACCGCCGGGCGATCAGGCACTGGGTGTAACCCTGTCGTGGGGCAGCGAAGTAAATGCACAATCAAAGGAAGCTGTGCTGAAAATAGGATTCAAAGCCAAAACTGACAACAGCGGCACTTATGGTCCTCCGATAAATGTAGCACTGGTGGTCGATCGAAGTGGATCGATGGAAGGTGATGATCGTATTACCGCACTCAAAATGGCTTTGCTGGAGTACATCTCCAAACTTCGTAAGACCGATATTGTTTCCCTGATCGCCTTCAACGAAGAATCGGTAGTGCTGGTTCCAGCACAGCGACTGGGCGACGGACGTTATCTGCGCGACATGATCGAAGATATTGAAGCAGGAGGGGGCACCAATATTTATAATGGAATGGTAGACGGCTACAACCAGGTGCTGAAAAATATGATTCCGAAAGGGACCAACCGCGTAGTGCTTCTGACCGACGGATACGGCACTACGCCTATCGAAGAGATTGTTGCAAAATCGAAAGAATACAACGCCAAAGGGATTGAGTTATCGGCTGTAGGTGTTGGCGAAGGTTACAATCAGGCATTGCTCTCGTTGCTGGCTTCTGAAGGCGGCGGTCTGATTCATTTTGCGGGGAGTTCCGCTGAAATTAAACGCGTGTTTGAACGCGAATTAACAAGCGTTTTAAATCCATGTGCCAAAGATGTGCATGTCGAAATTCAGTACAACGATCAGATCATTTTTAAACAGCTATATGGCTTCCCAAGCGAGAAACGAAGCGAAGGTCAGGTGGATATGAAACTCGACAATATTTATCCGGGGCTCAACACACTCGCACTGGTGAAATTCGATTTGAATAATCCTACAAAAGAAATTGAAAACAAACCGGTGATTGTGCGCATGAAATATTACGATTTCAAAAAGCAACAACAAGTCACTACAGAAGATAAAGCGTTTTTAAAATGGTCGCCCGCAACCGGACAGCTGGAGCTGATTATGGAAGCACAGCATAAAAAATTATACGCCATTGCCATATTGAATCAATCGCTGAAAGTAATGGCCGAGGCGCATGCTGCCAACGATACCCAAGGAGCACTGAATGCCATCAACAGCGCTTTATCACAAGTAAAATCAATTTATCCCGAAGCCGAAGATGAAGATGTCATCAGCCTTGTAAACACCATCAACAATTATGCGGTGGCACTCACTCAGGTAATGAAAAACAAAGCTGAAGGAAAATAATCAGAAAAAAAATCAGGGTATCTCCCAAAACCCATTTTTGTCATATTGAGCCCCGCTGTCATTCTGAGCGGAGTCGAAGAATAGAGAGCGGCGGGATAAACTCCGTCGAAATATCGCTGCAATCAATTAAACACCAACTTCGTAAAAATATTTAAAGACGAATTGAGTGCATACAAAATGAGGTTTTTAGAGGTGCCCATCACTTGCGTCTTCAATAATCTGATTACTGAAATCTGACTATATTTGATGATCCATTCTAAAAAAACAAACACATGAAAGCGCTGATTCTTTTTCTGACATTCGTTGGATTTTCTGTTGCCGCTATGTGCCAGCACGAAGTCAATCCGCAGGCAAAAGAACATTTGTACTACGGCATTAAAAAAGAACAAAAAGGTGACTACGAGGGCGCTTTGGAGGAATTCACCAAAGCCATTCAAATAGACGATGAATATGCCGATGCATATTATCATCGAGGATTATTGTTGCTGCAAAATGGCGAGGCAGAATTAAAACCATACGGCTGCAGCGATCTTCAAATGGCCATGCATTATGGCTACCCTGCCAGTTCGATGTATTACAATTATTGTAATGAGTGATGTTTTATTCTTTTAAATGAAGTGCATTCAGTTGCATCAAAATATGTCCGTAATCCGCATCAAAACCTGTAGCGACTCATTCGAAGCCAATATCATACTGGGCAAATTGAAGCAGGCTGGTATTGAGTGTTTTCTTACCAATGAAAATTTTTCAACCCTGATGCCGCGTTACACAGGAGTAATGGATTCGGGCGTGCACATCATGATTGACGAAAAAGACACGGAAGCAGTACTTGAAATATTGAATGAACCCGTTGCCGAAAAAACACTTGCCTGTCCTTATTGTAAATCAACCAACGTGGCTTTCGGCGTGGGTAGAAAATGGGCTGGAAAATACATGTTGCTGATACTGTCCATTCTTTTTTTTAGCCCATTTAAAAGTCCGGAAACAAAATATTTTTGCAGGGATTGCAATAAAGAGTTTTAGACATGAGCCGCATGCCTTACCCCTTATGACTAACGCCTTACGCCTTATCCCTTACGCCTTATGCCTCAACACATTAGCAAATTCGTACATCAACACATTAAAAATAGTATTTTTGTATCAAAATTCACCAGTATGAAAGCAATCGTTTTCCCGGGCCAGGGTGCCCAGTTTCC
>Ga0209800_10004466_pt1 | contig 10319 bp, 4 predicted proteins | sample Higcelweek8metaG_FD_187174 | JGI IMG/M metagenome (GOLD analysis project Ga0209800, IMG submission 187174) | Freshwater pond sediment microbial communities from the University of Edinburgh, under environmental carbon perturbations - High... | ecosystem: Environmental > Aquatic > Freshwater >... | reverse complement strand
TCAGGATCTCTCGTTTCTCGGCATTGATCTGGACCTGATGGGATCGCTTCGTTCGTTCTGGATCCCGGCGCTGTTTGGGAATGGCATTCGCCAAACCATCTTCATTCTCATTTTCTATCAGTTCTTCCGCATCATCCCGCATGAACTCTATGAAGCGGCTTCCGTTGACGGTTCCGGTCCGATTCGCACCTTCGTGACCATTGCCATTCCGATGGCGGCTCCGGCCTTTCTGATTTGCGCTTTGTACTCGTTTGTGTGGTACTGGAATGAAACTTCACTCGCTACGCTCTATTTCGGATCTGAATACACGACGCTTCCGATGTCGCTGCAAAGCTTCATCAACATGTATCGGTCGATGTACGCCAACAATGACGTCACCCTCGACAGTGTCGGATCCATCTATAACATCGGCGTGCAATACGCCATGACCCTGATTTCGATCGTGCCCCTGTTACTGACTTATCTGTTCGCGCAGAGATGGTTTGTCGAAGGTGTCGACCGCGCCGGCATTGCCGGTAACTGATCACAGGCTTTCGCTAAGCTCGGCTTAGTTAAATTCAAATAGAACACAGGAGGAAAAAAATGAAAAAAGCATTACTGGCAATGAGCATCGCTTTGCTGGCGTTTGTTTTCATCGGATGTGTTGACACCACAACACTCACTACACCCGATGCGACAACACCAGTGGTGACGACCGACAATGACCCGGTTATCATGGGCGCCGGAAACATCACCATTGAAAAGAACTCAACGTTTGTTCCACTTGAAGGCGTCTACGCAGTTGACGCAGAAGATGGAATTTTAACGTCGAGCATCGTTTATTCCGGGAACGTGAATCCTAACGCCACCGGAACCTACACCGCGACCTATACGGTTACCGACTCGGATGGAAACATCGCGGAAGTCATCCGTACCGTCACCGTGGTTCTGACCGATACCGTCGCACCGCTTCTTTCCGGCGTGGGCGATATCACCGTCTTAGTCGGACGACCGTTTGATACGCTTGCCGGCGTCAGCGCAGTCGATACCATCGACGGCGTAGTCGCCGCTCAAGTCACTGGAACTGTTAATGTTTGGGTCCCGGGAGTGTATCCGCTTGTCTACACGGCTAAAGACGCAGCCAACAACCAGACCCCGGCTGTCACGCGGAATGTCACCGTTGGTTTTGGTGATTTCCTGTTCCTCACCGAACTGCCGCCTGTTAATCTTGCCAGTTTCGTCGTTGGAACTGACACGTTGACCAGCCCCGCTTTCAGCGGTGGTGTCATCAACACCGTGCTCGCAGACTTCTCGTATGTGAAAGCCACCATCACGGTTACCGCATCGGCTGCCGGCAACATCGGTATCGCCCTCGGAACGGCACCGTCGAACTACAATGAACTGGCAGTATCCGCAACGGAAGCTACTTATGTGGTTTACTTCATTATTACCGCTCCGCTCGTGGACGCTACCGTCGCACTCGATCTGAATGGACTGACTCTTTCCGCTCTGACGATGAAAATCGAATTCGCTGAAGCGCGTGATACTGTTGATCCGATTCTGAACGTTCCGTCCGACGGATTCGCATTCGGCGTCAATGGCACCGCAGAAGCATTGGACGCCGTATTAAGAACGGGCGTTACTGCTCAGGATAACAATGATGGAAACATCTCGAATGAAGTTGCCATCAATCTTGGCACCCTCGATCGCACGGTGGTCGGTGTCTATGATGTCGTATTCAGCGTGACCGATTCCAGCAACAACACCGTATCTGTGACCAGACAAGTGACCATCGGCAACCTGGTTGACTCCGGATATATCACTGACCCGACCTTCCAAACGGCAGGAGACGGACAATGGAATGAAAAGAGCAACGATGGCGTGACAGACATTACCTATGATCCCGCAACGGGAACCATGATCTGCAGCATCATCAATGATGGAAACTGGATGTCCGCAGCCGGAACTTATCTGAGCAAATCCACCGCTTCCTTCGTGGTTGGCGAATGGTATCTGTTCACCTTCCAGGTTAAATCCTCTTATGACCGTAACATGGGATTCCGTATGGGACTTTCCACCGATGCCGCTCACGGTTGGCTCGATGACTATGATGGAAACTCCGCCGGTCATTCCTTCGCGATGACGAGCGAATTCCAAACTTACAGCATTTATTTCCAGCTCGATTCTCTCACCTCATCCGGTAACGAAACCACCTTTAAGATTGAACTCAACCTTGGTGACCCGAACTATGGAAACAAAGGCACCGGCACCATCGTTACCTTCAAAGATGTTTACATGTATCGTGTTGTGACCGAATACGAAGATCCGACGATTTCCGAAAACTTCGGACCGGCAGTCGATATGCCGACGACCTTCAAAGTCGGAGACACTGCTCCGAATTGGGCAACCTATATCACCGCAATCGACATGTCGCAAAACGTGTTGACCCCGACCATCGACGCTTCCGCCGTTAACATGGCTGCAGCCGGATCTTATGTCATCCATTACTCCGTGACGGATGCGCATGAAAAGACCGCTACCAAAGATTTGACGATTACCGTTGTGGAAGTGGCCAATGCCGACGTTGTCGGACCGGTCATCACCATCAATCCGATTCTGCCGAATCCGCTTGTTTTTGATCAATATGCTAACTATCCGCTTGATTACACTGCATTCGTTTCGATTTCAGACGCTGTGGACGGCGCAATTACTCCGACCCTTGCGATGGTCGATAACGACGGTCTTGATTTGAACATCGCCGGAGTCTACAACGTTGTTTACACCTGCTACGACAAATCCGGTAATGAAACGATCGCCACATTCGTCGTGACGATTAATGACAAACAGGTTCCCGTCATCGCTGTATCAAACAGAACTATCAGCATGGGCGAACTCTTCAATGCCAAGAGCGGACTTATTGTTACCGATAACATCGACGGCACCATGTCCAATGATTTGGTAACCATCGCTGGAATCGACGCTTTCACGGATGCCAATGGCATCGTGGATACCATCGGATCCTTCAATGTTACCTATGACGTTACCGACGCTGCTGGAAACGCCGCAGTTCAGAAGACTATTGTTATCACAGTCATCAACATCGTTTGGGATACTGACAAAACCATTACTCTCACAACTCCTTCAGAAACCCCATATCATTGCACGCTTGCAAACGACGCAGTCGAAGAAGCAGCAAAAATTTCTGGAATCTCCAAAGACGAATGGGGAAGCCCCGCTCGTTTGGTCTACTATTTCACTAGCACTCAACTCATCAAAGGTCAAACTTACATGTTCGAAATCCGGGTCAAAGCCGCAGCAGCGACCACTCTTGGATTCCGCATCGGCGTCGCATTGTCCGCTGATCCTTGGATCGACAACTTTGAAGGCGGTCTGCAGACCATCTCCATTACGACCGAATATGTGACCTATCGTGTCATCTTCAAAATCAATAAAGATATTCCGACCGGAGCTAACAAAGTGAAATTCCAATTCCAGTTTGGTTATCTTGATACCGATACCTCGAACGAAATTTTTGTTAAATCATTCAAGCTCGTTCCCGAAAAGCAACCGATTTATCTGCAAGTTGCCGATCTCTCTCCGAACGATGCATTCAGCGGATCAGTTAGCGGTGGCAGCACGATCAAAGGGACAGATACTTTGGAAAGCGCCGCTACTATTAGCAACATGCCGGCTTATACGAATGACTGGAGTACTTCAAAACTGACTTATTACTTCAATACTTCCATACTCACCTATGGCGAGACCTATCGTTTCGTCGCTACGATGAAGACCCTTACCGCTACCAATGCTCGTTTACGTATCGGCACCGGTTTGAGTGCAGATCCGTGGATTGACGATTTTGAGGGCGGAAGCAATCAGATTATTTCAATTACCACGAGTTATGTTACATACTATGTCTACTTCACTGTAAATAAAACATCATTTGATGCTTCTCACTCGGCCAAATTTGAATTCAGCATTGGCTATGGCGCAGACACAGCAAACATTCTTTATGTCAAAGATTTCATCATTGAACATGTCGATGCTTCTGGCGAAATTGCCGAAATCACCATGTTCGACGCTGTTTCCAATCTTGAGGGCGGAAGCGTTTCGGCTCCGACCTATGCAAACGCAGCCGCTGTTCAGGCCGCTCTGCCGACTACACTGAAAGCTCATTACGCTGATGTGACGGTCCCGGTCGCTTCTTGGACTGACGTCGACACCTACAACCCGGCAGTTGCAGGATCCTATACCTTCACAGCTGTACTTGGGACATTACCTGCTGGATATGCCAACACGGCAAACAAGACCGTATCGGTCGAAGTTTTTGTCGGATCGGCAACCCCGTCCGTCAGCTTCAATGACTTTGAATCGTATGCCGATACCGCTGCTTTCCGGGCCGCTGTCGACAACATCAATGGAGTTCGTCTTGGTGCTGGAACATTTGTTAAAGACAATGGCGAAATTCTCGTGATTGAAACAAACAAAGTTTTGTCCATGGGCATCGCCGCTGGAACCAACGGAATCAAGATCAACGTTACCAAAGCTGGACTCCCGGCCAGCGCAAGATACATCGCTTTCTGGGTGAAAGCCACTGATCTGACCGGAATCGTGAAATTCCAATCCTTTATCTATAATGCCGGCGGATCCTTTGTTGAAATCACCAACTCGCTTATTGGCTCTTTCGCAAAACTGGGTGAAGGAACCATGGTTTACGTGCCAGTATCCGCTCTGCAAGGTGATACCACTGTTCTCTCGCTGGTGCTCAACTGCGGAAGCGCAAGCGCAGGAAAGATTTATTTCGACAACATCGCTGTTTTAGATAACGCTCCAGCAAATGCCGCTCCTGTCGTTTCAATCAGCGAAGCCAACCTTGTCGCTCTTACCGGAAGAATCTTCACTCCGGGCGAATCGCTCGTAGCGTTTATCCCGACATTACTGTCGATGATTTCGATCAACGACGCTGAAGATGGAGTCATTGCCGCAACCGCAGCCATGCTCAATACCTATAATTTCAACGTCGCAAATCCGGCTGTCGGAAGCTATAACGTTTCCATTTCCTGCAAAGACAGCAACGGAAAAGCATCCAATGTCGTTACGATCTGCCTGAATGTCGGCATTGGTACTGTACTAGAAAACTATAACAGCTATGCTGATACCGCTGCTTTCTTAGCCTCTTCCAGACTGTATGGAATGAGATCCGGTGGAAACACGATGGGCAAAACGAATGGTGCCTTAATCGGCGATGAAACCAACAAATATGCTCGGGTTAATTTCCTGTATAGTTCTAATGGTATGAATGGCATTCAAGTCAACGTCAGCAAAGACGAATTAGTCGCTCTCGGCGCTACCTATGTTGGCATCTACGTCTTGATGAACGGAACGGTTAAATCTGGATCCCAATTCCAATTCTACGATTACGTCGGAGTTGCTTCCGCATTTCAACAACGTACCGCGTACGGAAGTATGACATATGCGTCCGTCGGAACTTATGTTTGGATTAAAGTCAGCGATTTGCGTGCTGGCGTCACCATGCTTTCGTTCCAGGCCAATGTTGCTAATGGATCCACTGGAACAATGTGCGTTGATAACCTTATCTGGAAATAACAACAAGAATTAATAACCTGCAGAACATGACCTCGGAGGAAAGGGATTTCCCTTTCCTCCCTCGTTTTGCCGGATCACCATTTCCATATTTATACTTAAAATAGACAACACGGAGGTTTTCGATGAAAACCAATTTTACCTTAGCGCCGATTTTTTCGGACCATATGATGTTTCAAGCCGGCAAACCGATTCGCATTTTCGGATCTTGCCTGGGTCAAAGAGAAATAAGCATTCATTTCCATGAAAAAGTCTATGTTTTTTCCACCAGCGGCAATACATTCTGTTTTGAATTGCCACCACTTGATTTCACAGAGAAACCGTTTAGTTTCCGTGTTTCATGCGGAAAAGACATGGTCACCGTGCATGATTGCCTGGTGGGGGACTTGTTTATTGCCTCCGGTCAGTCGAACATGCAATTCACCTTGCGTGAAGGGATCGAAGTCGATCCCATTGATAATCCGAACATTCGTTTTTACGAAGTGCCGAAAGTGCCGTATGACGGAGCCGATCAGGAATTTTCCTGGCTCTATCCTTCCAACCCGCATTGGAGTGTCTGTACCAAAGAATCCGCGCCGTGGTTTTCCGCCATCGGTTATTTCGTGGCGCAGAAACTGCAACAAGATCTCAATATTCCAATCGGAGTCATTTCCTGCAATTTAGGCGATACATCGGTGTTTTCCTGGACGGATCGTTTCAGCCTCTCTCAAAACCCGAAGTTAAAAAGCGTGCTTGACAGCTACGACAAAGAAATGGCAAAGTATCAAACGGTGGAAGAGTACTATGCGCTTTTCCACAAACAGATTCCGCGTCTGATGGAATTCTGGGGCGAAATTGACAAAGGCCGCAAAGCCGGAATGTGCGCGGATGATGCGAACAACGAGGCTTTGAAAAAAGTTCCCGATCCCTATATTCCGATGGGACCGAAACATTACAATCGGCCGGCAGGCATGTTTGATTCCCTGCTGATGACGATCGTCCCCTTCGCTTCCAAAGGCGTTCTTTTCTATCAAGGCGAATCGAATCACCAGGACTGCACTCTTTATGAGGAAGGATTCAAAGCGATGATTCAGGGCTGGAGAAGAGTCTTTAAAGAGCCTTCACTTCCCTTTGTATTCGTTCAGGTGGCGGGATACTCCTATCCCGGAACGGCCAAGGATTCCATCCAGATCGTGCGCGAAGCGCAGCAGAACTCGATTGACATCAGCGACAACCGCTACATGGTCACTGCCATTGATGCGGGAGAAGCAGAAAACATTCATCCCAAAGATAAAACCGTGGTTTCCAAGCGGTTGGCGAATGTTGTGCTCGAAAAGATTTATCATCAGGGGCAGAACTCATTGTCTCCGGCATTCTTCAGTTATCAGGTGAATGGCAGCACGATCGCAATTTATACCCGGTATAATAATCGCGATCTGCTTTCGCGATCGGGACAAGATCTCGGATTCAAAATCACATATGACGGAGAAACGTGGGAGAATTTTTCCCATGTCAGACTCGAACACAACACGATTATTCTGGAAAATACGGAAAAAGTGCGGGAAATTCGGTATGCGTTTGATCCGTTTCCGCTTTGTGACATTTACTCAGAGAATGATCTTCCACTTTTGCCGTTCCGCATCAAAATCGAACGATAAAAAATGGTTCTTAAGCCAAGACTGCGGTCTTGGTTTTTTCATATAACAACCAGCTATTTGACAACGTTTTCATTGTAGATTTTCTTGACGCGTTTATGGATCTGGTGTAAAATCGAAGAGTATGTTCGAATAGCAATGAGATTCACTGACAAAATCGACGGATTTTACCACAAAATAAAAGGGATTTTTTTTGTGTTGACACGCCTCGATGCGTGGTGTATAATATTGTTGCTGTAAAATGTCAAAACATGAGGTCGCACCCGCGACCTTATAAAAAAGAAACAAACGCACCTCCTGGGTGTGTGGGTATGAAAGGAGGAAAACAAAATGCCTACAATTAATCAGTTGATCAAAAACGGTCGTCATGACAAAATTGTCAAAGCGAAAGCACCGCAGCTCGGTGTCGGATTCAACACTTTGACCAAGCATTACACGGAAGTCGCTTCTCCGCAGAAACGCGGTGTGTGTGTCCGTGTTGCGACTATGACCCCGAAGAAACCGAACTCGGCTCTGCGTAAATACGCCCGTGTTCGTCTGTCCAACGGCGGCGAAGTCAACGCATACATTCCTGGCGTCGGACATAAACTGCAGGAACACAGCGTCGTTCTGATCCGTGGCGGTCGTGTTAAAGACCTTCCTGGCGTCCGTTACCACATTATTCGTGGTACTTTGGATACCACCGCTGTCGCAAACAGAATTCAAGGACGTTCCAAATATGGAGCAAAAAGACCGGCTCCTGCAAAGAAGTAGTAACGCCTAAAAAAAGACATAATTAAAAAAATTCCATTATCGTTCGAAAGGAGGAATTTCTTATGCCTCGTAAAGCAAGAATTGTCAAAAGAGACGTTTTACCGGACCCGATTTATAACTCCAAATTGGTTACGAAATTGATCAATAGCATCATGATTGAAGGAAAAAAAGGACTCGCTCAGAGTATTTTATATGGCGCATTTGGCCGTGTGAAAGAAGTAACCGGACGTGAACCGATCGAAGTGTTCAACGATGCCCTCAACAACATCATGCCCTTGATCGAAGTAAGAAGCCGTCGTATTGGCGGACAGAACTACCAAGTTCCGGGTGAAGTGCGCGCAGATCGTCGCGTTACTCTCGGTTTGAGATGGCTCGTACAGTATTCACGTTCCAGAAATGAAAAAACCATGGAAGAACGTTTGGCGAAGGAAATCGTTGATGCCTCTAACGGCACCGGATCGTCCGTCAAAAAAAGAGAAGATATGGCAAAAATGGCAGAAGCCAACAGAGCTTTTGCACATTATAGATTTTAGTTGGGAAGGGTAAGTTATGGCACGCGAATTCACATTAGATAAGACACGTAATATCGGCATCATGGCACACATCGATGCCGGTAAAACCACCACCACAGAACGTGTGTTGTACCATACGGGCAAAATCCATAAAATTGGTGAAGTCCATGATGGCGCAGCAACAATGGACTGGATGGAACAGGAACAAGAGCGTGGAATTACGATTACGGCCGCTGCAACCACTGCCATCTGGAAAAACCACCGGGTCAACATTATCGATACCCCAGGACATGTGGACTTCACCGTTGAGGTCGAACGTTCCCTGCGTGTTTTGGATGGTGCCGTGACAGTGCTCGATGCTTCCTCTGGCGTTGAACCCCAAACCGAAACGGTTTGGCGTCAAGCAGACCAGTATAAAGTTCCCCGTATTGTTTATGCCAACAAAATGGACAAAACCGGCGCAGACTTTGCGTACTCGGTTGAATCCATTCATCGCCGTCTAGGGGCAAAAGCCGAAGCCATTCAATGGCCGCTCGGCGCGGAAGACAAGTTCAACGGAATGGTTGACCTCGTCACCAGAGAAGCCCGCGTTTATGATGGCGAACAAGATGAAAATTTTAAAGTGGTTCCGGTCCCTGCGGACATGTTACCACTCATGAAAGAAAAACGCACGAAGCTGATCGAAGCAGTCGCCGACTATGATGAAAACTTAATGATGGCCTATCTCGATGGTGAAGACATTTCCGCAGAAATGCTGAAAGCCGCCATCCGGAAAGCAACTCTGACTGTCACGTTCTTCCCCGTCATTTGCGGATCCTCCTTTAAAAACAAAGGAGTCAAAGCCATGCTGGACGCGGTCATTGATTATCTCCCTTCACCGGTAGAAGTCATCGCCGTCAAAGGCTTTAACAAGCAAGGCGTCGAAATCGACATCGAACACAGCGACTCCTCACCCTTTGTCGCATTAGCGTTCAAAGTAATGACAGACCCGTTTGTGGGCCGTCTCACCTTCATCCGGGTTTACTCGGGAAGAGTGGACAAAGGCTCGTACGTCATGAACACCTCAAAAAACAAACGCGAACGGTTAGGCCGCCTGCTGCAAATGCATGCGAACCACCGGGAAGAAATTGATCAGGTTTACTGCGGCGACATCGCTGCCGCCGTCGGTCTGAAAGATACCATCACCGGCGATACGCTCTGCGGCGAAAGCCAATGGGTTGTGCTCGAGTCGATGAACTTCCCCGAACCGGTCATCTCCGTCGCCATTGAACCAAAAACCAAGGCAGACCAGGAAAAAATGGGCGTCGCCCTGCAGAAACTCTCGGAAGAAGACCCAACCTTCCGCACCTACACGGATCAAGAAACATCGCAAACGATTATCTCGGGCATGGGTGAACTCCATCTCGATATCATCGTGGACCGTATGCGTCGTGAATTCCACGTGGATGCAACCGTTGGTAATCCGCAGGTTTCTTACCGCGAAACGATCAAACAGAGCGCTGAATGCGAAGGCAAATTCATTCGTCAGTCGGGCGGACATGGACAATATGGACATGTTTGGGTTCGCTTTGAACCGAACCCCGGCAAAGGCTATGAATTCGTCGACAAAGTCGTCGGCGGAGTCATTCCCCGCGAATTCATCCCTGCTGTCGATAAAGGTCTTCAGGAAGCACTGGCTGGCGGTATCTTAGCCGGATATCAGGTTCTTGATATCAAATGCACCTTGTTCGACGGATCCTATCATGATGTCGACTCTTCCGAAATGGCGTTCAAGATCGCCGCTTCGATGTCGCTTCGTTCTGCAAAAGAAAAATGCAAAGCCGTCCTGCTCGAACCG
>Ga0209800_10004464_pt1 | contig 10323 bp, 7 predicted proteins | sample Higcelweek8metaG_FD_187174 | JGI IMG/M metagenome (GOLD analysis project Ga0209800, IMG submission 187174) | Freshwater pond sediment microbial communities from the University of Edinburgh, under environmental carbon perturbations - High... | ecosystem: Environmental > Aquatic > Freshwater >... | reverse complement strand
TGGCGATTGAGGGTGGTGGGATCGTGGATGGTAAAGAAGATGTGAAGGATATCCGAGTAGGAGATGCGAGAGGGGTCGTAGGTGATGCGGACAACCTCGGCATGACCGGTGCGACCAGAACATACCTGGTCGTAGGTGGGATTGGGGGTGGCACCGCCAGCATAGCCGGAGACGACATCGGTGACGCCGAGGACCTGGTCGAAGACGGCTTCGAGGCACCAGAAGCAGCCGCCGGCGAGGACGGTGGTTTGAAGGGAGGGGGAGGGAGTGTTTTTATCCATGAGGCGAGTTTATCATAAATCGGACTAGATTGGTAGGAATAAAAGGGGAAAGTAGAAAGGGCAATTCACGCTCTTAACACTTGCCAAGTTAACGGGGATTGTCCATACGAAAATCGCACTCTCTGTGTTCTCTGTGTGAAGAAGTACGAGATCGCTCTTTCGCAAAATCAGCTCAAGAGTGCAACCCCACTCGTTACACTCGGGGGTACAAAAACCGTGAAAACCGCGACCACGCTCACTTCGTGCGCTCGCAATGACTAGGAAGCCAGCCGATTTGCCAACATGTAAACCATTAACCACGAAATACACGAAATACACGAAAAGTAGGAGCAAAAAAGCGTGAATCAGATTCGAAAAATAGCAATCCCTGTATTCTCTGTGTCTCTGTGTGAGGAAGTACGAGATTGCCACGCCCCAACAATCGGGGCTCGCAATGACAGGATAGGGGTAATTGGCGATCGCACTGATTGTATTTGTTATTCCCTTTGTGACTTTGCGTCTTTGCGAGAGGAAGTACGAGATTGCCGCGTCGCGCTACGCGCTCCTCGCAATGACAGGGGCGGTTCGTGAACCGCCCCTACGGTTTAAGGAAGGGGTATAATTTTTTGCATGTTCAGACGACGATATTTCAGGATCTTGTTCTTTTTCGTACGCACATTTTTGAGTGTATTCTGGTGGGATTTGTTTTTGCCTCGCATCGGTTTCCGCAAGCTGTCGCGCTCGACCAGGGCGCGGCGGTTGAAGGATGTGGCGACGCGCTTTAGAAAGCTGGCGATACGCATGGGCGGGGTGATGATCAAGGTCGGGCAGTTCCTGTCGGCGCGGCTGGATGTGCTGCCGCGTGAGATCACGGATGAGCTGGCGGGGCTACAGGACGAGGTGGCGCCAGACCCCTTTGAACCCATCAAGGCATTGATCGAGGCGGAGTTCGCGATGCCGCTTGAACAGAAGTTCAGCGATTTCAAGACCGTGCCCATGGCGTCGGCCTCCATCGGGCAGGTGTATTATGCGCACCTGTGCGTGACTGATACCAATGGTACCCCGTGCCCGGCAGTAGTGGTGAAGGTGCAGCGCCCGCACATCGAGGAGATCGTGGCAGTTGACCTGGCAGCGCTGCGTATCGTGGGCGGCTGGCTGCAGAGGTACCGTCCCATCCGCAAACATGCCAATGTGCCGAGATTGCTGGATGAATTCAGCCGGGCGTTGTACGAGGAGATCGACTATCTAAATGAAGGCAAGAACGCCGAGACTTTTGGCGAGAACTTCAAAGATGACGCAAAGGTACGCGTACCGCAAGTGATCTGGAGCCATACGACGCGGCGGGTTTTGACGCTTGAAGACGTGGGGGGCATCAAGATCACGGATTACGCAGCGATCGAGGCAGCGGGGATCGACCGCGCGGCGGTGGCGAAACGGCTGCTGGATACTTACCTCAAGCAAATCTTCGAGGACGGCTTTTTCCACGCGGACCCGCACCCGGGAAACCTGTTCGTGCAGCCAGCGGCTGAAGGGGAAGACTCCGGTGACTGGAAGTTGACCTTCATTGACTTCGGCATGACGGGCACGCTGCCTGAGAATACCTTTTTGGGGCTGCGTGAAGCTCTGATGGCGGTCGCAACGCAGGACTCTCACCGGCTGACGCAGGCTTACGTGACGCTGGATGTGCTGCTGCCGGGAGCTGACATGGAATTGCTGGAACGCGCTGGTCAGCGGGTGTTTGAACGCCTGTGGGGGAAAACCACCGAGCAAATGAAGCAAATGCACGCCGAAGAGGCGCGGGAATTCATCGACGAGTTCGGCGACCTGATCTACGAGATGCCTTTCCAGGCACCGGAGAACCTTATTTTGTTGGGACGGTGCGTGGCGATCCTTTCGGGGATGTGCTCGGGGCTGGACCCGAAGTTCAACATCTGGGAGAGCGTGAGCCCATATGCCAACAAGCTGATCGAGGTGGAGGGCGGCGGTAAGTGGAAGCTGCTGCTGGACGAGGTGCTGAAGGTATTGAAGGTGCTGACGGCGCTGCCAGTGAAGACGGACGCGTTGATGACGCGCATGGAGCAGGGGCGGCTGGAAGTACGCACGCCCAGTTTGACGCGCGAGGTGGAACGGTTAGGTCGGTCACAGCGCAAAACGGCGGGGGCGGTGGTGTTTGCGGCGTTCCTGCTGGCAGGGGTGCAGCTTTATGCGGCAGGGGATGTGGGCATTGCGGCAGGGTTTGCGGCGGCGGCGGCACTTGTGCTGTTATGGGTGGTATTCGGGAGATAAGGAATAAACGAGAATAGAGAATCGAGAACCGAGAATCGTAACCCGTTACGAATTACTAATCTCGAATCTCGACTCTCGAATATCGAGTTACTTTACCGGTTTGTCAACGCGCTCGATGGCGGCTTCGACGAGGCTGCGCAGACCGAGGAGGAATTCCTTGCGGGCGGCGCGTTGATTTTCGCGCAGTCCCTCGGGTATCATGGATTCGGCGATCTTGTGGACGTTCTCAAACGCGGCATGCATGTGCGCGCGGGCTTCTTCGAGATTGGGATCTTTGGGCATTTCAGCTGGTTTTTGAGTTGCTTTTTTCTCTGGCATTTTTGACTCCTTTGTAGCATTCGCTAGTGATTGGATTATAAACCCGTTGTGGACCCCATTCGCTACTCCCTCACAATAGCTGGCAAAGGGAGATTGCAAAGGTGATTTCAATTGCGTATACTGGTAAGAGGCGAAGAGAGAGAAAACAAGGTCCGGAGTTATTTTTATTCCGCTCTCCCAGACCAGGTGTGTTTAAAAATGGGGGATGGAACGCGGTCACAATTATTGAGAAATCCCAAGCGTTAGTTCATCACGAGGAGGAATAATTATGTCACCAATTGTTTATAGCGTTTTCATTGTTCTTGGACTGATCTTAGTTATTGTCAGCATCGCTTCAAAAAAGAAGGCAAAAGCCGCTCAAAGCTGGCCGACCGTCCCGGGGGTGATTCTCTCTTCGCAGGTGAATGTCACTACGAGTAGAGACACCGATGGCGACCGCAACACCACTTACGAGCCGGTGGTGGCGTACAAGTACACAATCATGGGGCGGGATTATACAGGCAGCCGGATCGCCTTCGGGTCGAATACCTTCACCCGCAAAAAGAGCGAGGAAATCATCGCACGTTACCCGGTTGGCCAGCCGGTGATGGTGCATTACAACCCGGACAAGCTCGAGTACGCCGTGCTTGAGGCTGAGGCGCAGGGGGGGACAGCCAGCCTGGTGGTCGGGATTATTTTCATTGTTGTGGGGGTTGTGATGGCGGCGTTTTCGCTTTTGAGGTAGTACCTCTCGCATTCACGGGGTCGAAAACAGAGATTGCCAGTGCTCTTAAGTTAACGGGGATTGCACCTCTCGTAAAAACAACTCGGGTGTGCAATAACTGCGACCACGGGCTTCGCTCGCAACACTTTCACCTGCTGCAAGTGCAGGTGTGAGAAGGTCGAAAACCGAGATTGCACCTCTCGTAAAAACAAATCGGGTGTGCAGCAACCGCGACCACGCCCTGCAAATAACGCAGGGCTCGTAATGACAAACGGGTTTGTAGGGGGTGGTTCATGAACCGCCCCTACGGAATAGGTCGATGGGCGTTTAGGATTGCTGCTCCAACCCTGGACGAGTGCATGTCCAGGGTACGTCCCCCTTTCTTCGCTCAATCAATGTAACCCACATCATTCGCTCCGCGATTTCCGTGGGTACACACCCTACTTTTAAAAAGAATAATCGAAGGGTGTTATGAAAGGGATCTTAACATTCTGAGTATCCGCAGGAATAGCACTTGCGGCAGCCCTTTTCGCTGATGACAGAGGTAGTGCGCTCCAGACTGTGTCAGGCAGTGGTTCCCGACTTCGTACGATAACGCAGGAAAACCATGCCGCTGCCAAAGCGGCGTTCCTCCAACAGCTCGAGTTCTATGCGAACGTTGCCAGGGAGGGTTTTTTTGCCGCCTCCCACCAGGATCGGGGCGAGGAACAATTGAACCTCATCGATGACCCCTGCTCGAAAGGCATGGGCCGCCAGCTCAGCACCACCAATGGTGATATCCAGTGCGGCTGACTCTTTCAATTGGCGAATGGCTTGCGGATCGAAGGTTCGTTCAAGCGTTGTTTTGCGGGTGGATACCACCTTCAAAGTCCGGGAGTAGACGATTTTGCTGGCGGCCTGCCATATCTCGGCATAGTCGCGTGTGATCGGTGAATCAGCGGCAAAGCCGGGGTCGGTCTCCCAGACCATCATGGTTTCATACATGCGCCGTCCTAAAAGGTAAGTGCCGGCTGTCCGTTCGAGGTCGTTGATGAATTGATGCACTTCCTCGTCTGGCGCTGCCCAGTCAAACCTGCCCTCTGCGTCTTCGATGTAGCCGTCGAGTGACGACATCGCCGAGTAGATCAAGTGAGCCATAGTGAACCTCCTTGTGTGTCGCGGTCGGTAACAGGAAGTGCCAAACTTATTGTTTGCGGTTTTGGGTATTCGAGTTTCAACACTGTTTCTCTGTGTCTCTGTGTGAGTAAGAACGAGATTGCTTCACCCCTCAAAAAGCGAGGGGTTCGCAACACTTGCACCTGCTGCAAGTGCAGATGTGACAAGGTCTTTTTGTGGAGTCGCGGTCGTTAATGGAGATTGCCACGTCACGCTACGCGCTCCTCGCAAAGACAAACGGGTTTGGAGGGGGCAGTTCGTCCCATTTGCTTTTGCTCAGGGACGCACAATTCGCGTGAACTACCCCTACGGTTAACATTCACTATATCCGCAAGAATAGCACTTGCGGCAGCCCTCTTCACTGATGACGGCAGCCACGCCGCACTCCGGGCAGAGGTCACCGATGGCCTGGGGTGCAGGAGGGGCAGCGGGTTCCGAGTCGATTGAGGCGATCTTGAGCTGCGGGGTGTTCTCCGCTTCGCCAAGGAGGGAAGGCTGATTGACTGCGCCGGCGGCCTGGGCTTTGCCGAGGCGGATGGCGCGTTCGTCAAGGTATTCCTGCAGCACCTGGGCGACGCCATCAGGCAGTGAGCGCACGCGGCTGGGTCCGAACCCGAGTGAGCGTCCGCCGCCGATGCCGCCCAACTGGCGCTGGACGTCCGTGAGGCGCTGGGTGGGTTCAATGGGCGAGGAGAGGCGCAGAATGTAAGAGATGAGGCGCCCGATGGCTTCAGAGACGGCAGCGGTATCGGAGCCGGCTTTGGCGGTATTAATGAAGGCTTCGAACGGCTGCTCGAGGCCATTTTCGTTGATGGTGATGAAGGCTTTGCCGAGCGGAGTTTCAATGGAATAAGTCTGACCGAGCAGGGCGCGCGGGCGGGGTTTCTTGGTCTCCTGCCAGATCTTGATCTGCTCGCCGGCATCTTCATCAGCGCCGGATTTGCGGGAGGCGGTGTTGTGGGTTTCGAGCACCACCTGGTCGCGCGAACCGGTGACATAGACGGTGATGCCCTTGCAGTTCAACTCCCAGGCGGTCATATAGGCATGGGCGACATCTTCAACAGTGGCACTCTCGGGGAAGTTGATGGTCTTGGAGAGCGAGTTATCCACGAAAGCTTGCAGGGCAGCCTGGGTGCGCACATGTTCCTCGGCGGAGATATCCGCGCTGACCACGAAGATCTCCTTGATGGCGGCGGGGAGGTTATCGACATCCTGGCAGGAACCGACCTGCATGGTCTTGTCGATGATATCCAGGCGGTCCATTTCCTTAATCCCGGCTTCGATGAGCGCCTGCTCGAACATGGGGCTGGTATAGGTGAGCTTGAGGTCCTTGCCATTGTCGTTGACGTGGCGGATATAGGCTAAAGCGAAGACAGGCTCGCAGCCGTAGCCTTCACAGCCAGCGACGGTGGCGATGGTGCCGGTGGGAGCAACAGTGGTCTGGGCAGCGTTGCGGATGCCGTAGCGTTTGACGCCTTCGACGATGGTCTGCCAATCCAAATTGGGACGGTTCCAGTACTGCTGGTTCTCAAAAGGAGAGACCGGGGGCTGCCAGAGAAGGTGGTTGGGGTCGTAAATGCTGCCGCTGATGGCAGGGAAGGCACCGCGTTCGCGGGCAAGTTCGATGCTGGTCTGCATGGCTGTGAAACGCACGAACTCCATCACCTGGGCGCCGAAATCCTCACCGGCGGGGGAGCCGTAGCGCACCCCGACATGGTACATCAGGTCAGCGAGACCCATGACACCCAGACCGATACGGCGGGCGCGCAGGGCAGCTTCTTTGAGCTGGGGCACAGCGGGGACGTAGGTATTGGCATCGACGACATCATCCAGGAAGCGGGTGGCCTGGCGGGTATTCTCGCGCAGCTTGTCCCAATCGACGGTATGGTCGAGGCCGAGATGCTGGGCGAGGTTGATGGATCCGAGGCAGCAGTTCTCGTAGGGTCCGAGCCACTGCTCACCGCAGGGATTGGTGGCTTCAAGTTGATAGAGGTGCGGCACGGGGTTGGCGCGGTTGGCGGCATCGAGGAAGAGGAGACCGGGCTCACCGTTGTGATGCGCCTGCTTGACGATCTTCTCGAACAGGTCACGGGCGCGGACGGTTTTGTAAACGCGGAAGGGGATGCCCTGGGCTTCAGCCTGTTCAAAGGTGCCTTTAAAGCCCTTGGAGCGGGGGTCGAGCAGGTCGGGGAAGCGCAGTGCCCACTCGCGGTCTTCGTCGACAGCGGTCATGAAGGCATCGGTGATGCCCACAGAGATATTGAAATTGGTGATCGAGTTCTCGTTGGTTTTGCAGGTGATGAACTCTTCCACATCGGGATGGTCGATGCGCAAGACGGCCATGTTGGCGCCGCGGCGGGTGCCGCCCTGGGCAACCTCACCGAAGGCGTTGTCGTAGACGTGCAGGAAGCCGACGGGTCCGGTGGCTTCGCCGGCAGAGGTTTTGACGATGCTGCCCTTGGGGCGCAGGCGGGAGAAGGAAAATCCATTGCCGCCGCCGGTCTGCTGAATGAGGGCGGCGTCGCGCAAGGTTTGGAAAATGCCGGAGGAATCACGACCCATGTCATCATCGATGGGGAGGACAAAACAGGCGGCGAGCTGCCCGAGGGGCGTGCCGGCGCCGGTGAAGGTGGGAGAATTGGGGAAAAAGGCTTTGGAGGTTAAAAGGGAATAGTATTTACGCGCAAGAGCAGTGACATCAGAGGACCACTTTTCTTCAACGAGGGCAACGTTGTAGGCAACGCGCCAGAACATCTCTTCAACGGTTTCAGCCGGCTGACCATCAGTGCCGCGGCGGACATAGCGTTTGATGAGCACCTGGCGGGCGTTCTCGGTGAGATCAACGATTGGCAGATCCTTGGGCATTGAGGTTAAATCCAGTAATGATCTTTGTGATGTATGGGTAAACATGTCCATCGTGGGTTGAACTCCTAACTCTCTAATAGTCTGTCAATCTCTTTACGGATGGAAACCAGGTCACTCAACTGTAAATAAACGATCGCATAGCGGATGTAAGCGATGTGATCCAATTGTTTCAAGCCTTCAATTACCATGTCACCGACGATGCGGGAGGAAACCTCTTCGCGACCCATTTTTTGGAGTTTCGTCTCAATTTCGCCCACCAGGTGATTGATCTCGGCAGCGGAGACAGGGCGCTTGGTGCAGGATAAGCGGATGCCCTGAAGGAGCTTTTCGCGGTCAAATTCTTCGCGGACACCGGATTTTTTTACGATGAGCGGGATGGCAAGGATGGGGCGCTCATAGGTGGAAAAACGCTGGCCACATTTTTCACATTCACGGCGGCGACGCACACCTCCGCGATTGTCGTGGGTGGTATCTAATACCTTCGAACTCTCATCCTGACAGTACGGACAGCGCAATGAACCCTCCTCGCCATTGTTGATACCAGTGAAATCCCGTTACCCTAAATCAGATAAATAACCCCCATATATGGGGGATTGGTACGGAACATACCGTATATCTATGCCCATCATTCTAGCATAAAAAACAATGAACTTCAATTATTGCGGCGATAAGTTAACCTTAAATTTGCGAGGAATATTTCAAAAAGCAGCGAGCTGCAGAACGTCTCTGTACATCAAAATACAGCAAAAATTGCGCTATTTCCGGCGGGGAGGGGAGGAAATGAGTGAATTCATCCACTTAAGTTGGAATTTAACAGAAGAAAATAGATGGATTAAAAATCTTAAATATGCATGATTACATCTACTGGATTTATTGTGGCAGGTTATGCATCCCGGGAATTTTAAGGATAAGTTTTATACAATTAAAATTTTCCGGGTGACATTTGAAACGTGTCTCTTCGTTTCAAGCTGTGACCCGGAAGGCAGGTTTATTTTCATCAGTAGTACAACGTTATTATTTTAGATAATACCAAACTGTTTGTCAAACTTGCGTAAAAAAGGAATGAAAAAATCCTAACAATCACTTAACAACGGGTAGGTATTGAAAAACTGGCGGTGACCACCCGCCAGTTTTTTTGCATACGAATAGAACTTGCCATGGAGTAGCAAGCCCCTGGTTTTATGGAGGAAGAGACTGTGTGCTATCCATGCATCCTATTGTTCGTCCCGACCATCCAGGTAGGTGCGGAGGAAGGTGGGGATATTCAGCCGGCTGGTATCAATGGTGGTGGGTTCAAAGGTGATACCGGGTTCGCGGTTGGAGCCGACCATCACAGACTGCTGGAAAACCGGTTGCTGGGTTCTGGCAGTCGAATCCACTTTGGTGGTTGGTGCGCTAATTACTTTTGGGGTGCCGGCCCGATCGAAGCCGGTGGCGATGACCGTGATGCGTATCTCTTCTCCCATATTTTCGTCGATGACTGCACCGAAGATCATATTCACATCGGGGTGAGCGGTTTCTTTGATGATTGCGGCAGCCTGGTTGACCTCGTACAAGGTCAGGCTGGGGCCACCGGTGATATTGAAGAGGATACCGCGGGCGCCATTGATGGTGACATCAAGGAGTTGGTTGGAGATGGCCTGTTCAGCGGCTTTCTTGGCACGTTCTTCACCACTGGCGCGACCAACTGCCATCAATGCAGCGCCGCCTTCGGACATAACTGCTTTGACGTCGGCGAAATCAAGGTTGACGAGACCGGGGACAGTGATGACCTCGGAGATGCCCTGCATACCCTGGCGCAGCACATCATCTGCGGCCCGGAATGAGTCCTGGAGCGTAGCCTTTTTATCTGCGATCTGCAGGAGGCGGTCATTGGGGATGACGATCAAGGTGTCGGTATGTTCCTTGAGGCGCGCGATACCCTGTTCGGCAGCCTGGAGACGTTTTTGACCCTCAAAGGAGAAGGGGCGAGTGACCACACCAATGGTCAAGGCGCCGACTTCACGGGCGATCTGGGCAACAATGGGAGCCGCGCCGGTTCCGGTGCCGCCACCCATGCCGGCGGTGACAAATACCATGTCACTACCTTTAAGGGCTTCGTACAATTCCTCCGAGGATTCCTCGGCAGATTTGCGGCCAATTTCAGGATTGCCGCCGGCACCAAGACCCTTGGTGGTCTGGTCGCCGATGCGTACTTTGAGCTTGGCGTTTGAATTGACGAGCGCCTGGGCATCGGTGTTGACGGTGATGAACTCGATCCCCTGCACGCCTTCGTCGATCATGCGGTTGACGGCATTGCAGCCGCCGCCGCCCACGCCGATCACCTTGATGCGGGCAAATGATTCCTGCTGGTTACTTTCTGATTCTGAATGATGATTGCGTTGTGCGTTTTGGTTCTGGTTATTTCTGTTGGTCTCCATTGTGTTCCTCCATTTAGCGGTCGATATAATCCAGGGGTCGTCCCCTGGTTGATTACGGGAGCATTCTCTTAATGAAATCCTTCAGCATTTTTTTTATTTCATCCCATTTAACCGTGCGAACTCCAGGGAATGGCGAATGTGTCTTTGATCTGGTGCTGGTGGTGGCATTGACAAGTTCAGCCCACTTGAGCAGACCGACACTGGTTGAAAACGCCGGGCTTTGCAACTGGTCGACCAGGCCTATCAGGTTTTCAGGTTTGGCAATGCGAACGGGCATGCTCAAAACGCGAGTGGCAAGCGGACGGATGCCTGCCAT
>Ga0209800_10004458_pt1 | contig 10329 bp, 9 predicted proteins | sample Higcelweek8metaG_FD_187174 | JGI IMG/M metagenome (GOLD analysis project Ga0209800, IMG submission 187174) | Freshwater pond sediment microbial communities from the University of Edinburgh, under environmental carbon perturbations - High... | ecosystem: Environmental > Aquatic > Freshwater >... | reverse complement strand
CCGAAAGTTTCCAAATTATTAGTACTTGGCAATACTAGGCAATCAAACTTTTCATAATACTTACCCAATTTGTCATGTTCAATTGGTCCGACAAATTCCCCATTTTTTAATTTTTTATAAGTTGAATCACCGGCCACATTTTTATACGGACCAACCAATATTAATTTAGCATCAATGCCCTCCATTGCTTTAACTAAAATATCTAAACCTTTCTCCCAAGCAATCCTCCCCACAAACCCAACTATTTTCTTCCCCTCTTTCCTCAAAGAGGGGTTAGGGGTGATTTTTATCGGAGGTAATATATAAACTAATTTCTTTTTAAATTGCTTTAAAAATATCGAAGTATTGGCATAATCTTTTGTGTAAGCCACAATTTTATCAGCCATCAAATAAGTCAACCAATGAATAGGGTAAGTAATCAAACTAATCAGTTTATTACTAAAATTTCCGGTAAAGTTAAACTCGCAATGGTGAGTAATAATAATTTTTTTATTAAACAATTTTCCCCATAATGCCAGCCAAAAACTTTCTATTGACGGCAAATGACAATTAATAATATCTGCTTTTTTTGCTTCCCAAAAACTATACCACCAATACATTGGCATTATGAATCCTTTTCCTATTTGAAATCCTTTTATTCGATGAACATTTACTTCATCTATCAATTCTTTTTTAGATTTCGCCGTTATCACCCTAACTCCATATTTCCTTTTCCGTAATTCTTCAGCTAAAATTACTCCATATTGGGTCACTCCTGAAATATTCGGTAGCCAATAAGTTATACCTATCAATATTTTAATCTGGTCCACAGCTTACTTTAACATGAAACAAAATAACTTCCTTTTTTGGCAACCACAAACAGATTATTTAAAATTACTATCTTCAACTGATTTAGGCAAAATAATCCTGATCAAATTCAACTATCTGATTTGGTTGTTTCTATTTTATATTTCCTATTTACTCATAAAATCAGACATAAATATTTTTTGGCAAATTCTTTTTGCCACCATTATTTCAGAAATTATCGAAAAAAATCTTAAATCTAAAATATTTTGGAAAAGACCCATGTATGTTCGCCACGATTCTACCCCGGTTGGTTTGGTCGATAAATGGTATAAAACCGGTTCTTTCCCTTCAGGCCATACCATCAAGGCCGTATTTTTTTTACTTTTTTGTCTTCAGTATCAAATATTTTCTCCCTCTATTTTTCTCGGGGTTACTATTCCCTTGTTATTTTTCAGAGTGTTAGTTGGTTTTCATTATCCGGTCGACGTCTTTGGGGGAGTCGTCATTGGTTTTTTTGTTTGGATTCTCAATTCCTGGTATTCTTTTCCTCTGGTGTTAAACCGCACTGTTCAGTTAATCTTTGATACTATTTTTTAATCTAATATGTTAGCCGATCTGAATTATATATTTTTGTGGTGGCTGGTCTTGTTTTTGATAAGTCTGGTGTCTTGGCCATTAACTTTTTCTTTATTTTCCAAATTCTACGACAGAGGATACATCTTTACCAAAACAATCAGTTTAATTGTTTTGTCATTTTTAGCGCTGGTACTCGGAATTTTTCACATCCTTCCCTTCACCAAGTTTTCCCTGATCACCATTATTCTCGTATTAATCTGTATCAATATATCCTATCTATTAACTAAAAAAAGATGGACTTTATTTATAAAAACCATCAAACAAAAATTTTTATTATTTATTTTCCAAGAATTTATATTTTTATCAATCTTAATAATCTGGTCTTTTGTCCGGGGTTATGCTCCCGATATTGAAGGTTTGGAAAAATTTATGGATTGGGGATTTGTCAACTCAATTCTTAAAAGTACCTATTTCCCTCCGGTTGACATGTGGTTTTCCGGATCACCGATCAACTATTACTATTTTGGACATTTAATAATTGCTCTGGTTACCAAACTATCGGGTATTAATTCAGCCATAACTTACAATCTGGCTATAGCCTCTACCTGTGCCCTGACTTTTGTGTCAGCTTTTTCTTTTACTTCAAATCTGATTTTTAATTCAAACCGTAAATTAAGTATCAAATACTTGTTTATCGGCGGATTATTTTCAGCTATGTTAGTCACCTTTGGTGGAAATATTCATCCTTTATACAAAATTACCAAAAATATAATTCAAAACGAAGGGGCCCTGACTTTGACCAAAACCGCCATTGAAAAGGCCGCCAATACCTACTGGTATCCCGATGCCACCCGTTTTATCGGTTTTGATCCTGATATTCAGGACAAAACAATTCACGAATTTCCTATCTACAGTTTTGTTGTTGCCGATCTTCACGGCCATATGAACGGCATCCCCATTATTATTTTGCTAATGTCTTATCTTTTAGCTTTTTATCTTAGTCACTCTTTAAAAAAAGGTATCAATTTTCAATTAGTTATTCCGCTGGGATTTTTATTGTCCGTCGCTTTTATGACCAATGCTTGGGATTTTGCTGTCTACGGACTTCTGTTTGCCCTATCTTTTCTTATTATTTCAAAATTTTCATTTTTTTCTACTATAGTTAATGGAATCAGTGTTATTTTCTTTTGGTTCATTTTTACCCTTCCTTTTTCACTCCGGTTTATTCCTATGGCCGAGGGTCTTAGATTATCCGATTCTCACACTCCTTTTTACCAGTTGTTTATTTTATATGGCGGTTTTTGGTTAATTACTTTGCCATTTTTTATATTTTTTATAAAAAAGTTTTTATCAAAAAAAACTCTTTTAATAACCGACTTCTTTGTTCTGGCTATGATTCTTACGGCAACAATATTGATTATTATTCCTGAATTAATTTACATCAAAGATATTTACATCTTCGAGCATCGTCGGGCCAATACTATGTTTAAATTGGTCTATCAGGCATTTATTATTTACTCTCTGGTTGCTGGCTATTGTCTTATCAGGTTACGCGCCTCAGCTATTTATAAATTAATTTTTTCAGTTGTAATCATTGTTCATCTTATTTATCCTTTTTACGCCATAAAATCGTACTACGGCCTCAAGGATTATCGGGGACTTTATGGCTTAAATTTTCTCAAAACTCTTTACCCTGATAACTATGCCGCTATCAACTGGATCAATCAAAACATCAAATATCAGCCGGTAATGCTCGAGGCCGTTGGTGATTCCTATACTACTTATAATCAAATCTCTATGTCTACCGGCTTACCTACTGTCGAAGGGTGGGTGGTGCACGAATGGTTATGGCGTGGCGGTTATGACAAACCGGCCGCCAGAGCCACCGATGTTCAAAAAATATACGAATCAATCGACCTGACTGAAGTTCAGTCTTTGCTAACCAAATATCAGGTTGATTATATTTTTGTCGGCGACAAAGAATACGAAAAATACCCTCAAATGAATGTTTTAAAATTTAATAATTTTGGAAAAATAGTTTTTGAATCCGGAAAAACCAGAATTTATCAAATAAATTAATTACTATAAGCTGATATTAGTGATACAATCAATCAACTTTAATCTTTTATAGATATTATGCCCAATGAAAAATTTAGAGTTATGTCTATTACACAACATAATATACCCGAACATCAGTATATCGTCGGATTTAGTCCTAAGCTTAGTAAGGCTATAAAAGAAGCCAAAGAACACAAGAGTCCCAGTTGGATTGAATTACCCAGCGCCAGAGCAACAAAAACAGTTGGTAAAGAAGTTCATTTTGGTATATTAATTCCAGTCAATAGAACCTAAAGATTGTCTACCGTGAGTTCCAATGCCATAATCTTAAGATGTCCAATCTTTTATCCGAACTTAATCCTGAACAGCAAGCCGCTGTTACCCACCAGGGGAGTCCTCTCTTAATTCTCGCCGGTGCCGGCTCCGGCAAAACCCGGGTTCTGACTCATCGGACTGCATATTTCATTTCTGAAAAAAAAATAAATCCGGCTCAAATTTTGTTGTTAACTTTTACCAATAAAGCCGCCGATGAAATGAAATTTCGGATGCAGAAATTATTAAATACCAACGATCTAGGTTTATTCGCCGGAACCTACCATTCATTTTGTTGTCGCATTCTTCGTCAAAGTGGTAGTCATATCGGAATTTCACCCGATTTTGTTATTTACGACACCGACGATCAGGAAAATCTGGTTCGGTCAGTCCTCACCGATTTGAACTTAACTCCCAAAGAATTTAAACCCAGTTCGGTTCTATATTACATTGAAAATGCCAAAAATTCCTTTCAGACCCCTTCCGACATGATTGCTTCGGCTCATGGTTTTTGGGAATCATATGCCGCCAAAATTTATCAAAAATATCAGCAACGGCTGATTCAATATCAGGCCCTCGATTTTAACGATCTGTTATTTGACGTAGTTACTCTTTTTAACGAATCAGAGCCAATTTTGAAGAAATATCAAGATACTTTCCAATATATTTTAGTTGATGAATATCAGGATACCAATCAAATTCAATATTTATTAACCAAAAAATTATCCGGAAAAAATCAGCAAATTACCGCCGTCGGCGACGCCTCTCAGGCTATCTATGGTTGGCGGGGAGCAGATTACCGCAATTTAACCGCATTTATGACCGATTTTAAAGACGCCAAAGTGATTAACTTGGAGCAGAATTATCGTTCGACTCAAATAATTTTAGATGCCGCTAATTCAGTCATTTCTAAAAATAATTCTCACCCCATCCTTAAACTATTTACCACCAAACAATCAACTGATTTGATAAAAGTTTTTCAGGCTCAATCAGAAATTGAAGAAGCCGATTTTGTATCACAAAGAATCAATTTTATGCATCATCAGATGCATCTTCGATATCGTGATATTGCCGTTCTTTACCGAATGAACGCCCAATCAAGAGCGATTGAAGAGTCGTTTATCCGAAACAATATTCCCTATGTCCTTATCGGCGGTCTCCGCTTTTATGATCGTTCGGAAATTAAAGATATCATTGCCATGTTGCGGGTGGCTTCCAATCCGGGTGATCATCTTTCTTTAGCCCGGGTCGAAAAAGCTTTGGGCAAACGCCGTTTAGTTAATTTTACCAATCACCTCCACGATATATCTCCCAAAAAATTATCTTCACTCCAACTTCTTGAATCGTTAACTATCAACTCCGGTTATCTTCAAAAGTTTGATCCAAAAGACGAAGATGATCAGAAAAGAATTGAAAATATTAAAGAATTAAAATCAGTCGCTTCAACTTTTCCCAAACTATCAGATTTTTTAGAAAACATCGCTTTAGTTCAACAGGAATATAGTCTTCAGGAGAAAAATAAAAAGAAAGAGAATCGTGACGGGGTGAAACTGATGACTCTTCATAGCAGTAAAGGCTTGGAGTTTGAGACGGTTTTTTTGGTTGGTATGGAAGAGGGGATATTGCCCCATTCCCGGTCAATGTTAGATGATGCCGGAATCGAAGAAGAACGCCGTCTGGCTTATGTTGGCATTACTCGGGCCAAAGATTACCTTTTTATCACCCATACCTCAAAACGGCTATTTTTTGGTAAATCATCATTAAACGAACCTTCACGTTTTTTACTTGATATTCCCCCTAGTCTTATTGAATATTCTGAAAACCACGACATTGTCAAAGATTATCGTCATGCAAAAAATAACGATGATTCTGAATTAAAATACGATCCTGATATATACTAGACTATAATATTAACTATGGTTTACACCGATCAATATACTAAAGATCTTGCCAACAACTACCACCAAGAAATTTCCCAGGACTTGTTAAGAGATAATAAACAAAAATTAAAAACTGAACTAATTGATAGAACCAATATTAAAGATCCTCATGGTTGGTCAATACTTGATATTGGTTGTGGAAGCGGAGTTCATGCAAAATATTTAATCGAATCTTTTCCTCAAATTAAGTCAATTGTTGGTCTCGACCTATCTCCGGATTTAATTAGTATTGCCAAAGAAGTCAACAGTGACCCAAAGATAAAATATGTTATTGGAAGTATGGATGATCTTCCTTTTCCAGACTGCTCCTTTGATTTTATCTTTAGCCGAAATACAATTCACTATTCAAACAATCTAGTTGTTACATTTAAAGAGTTGAATCGAGTTTTAAAAACAGGAGCAAATTTTTATTTTCAAGATGTGTCTCCAATCTTTTCATTATTTCTGAAACCTAGCAAGGATTATGAAAAAAAAGAAATGGTATCTTTCGCTATTCAAGGTGGACAAACCCAAGTTGTTCATCCCGCATTTATGTTTTGTGAATATTTAAACGCAATTATCAACTCCGGTTTTAAAATCATTACTTATCAAGAATATTTTGGTCGAACATCTCAAGTCGGAGATTTTAGAATTCCAGTAGTTCAAGGATTTATGCTAACAAAATGATCACCCGCATCCTTTACCCTGAAGAAAAAAAAGATTACAACCGCGTTATTATTCATCCGGTTCAAACCTGGGAATGGGGGGATTTTCAAATCGGTGAAGGTCACAAAGTAATTCGTCTGGGAGTCTTCGAAAACAATAAAATTATCAGTGGCTATTCGGTTAGTTTTCACCAAGTTCCTCACACCAATTATTCCGTTGGCACAGTTCTTCGGGGTCCGAAAATTGACCACGACATGATTGAAAATATTAAAAAAATTGCCAAAGATGAAAATGCCATTTTTGTCAAATTTGAACCGGATATTTATCAAAAAACATTTGATGCCAACAATAATCCGACTACCGTTAATGACCTTCCCGATTTTAAAGATTTGATTATTTCCCCTAAAGTTGCTTTTTATCCATATTCTTATGTCGTCGATTTAACCAAAACCGAAGAAGAATTATTAGCTTCAATGCATTCCAAAACCAGATATAACATTAAAATAGCCAACCGTTACAACGTTTCAGTCGAAGAGAAAACCACCGATGAAGGTTTTAATATTTATCTTAACCTTCTTTTTGAAACCACCAAGCGTCAGGGATTTTATCTTCATAGTCGTCAATATCATCAGAATTTGTGGAAGACTTTAAAAAATACCGGTATGATCCATATTTTATTATCTTCTTATCAGGGTCAGACCCTTTCCGCTTTTATGCTTTTTACTCTAAAAGACAAGCTTTTTTATCCCTACGGTTCATCTTTGGCTGTCAACAAAGAAGTAATGGCTCAAAATTTACTAATGTGGGAAACAATTAAGCTGGGAAAATCCCTTGGTTTAACCACTTTTGATATGTGGGGATCACTCGGTCCCGATGCCAAAGAATATGAAACCGGTTATGGTTTCCATCGTTTTAAACAAGGTTATGGCGGTCAATTGGTTCAATTTGTCGGTACCTATGACTTGATTATCAATCACCAACTTTATCAGCTCTACAATATGGTTGATAAATTTCGTTGGAAATTTCTTCGTCTCAAAGCCAAATTTATACGCTAAAATACTCTATGTCAACGATTATCACTGACGATCAGTTTCAGCATATTGCCAAGTTATCGCGGTTGGAAATTAAACCGGAAGAAATTTTTATCAAAGATCAATTAGCCCAGGCTGCAACTTATGTTGATGTTCTCAAAGAATTGAATACTGATACTATCGAACCGACCTTTCAGGTTAACCATAAAAATACGGTGCTTCGGGAAGATGTTATCGAACCGTCTTTATCCCAAAAAGATGCCTTGTCTCAGGCTAAAAAAACATCAAATGGTTATTTTGTTACTTCCGTCACAATTAAGAAATGAGCGACTTAAACAAATTAAATTTACAACAAGCTCTTGATGGTTTAAAAAATAAAAAATTTTCTTCCCGTGAATTAGTATCTGATTGTTTAACTCAAATTAAAAAAAACGCTGCCACTCTCAACACTTTTGTTACTGTTTGTGAAGAATCAGCTCTAAAAGAAGCCGATTCTGCCGATTTATCTTTACCTCTTGGCGGTATTCCTATTGCCGTCAAAGATAATTTTTTGACCAAAGGCATTCGTACCACCGCTTCTGCTAAAGTTTTGGATAATTATATTGCCCAATACGAATCCACATTTACCAAACGTCTCAAAGAAAATGGTGCCATTATTATCGGCAAAACTAATATGGACGCCTGGGCTCACGGTTCTTCCACCGAAACTTCTGACTATGGTTCAACCAAAAACCCTTGGAATACTGACCACTTACCTGGAGGCTCATCCGGTGGTTCTGCTGCTGCGGTTGCCGCTGATGAATGTATTGCTGCAGTTGGTTCGGAAACTGCCGGTTCTATCCGTCAGCCGGCTTCCTGGTGTGGCGTCGTTGGCTTCAAACCCACCTATGGCCGCTGTTCCCGTTATGGCACAGTTGCCATGAAATCCAGTACCGATTCTCCGGGTCCATTAACTAAAACTGTCGATGATGCCGCTTTTATTTTGTCCTTAGTTTCTGGCCATGACTTGCACGATGCTACTTCAATTGATGAACCTCCCTGGAAAATACCGGAGAAATTAACAACGCTTAATGGATTGAAACTCGGAATTCCTTTGTCCTATTTTCCCCCTGAAACCCAACCCGAGGTCAAAGAATCGGTTCTGGCCGCTATCGAGTCTTATAAAAAAATGGGAGCCGAAATTATTGAACTTCCGGATATGATGGATCCCAAATATTCCATTGCTGTTTATACAATTCTTCAGCGTTCCGAGGTTTCTTCAAATTTAAATCGTTTTGATGGTATTCGTTTCGGTAATGACCGAAGCTTCTTTGCTCAGGAGGCCAAACGTCGGATTATGCTAGGTACTTATTCCCTATCTTCTGGTTATTACGACGCCTATTACACCAAAGCTCAAAAAGTTCGAACTCTGATTTGTCAGGATTTTGATCATCAATTCCAAAAAGTTGACGCCATTATTAGTCCGGTTTCCCCGGTTACTGCTCTGAAAATTGGGGCCACCGAAGGTCAGGCCATGTTTGGTGAAATTCAGGATATGTTGCTCGAGCCATCTAGTATATCCGGACTAGCCGGAATTTCTATTCCCTGTGGTTTTGATAAAATCGGCTTACCGATTGGACTAAATATAGTCTGTCCTCAAAAGCGTGAAGATTTAGTCTACCAACTCGCCAAAATATTTGAAGAAAATACTGATTATCATACCAAAAGACCTAAGCTATGAAATCTCAAGTTTTAGAATTAAAAACACTACGTCAGAAATTAATCGATATCATCAATAAATATTCTGCAGAAAAACGAGAACAAATATTGTTTGACCAATGGAGTCTAAAAGAAGTGTTAGCTCATCTCTGTGGTTGGGATAAACTAACTGCTGAAGTGTTGATAAATTTGAAAACTGGCCGGCTGTCTATTTGGGGAAAAAGTGTTGATGAGATGAACAAAGACAGTATTGAATTGCGAAAAAATAAAACATACCAAGAAATATATAACGAGTATATTGCCAATAGCCAAGATATGATTAATGCTTACGAATCACTTCCGGACCCTCTTTGGGATAAACCTCTCTACCCAGACAAGAAATTTTCTCCCACTAAATTCTTAAAAATTGATATTGACCATTATAGTGAACATCTAGAAGTTATTAAACAAAAATTATGAAATATCTGAGTAAGTTTTTATTAGCTGTGGTATCAGTGATAACAATTTATTTTATTTACGCTATTCTTTCAAAAACAATTTTTTATAATTTATGGAGAAAACCATGCAATCAAAGCAATGGTGTCCACTGTCCAGTATGAAAATTACCCCAATTATCGGTCTCGAAGTTCATGTTGAATTAAAAACCGCCTCTAAAATGTTTTGCGGTTGTGATGCGGAGCATTTTCATGCAGAACCGAATACTCACACTTGTCCTGTTTGTTTAGGCCTCCCCGGTGCCTTGCCTGTCCCCAACAAAACCGCTTGTGAGTGGTGTATTAAATTAGGTTTAGCTCTTGGCTGTTCTATCAATCAAGAATCTTTTTTTGAACGAAAAAATTATTTTTATCCCGATTTAGCCAAAGGTTATCAGATCACCCAACTTCAAAAACCTTTTGCCATTAATGGGAAATTAAATATTGACGGTCATGACATTCGTATCAATCGGGCTCATCAGGAAGAGGATACCGGCAAATCGATTCATGTCGATGATTCCACCCTCCTCGATTTCAATCGCTCCGGAGTCCCTTTAGTCGAAATAGTCTCCGAGCCGGATTTAATATCTGCCGAAGAAGCCAAAAAATATTTGAACAAAATTCAGCAAATTGTCCGTTATATTGGTGTTTCTGATGCTGATATTGAAAAGGGGAGTATGCGTTGCGAACCTACCGTCAACTTGTGTATCGACGACAAATACTACACTCCTCTTGTTGAAATCAAAAACGTTGCTTCTTTGACTGGTGTTAGCAACGCCATTAATTACGAAATCAAACGCCAATCAGACC
>Ga0209800_10004457_pt1 | contig 10330 bp, 12 predicted proteins | sample Higcelweek8metaG_FD_187174 | JGI IMG/M metagenome (GOLD analysis project Ga0209800, IMG submission 187174) | Freshwater pond sediment microbial communities from the University of Edinburgh, under environmental carbon perturbations - High... | ecosystem: Environmental > Aquatic > Freshwater >... | reverse complement strand
GCAAATTAAGTTGAAATCGAATTCGTGTATGGATGAATTTTCGTTACTCATGATGTTAAAATTATGATTGTTGAAACCAAAGCGCAACTGTTTTAGCCAAGTTTCAACCAAGTTATTACTATTTATAAATGAAAATCACTCTGACAAGATTTTGCCTGAGTTTACCTTAGGGATAACCGGGAGCCAAGCCCACCGATTATTTACTTTACCGAATCCGAATTAATAAATAACATCCAATGTTTTTAGTGCTGCAAAGGTATAATTTTTTTTGAATCATTGGATTATTGGTAATATAAATAGTTCCGGCAATTCGTATTTTTTCCGCCGTTTCCATCGCATTCAAATAATACGTTACCAGGTTGGTTGACTCTTGGTTAATAAAATAATTTTAATAAAAGTGGAAATAATTTATGTATATTTACAAGTTGTGGGTAATTTTAATATGATGAAGCAATATGATTTGCATTGAACCTACTATTATAATTGCTGGAATTCCAATTACTGATTGGATTCAAGCTTTAGGTGCTATAATTGGAATTATTGCAGCCATTATTGGCTTTGTTAAGTTATTTAGAAAGAATGCTGATTTACAAAGTCAAATTAGTAGTTTAAAGACTATTTCTGAGCATTCTGAAAATCAAGCTAGAAGTTTAGCAGAACAAGTTGAGCAAATGCAGGAATCGAACCGAATACAGAATCAATTATATGAAATTTTTAGACTAAGTTTAATTTCCCAACAAGAATCCAAGGAAAACGAAAAACAAGAAAATGAGGCTAGAAAAAAACAAGAAAAACTCTTGAATAAACCAAAACTCGAATGGAACGGCTCAATGCGTTTATTGAATAATGTAACTCTAATTTTGAAAAACAAAGGAGAGGTAGCAAGAATTGTGGAATTTAAAGAATTAGCTAATAATACTGTAAATCATAATTTAAGTTCATTTATTGACAAACCAATTGAAAAGAAAGAAGACATAAATATTAATTTTATAGCAAAACCATTTGGACTATCACCTCGTGAGTGCTTTGTAGAAATAGAATTAAAAGTTCTAGATAAAAATGGAAATGAATATAAACAATTAATAGTTGGACCGACTGAAAGGATAAAAGTTGAACCACCGATTGAGAATTAAAAACTACCCACAACACGCAAAATATATGTCAATTGCCATTTATGTGCAGATTTGAAAGTTCACAGAATCATTGCTATGGTGGGGTTCGACAGTGAAACAATCCGCATTCGTCTATATTAAAACGTTAAACACAAACTGAATTCTGCAACTCAAATTAATGAATATTCAAGAAGATGATATAAATAAAATCAAAGGATTATTAGGGTATATAAAACAATTATCCGATGATGGTCTTTCAAATGAAACAGTACTAGGAGTTGTAAAACTACTTGATAATATTAAGCCCTTTTTTAGACATTTAATTCTTGAAGATTCATTTCCTGAAATAACAAGATTGACTATAAATCGAAAAGTAATAGGGAGTAATGAACGTATAGTTCAGATTAAACATTTAAAATATCCTCCATCTGATTCCGTACAATATTATGGCAGATGCAATCTCCCAAATCAAAGTGTATTATATGCTGGGTTTATAAAGCCTACAATAATTAATGAATTGAAACCAGAAATTGGTGATTTAATTACAACTTCTATTTGGAAAGTAAGAGATTATCAGACAATGTTTTATTGTCCAATTTTTCTTAATCAACCCACTGATGGAACTTTTAATATAAGATCTTATGATATTAATCAATACTTTGAGAACACAATTAAATCATTTCCCGAGAATGAAAAAGTACTTATTAGATACTTAAGTCAATTTGTTGCTGACGAATTCTCAAAGACTATAAAGACAAATAACAATCTTGAGTATTTTCTTAGTGCTTATTTTGCAAATATCATTTTTAATGATTTGCGATATGGTAAAGTTGAAGCAATTTGTTATCCTAGTGTTCCCGAGAAATTATCATTTGAAAATCTTGCAATTAAACCGGATATTTTTGATCAAAAATACGAATTAGCTGAAGTATCAGATTCTGTGGTTGCTTACAAAAAACCAGGGAAATTTCAATATAGATTAGAAGGCATAAACTCTACTAAAAGTTTTAATCTTGAAAATGGTAAAATAATTTGGGAGCAAAATATGACAGAAAGGATTGAACAGTTGATGAGTGAATTCAAATTTAAAATATAAATGCCATCGCATATCATTTTACAAAATGTTATGCGATGGCCAGTGCAGGTGGTCGCCTCGGATTCACGCATGATTGTCTTCCCCGAGTACCCGGGGGGCAATAACCCGAAATCAGCAATAGTTCATTTTAAAGTGCATATACATAATGCTTTAGATGTAATGAATTATTCTGAAGAATTTTGAATTAAACCTTTCACGAATAAAAAAGATTGCGTAATTTTGTATCCATATGAATACACTTAAATAAATGTACAAAATTGAGAAAACAGACGATTTTGACAAATGGCTGAGAAAACTAAACGATTTAAGAGCTAAAGCCAAAATATTGTTTCGTATTCAAAAAATTGAGAACGATGAGCACTTTGGTGATTGTGAACCTGTTGCAATGGAATTCGGGAACTAAAAATTGACTACGCAAAAGGATACAGAGTATATTTTAAAGAATCAGACGGAAAAATCATTGTTCTACTTATTGGCGGAGATAAGTCAACCCAGCAGAGAGACATTGAAAAGGCAAAAGAGATTTTAAAACGAATTAAAATAGTATAGAAATGGAAACTTCAAAATTTGATATAGCAGACTATTTAGATAGTAACGAAATGATTGCGGAATATCTTAATGCTGTTTTAGCAGAAGGAAATGATTCCGATGTAATTATAGCAATCGGACATATTGCAAAATCAATTGGTATGACAAAAATTGCTCAAGAAACTGGATTAAGTAGACCAAGTTTATACAAAGCTTTATCGGATGGATCTAAACCTCAGTTTGAAACTATTATGAAAGTATTAAGAGCAATAGGCGGACAGATACAAATAAATCCTGTGACGGTATAAAGAAAAACGCACCATAACACAGGTAACCTTTGCACAATGATCTGAATCCATTTATAATCATTAAAAAAGTAATTTATCCGGTCACGATAGAAGCCGTTTTTATCTATAGCTTTTTCAGCCTTTGTTTTTGCAGGTAACTTTTCGAACAACACAAAACAGGGCTAACGACATTGTAAAAAATTTATCTCTGGTGCATTTTTGGTGCATTTTTAAATCAGAACAATTATTTATGGCACGACAAAGTATTTGCTTCACAGAACCAAATGATGAATGTCTAAATACAAATTAGGCAATGCAGCAAAGGAAGATTTGATCCGAATTCATCATTTTGGTGTTGAAAACGTTGGAATATATCAGGCTGATAAATACTTCAATAGATTCTCATTTTATCGATGGTTTCGAAAAACGCCTCCAGCTTGGTTCGGTCGAGTTTGCTGTTTGTGCGTACACCACTGCAAAGATCAATTCCAAAAGGTTGCACGGCTTCGATGGCCTGAACCACATTGTCTTTGTTTAAGCCTCCTGCCAAGAAAACAGGTACCTTGATGCTCTCCCTGATTTTTCGGCTTAACTCCCAGTTATGAACACGTCCTGTACCTCCCAGCTCTTTTATGGTAAGATTGGGGTTTCCGCTATCAAGAAGTATGGCATCGACCGCTTCTGATATTTCAATCGCTTCATCAACCGATTTTTCATCGATGACATGAATTACCTGAACCAATTTAACTCCCGGCAGTTCGTTTTGCAGGGTTTTATAATCACGTTGATTAATTGAATCGACCAGCTGAATGGTTGATGTGTAAGCACGTTTGTAATGACTGATAATATTCTCAGCGTTGGTTTCGCTGGTAAGCAAAAAGGTAGAAATTGCAGGTGGAACGGACTTGGCAATCTGACAAATCAGATCGTCGTCGATAACTCCGGGTCCGCTTGGCATCTTCCCTACTAATCCTAATGCTGAAGCACCGTATCGTACTGCCATTTTTGCCTCTTCAATACTGCTGATACAGCAAATCTTTACCCGAATTTTGTTTCCCATTTTATTCTATGTTTAGTTATCCCTTCTTTCAAAGTTTCCTTTTAAAGCAAAACTCTTATGGTTTGTAGCTGAATTCCTGTTCATTATTAAAACAATGACTATTCTGTCTTCAAAAAATCCCATCAACAATCAGCAGCTTCACACCAGTTTTGCTGAACGAGCGGTGCTGGCTGGTATCGTCGCTTACTATATATGTCATACCCGGCGTTAGGAAGTTTGATTCACCAGTGATCAGTTGGTTTTCTACTTCGCCTTCGAGGCAGTGAACGATGTGGCCTTTTGCACACCAATGGTCGGCCAGATAACCTGCAGAATATTCTACAATGCGTATGCGCAATCCTTCAAATTGAAGTGTTTGCCAAAATGCTGTTCCTATTTCGCCTGTGTGTTCTGTGGACTGTATTGTCGCCCAATCGATTATTTGAAATGGAATTGTCTTCATATCTCAATATTTTTAAAGTTTTAGTTGCATTTCGAATTGGGAAACTGTTATTGAAATCCCAATATTATCGAGTGTTTCGCTAAGGTAACTGCTTGCTTCAACATTGATGAAGGAAATCTTCTCGCTGGTTGCAAGCGTTGCCAATTTGTTAATCAAAATGGCTTCTAACCCCTGGTTTCTCCACTTGGGTAAGACACCTATCTGAGGAATGTTCCCTCTCTCGCAATGAATAAAACCAAAACAAATAATCCGGTCATTCATTTCTATCGAAAGAAAATGGTGCCCGTCGATGTTGTTGCCTACAGATACCAAATCGTTTTGCCACGTTGACTTGTAAAGTTGAAATCCCGATGTGTTTTGCTTCATGAATTTCGACAGATCGTTTCCGAACCGGTATTTCGCTCGGTTGGGAAAGATTAGTGAATCCCTATCGGCTTCGTAACATTCCAGTTTACGGATGATCGTAAACCCCTGGTTTTTGTAAAGTTCGATGGCAGCCGTATTCTCCTCAAGCACTTCCAGCTTGAAATAGCTGACTGAATTGACTTTCAACAATTCAATCTGTTTACGAAGCATCTCTTTGCCAATGCCTTTATGTTGATGCTCATTTAAAACCCCCGTTGCAATGTCGTAAGCATGTCTCTCATGGTTGTAATCACGAATCCCGCAGAGGATAAAGCCTATCAGCTCATCGTCGATGAAACAACCCATCGAATTTTCCGGACTGAAACTACGAGTGGTGATCATTTCGGTAAACTGTTGCAGCGAAACTTCTTGTTTTACTGAGTAATTTGAAAATGCATCGGTAAAAGCCCGGTATATAGTTTCAACCGGAACATTTTGCAAGGTTTTAAATTCCATATTGTAACTGTTTATGTTGATTGTGATCATTCCATTTTTTTAAGCATTCATTTGGGGATAGTTGCATCAAAATTTCCGAATCAAATGTATTTCATGATTATTTTTCATTTGTAAATAACTCAGTGAATGGCCGATTTTGAACTATGAATGAATGAATTTTCAAATTAGAGCGAAAGCAAAAAGATGAGGATAGAAATATTTTTCAAACTTTTTGACGTAATTATACGTCGCATTATTTTTTGACGTATATTTACGCCGAATTCTTTAAGTTACACAAAGCACTGATCTTGGGATTTTAATGCTAATGACTTTTTACAAATGACTAATAACAATATAATATGGTAGCATCGAAAAAAGAACTGTTCGACGATGTGTTACAACAACAGGCAAACCTCTTTAAAGTGCTGGGGCATCCAGCCCGGCTTCAAATTATCCGCTTTTTAGCTGAAACGAAAACCTGTTATTCGGGCGATATTTCCGAAGATTTGCCATTGGGTCGTACAACGGTGAACCAACACCTGAAAGAGCTTAAAAATGCCGGGATTATCCGTGGTCAGGTTGGCGGATCGAAAAAAGATTATTGTCTCGACCTGGTTAAAGTAGAAGAAATGATGAAGATTATGCGTGAATTCTTAGATGAATTCAAACAACCCGAGAAGTTTTGCTGCAGGTGATTAATTCGACAATTCGACAATGTGTTGATTCGACGATTCTACAATGAAAAAAAGAAACAATTACTAGATTTCAACTACTAAAATTTAATGCTATGAACAATGAATTTAAAGACAACGCGATCATTAATCTGACCGTTGACTTCTCGTTGAAGGTTATCGATTTCTGTGAAGATTTAGACAACCTGAAGAAATTCGCTCTTTCAAATCAACTTTTCAAATCAGGAACTTCGATTGGGGCAAACGCACGTGAGGCACAGAATGCAGAAAGCAAAGCTGACTTTATACATAAGTTCAAAATTTCAGCAAAAGAAGCTGATGAAACGGAATACTGGCTCTTGCTCTGCAAACACTCAAATAAACTTCCTGATTCTTCAAAATTATTGACCGATCTGGAACCAATTAAAAAGATTATTTCAAAAATAATAGGAACCTCTAAAAGAAATTGATCAATTCGACAATGAGATAATTCGACAATTGAAAAATTGAAATTACTATCATATATTAAAAAATAAGTGTATTAATACATTGTCGAATTGCCGAATTGTCACATTAGCAAATTAATACATTGAAAACAAAAATCAATTTTCAAACCCTAAAACCAGTAGCCTTTACAGCGCCAACTGTTTCAACGCAACTGGAACTGGTCGATTACCTTGGTGCCATAAAAGTACGCTGGGGAATTGGTCGCGACAACTACCGGGTTGAACCGGGCTTGTATAAAGTGGGAAAACCTACTGCCGATTCCGACGTGATGGTGTCGGCCAATTACAAACTCTCGTTCGACCATTTGCGCAAAAACCTTCAGGGTATAAACGCCTGGATCCTGGTGATCGACACCAAGGGGGTAAACGTTTGGTGCGCAGCCGGAAAAGGAACCTTTAGCACCTGCACCGTGGTTAAAAGCATCAAAGAGAATTCTCTCGACTTGATGGTGAACCACCGCAGGATTATTGTTCCACAGCTTGCCGCTACCGGAGTTGCAGCCCACAAAGTGAAGGAACAATCTGGTTTTAAAGTCATCTTCGGTCCTGTTCGGGCAAAAGATATTCCGGCATTCATCGAAGCAGGCTACAAAACGACTCCCGAAATGCGGAAAATGGTTTTCCCAATACAGGAACGCGCCAAGCTGGTTCCGGTCGATTTCATGTACCGCAAATTTCAATTGTTACTGGCATTAGTTACAGTATTCTTTCTTTCGGGTCTCGACAAAACAGGATTTCTTTTTCAGAAGATGGTTGAAACAAGCCTCTTCCCGCTTATAAATATTTTTGGCGCATATCTGGCCGGGATAGTGCTGGCGCCAATTTTTCTCCCCTTGATTCCTTTCCGAACTTTTTCAATGAAGGGCGCTTTCTGGGGAGCTGTTGTTTCAGTAGGGTTGAACTTGCTTTTCGAAGCTCCACTTTTGGAAGGCATCGCACTTGGGCTGATCAACCTTAGTATTGCCTCGTTTATGATGATGAACTTTACCGGTTCGTCAACCTTTACTTCGCTGTCGGGGGTACAGAAAGAGATGAAGGTTGCTATTCCACTTCAGATTGCCTTTGCCTCAATTGGACTTGTCTTATTCATCATTTCAAAACTCATCTAGCCATGAAGACCATGCAATATTTAAAGAATGTGGTCACTCTGAAACTGAATTCCGAGTTATGCACCGGGTGTAAGATGTGCGTCATGGTTTGCCCGCACGCCGTTTTTGAAATCGTCGATAAAAAAGCACGGATTAGAGATCTCGACGACTGCATGGAGTGCGGCGCTTGTGCCCTCAACTGCCAGTATGGTGCCCTCACTGTAAAATCGGGTGTTGGCTGTGCTGCGGGAATACTGAACGGGATGTTGAACGGAACGGAAGCGTGTTGCTGAAACTAATTCGACAATGAGTTGATTCGACAATTAAAAAAATACAATTACTAGATTTCAACTACTAAAATTAATGCTATGAACAACGAATTAGAACCTATTAAAAAGATCATCTCAAAAATCATTGGAACATCAAAAAAGAATTAGGCAATGATTTGATTCGACAATTCGACATTTAATTTTTTTCCATTGCCGAATTGCCGAATTGTCACATTAACTCATTATTATTTTAGCACATTGAAAACACAAACGTTACAACAAACCACCATCAAAGGAAATAACTGGCTCAACGGGCTTTTTGGAATTGAAAAGGAGAACATCAGGGTTGATCAAAATGGTTTAATTGCCCAAACCCCACACCCGACTGTATTCGGGGATAAACTCAAACATCCATACATCACAACCGATTTCTCCGAAAGCCAGGTCGAGATGATTACTCCACCGTTGCCATCCATATCAGAATCATTGGGCTTCCTCGAAACCATCCACGATATCGTTAGTCTCGAACTCGACAATGAATTTCTTTGGCCTCAGAGTATTCCTCCTATTTTACCAGAGGATGAACAAATTCCAATTGCCAATTATCCTAACTTAGGAAAGAATGAAGAGGAATACCGGAAAAAACTGGCCGGAAAATATGGCCGGAAAAAACAGACTCTTTCGGGCATTCATTTCAATCTTTCGCTTGATGAAAATCTGCTTCAACAGCTTTATTCAGAGTTAAATTCTACAATTATTTTCAACGAATTCAAGGATTTGGCCTATCTTAAAATCACGCGCCAGGTGTTACGTTATCGCTGGCTTTATGTGCTGTTTTTTGGATGCAGTCCGGTTGTAGACCCAACCTACGACCTAAAATGCCGAAACCTGCCAATCTATCTCAATACAAAAACACGGGCGCTTTCGTTCCGAAACAGTTGCTTTGGTTATGGCAATATCGAGGAACTTTTCCCCGACTATACAACCGCCAAAGGATACCTTACCAGCATTGAACAAATGGTAGAAAGCGGCAAACTCGATGCGACCAAAGAGTTATACGCCTCGGTAAGACCCAAATTTTTAAATAAATCAGAATCGATCTCCTACGTCGAGGTGCGGCTGATCGACATTAACCCGTTGAATAAAATTGGGGTAACCTTCGAAATGCTCAGTTTTATCCATTGGCTAGCCATTTACGGACTTCTGACCGACGAACCAGATGATTTTAGCCCGGCTTATCAGACTGTGGCGAATTTGAACCATGAAAACATTTCTCATTTTGGGTTAAACGAAAATATACAGATCCTATCAAACCAGGGAACGACCCTGAACGGTTGGGATGAAGCCCGGACCATTATCCAGAAAATGCGGGATTTAATGGTCAAACTAGAAATTCGAAACGAAAAATATTCCCAAATGTTGAAGTATGTTCAGGAATTGGTCAACCACCCCGAAAAGCGGATTGTTCAGAATCTGATCGCTGAAATAGAGAAAGAAGGTTTTATTGGTTTTCACCTTCAAAAGGCACGGCAATATCTTGACGAGAGCAAATTGAACAGTTATAATTTCAATGGGTTGGAAGATTTGGAGCTTTCAACTCAATTAGTACTTCGTGAAGCCATTCGACGCGGAATTTCTTTTGAAATTCTCGATCGTCAGGAAAATTTTGTGCGCTTGAGGCGAGGAGAAAACGTACAATATGTTCGCCAGGCGACCAAGACTTCGCTCGACAATTATGCCAGCATCCTGGCTATGGAAAACAAAGTGGTAACCAAACGAATTCTTGAAGAAAGCGGGATCAGGGTTCCTAAAGGTTCCGACTATTCAAACCTGGAATTTGCCAAATCTGATTTTCACCTCTTTAAAAACCGGGCAGTGGTGATCAAACCAAAATCAACCAACTTTGGCGAAGGGATTACCATTTTGAAAGAAAATACCGATGTCGCCGTTTTTGAACGTGCCGTCGACATTGCTTTCGAAGCCGATAACAGTATTCTGATTGAAGAATTCATTTCAGGGAAGGAGTTCCGGATTTTTGTGATGAACGATGAAGTGGTTGGAATACTGCATCGCGTGCCTGCTAATGTAACTGGTGACGGAAAGCAAACTATCCAAGAGTTGGTGGTTGAAAAGAATAAAGATCCGCTTCGGGGCAAAGGATATCGTACCCCGCTTGAGAAAATTCAGTTGGGCGAAGCAGAATTGATGTTTTTAAAATCACAGGGTAAAGATTTTGAAACCATTCCTGCAGAAAACGAAACCGTTTTTTTGCGCGAAAACTCAAACATCAGTACCGGTGGCGACAGCATCGACTTCACCGATGATATTCCCGAATCGTACAAACAGATTGCAGTAAAAGCAGCACAAGCGTTAAATGTTAAAATCACCGGTCTCGATATGATTATCAGAGATTACTCGCAGGAAGCTACAG
>Ga0209800_10004455_pt1 | contig 10335 bp, 7 predicted proteins | sample Higcelweek8metaG_FD_187174 | JGI IMG/M metagenome (GOLD analysis project Ga0209800, IMG submission 187174) | Freshwater pond sediment microbial communities from the University of Edinburgh, under environmental carbon perturbations - High... | ecosystem: Environmental > Aquatic > Freshwater >... | reverse complement strand
GAATTATAATTATGAACATGCCTATAATACATGGGCAAGGTCAGAAAAACAAGCTCAACATTATTCTCCCGACACAACTCAATGGTTTTCTGAAGGTATTTCCGGGCTTCCTCGCTGGCAGGGTGTATATTGTAATCATAAGCAACAAATCCCGGTCGATCATATTTTATCAGGGTGGTATCTTCAATCCCTGAATTGAAACGGGCATAACGACCTAAATAGAGTCCTTGTTTTTCAGGCTTTTTATGTTTGATAAGGGCAATATTCTTTTTTATTTGTTCGGTATCGTTAAAAATAAAGCTATGATTTCTGATGGTATTCGACCATGCCGGCAAATAATTATCCGAAGTAAATAATAAAGGAGTTGAGGTTAACTTTTGAATAATATTTTTTCGTGCCGAGAAACTTTTGAATTGGTCCGACAATGTACCGGCTTTTAATTGGTGCGAATCATAATCGTTGATAGCAAAGGTTTCAACTATTGCCATTTTAGGTTTACACACGGCAATCGCTTCTTTCAGGCAGAAGTAGGCATCGGTTTGTGTTGTCCCGGGGGAAGCCAGAATAAAACAGTTGGCACCCAAAGCGGTGGACAAATTTTCGGGATTTATACCGGTATACAGATGTGAGTTTCCTACCATCACAACATCTACAGGATGTTTCTTCGTAAATTCGTAATAAGCATTCCACTTGCGCCGTGTATGATCGTTCGTATAATCCGGATTAAAATAGCCTTTTGCGTCAGTATAAAAAAGAATACCTATGACGACACAAGAAAAGAAAGCAACTTTTGCCAACAGGTTGTAAATTGTCTTTTGTTTTACAGGCACTTGTGTCGTTGCCTGCTTGACCGCAGTCGTTTTATGCTGTTTTATATTTGTGTTTGCCATGGTCTAAAATTGAAAATAAATAAAACTGTTATCGTTTGCCGAACCGTACGAACCGAGATATATAATGCTCAACACCAACACGAAGTATAAGCTCCATCGAACAATAGGTTTTGTTTTGTAAAATTGTTCCAGTAATTTTTCGCCATATTTTTCCGCAATGAGTTCATAAGCCATGATTCCTCCAATCAGGTACATCGCAAATTTCAATTCTACCGCATTGAGCCCGAAATTATAGAGCTTATCAAAACCAGAGAAACCTATATTTTGAAAAACAAGAATGGCATCACTAAAATTTTCGGCTCTGAAAAACACCAGTGACAATGACCAGCTTGCAAACACAAACAATGAGGCAAAAATGCGTTTCGAACCACCGTTTGATTTTTCAAGACGAAAAATCCTATCAAAAACAATAAGAAATAAACCGTTGATTGTTCCCCAGATAACAAAATTCCAGGAGGCACCATGCCATAGTCCGCTCAGAAAGAAAACCATTATTACATTGATAATGGTTCGGCGCGCACCAATACGATTTCCTCCCAAAGGAATATAAATATAATCCTGAAACCAGCTCGATAGAGAGATGTGCCATCTTTTCCAGAAATTCGAGAAGGAATACGCCAGGTATGGACGACGAAAATTAGTGCTGAGTTTAAATCCGAAAATGCGAGCGGCACCTATAGCTATATCAGAATAGGCGGAGAAGTCGAGATATAGCTGGAAAGCAAAAAATAAAACGGCAATCAGCAAAGAAATACCTTTTGCATCAGCAATACTGCCATAAGTCTGATTGACAAAAACAGCAATCCTGTCGGCGATCATTATTTTCTTAAACAAACCGAAAGTAATCAGTAACAAGCCGCTACGGGCACTGTGATAATCAAACACTTTCAAATAATCAAATTGCGGCAAGAGTTTCGTCGCCCTTTCGATTGGACCAGCCACCAGTTGTGGAAAGAAACTCACGAAAGTCAGAAAATTGATGATTTTGGTGGTGGGGTTCATTTTCTTAAAATACACATCGAGCGTGTAGCTTAAGGACTGAAAAGTATAAAAACTGATGCCTACCGGAAGGATAATATTTAATGGTGAATAGTTGAACTCTTTCCCGAACAAGGCAAAAGTGTCGATAAAACTTCCGACGAAGAAGTTATAGTATTTAAAAAATCCGAGAAATCCCAGATTCAAAACCAGACTCGCAATCAACAAAAACTTTCGTTTTCTTGTATTAATATCCGGAGTATTACTTATCGCCAGCGCGAGAAAATAATCCATCACCGAACTTATAATTATCAACGAAAGGAAACGCCAATCCCAAAAGCCGTAAAACACATAACTGACAATCAGCAGAAAGATATTACGGATTTTTATATTCCGGTTAAAAACAAACCAATACAGCAAAAAAACAATAGGCAGGAAAACTGCAAAATCAAAGGAGTTGAAAAGCATAACGATTATTTTACCATGAATAATTCAGATTATTGATGCACTTAACGCACACAAAGATAGAGTATAAAAGAAAATACTGCAACAAGACACTGTAAATAATTTCTATGAAATTTTCATTACTTTTGCAACAAAAAATATGGCAGAAGACCTCATCATATCCCCGACTGCTTCAAAAGAGGAACAATACAACCTCCTCATTCCGCAAATCAAAAGCCTTATTGCCGGCGAAACCGACTTCACCGCCAATCTGGCAAACATAGCCGCAGCACTGCACCAGACTTTCGACTGGTTGTGGATAGGATTTTACTTAGTAAAAAACGAGGAACTGGTACTGGGACCTTTTCAGGGACCGGTGGCCTGCACCCGCATCCGCTATGGCAGAGGTGTTTGCGGCACCTCATGGAAAGAACAAAAAAGTCTGCTGGTGCCGGATGTTAGCGCCTTTTCCGGTCACATCACCTGCAACTCACTTTCTGTGGCTGAAATTGTAGTTCCGGTTTTTGACACACAGGGAAATGTTGTGGGAGTGCTGGATGTGGACAGCGCAAAACATGACACGCTCGATGAAACTGATGTGAAATTTCTGGAAGAAATAAACAGAATTATTTCTTCATTTCTGTAGTTCCTTCGGACTTCAGCATTTGCACTTTTCTTTCCAACCCCCAACGATACCCCCCAAGTTTCCCATCGGTACGTATCACGCGGTGACAGGGAATCAGGTATGCAATGGGATTGGCTCCGATAGCTGTGCCAACGGCTCTGACAGCTTTGGGCTTTCCAATAGCTTCCGCAATTTCTTTATAAGTACAGATTGTTCCTTCGGGAATCGCCGTCAATGCTTTCCATACAGCTTTCTGAAATGCAGTTCCTTCGGGAAGCAGTTTCACGATTTCTTTTGTATCAAAAACCTTTTTTCCAAGCACTTCCGCCTGATGATTATCAACAACAAAGGCTGTTTTCGGAAACCTTTGCTGCAAATCAGCAAGTGCCTGTTCGGCATTTTCAGCAAAAATTAATGCTGAAATACCTTCTCCGGTAAATGCCATGCAGCATTGTCCGTAAGTAGAGTTGTAAAAACCGTAGTTCATATGTGTAATTGTTGAATTGTGTAGAGACGCCCGATTCGGGCGTCTCTACATATCGTTATTCGCTATTCGTTCTTCGCTACCACATCACCTTCGCCTTCACGAAAAAATTTCTTCCCGGCTCCAGGCGGTTTATTCCGCGCAGCGACGATAAATGTTCCTCGTAAGCCTTATTCAATATATTATGTACACCTCCAAAGAATTGCATGTAAGCAAATCCCAGACGACTGGGTATTGTGTGAAATCCGGCATTAAATATGGCATGACGGTGTGCTTTCTGACCAGCCCCATGTTCATTCTCCGATTCGTATTCCCAGTCCATTTCAGCGTATGCATCCAGTTTTTCATGAAAATGATAATGCAACGCGGCAAGACCGTGCAATGCTGGAATCAGGGGCAAATGTTTTTTGGTTAACACATCTACCGCATAAACATAGGAAGCATGAGTTTCAAATTCAAAATCGGGAGTTATGAGCCATTTCAATGCCACTTCACCCCCGAGATAGAGAGCCTGATCAATATTGGTATTTACCCAGGCTTGTACAGGAGTGCCTGAAACCGGCGTATAAGTTCCCACCTCTTCAGTAATCAGATCAAATAAATAATTAGCAAAAAAATCCGTTCTAAACATCAGACTTCTCCCTTTATAGGTATAATTCAGGTTTGAAAAAAATCCTTTTTCCGGTTTTAAATCCGGATCTCCGACCCTTAAAATGCCTGCCTGATCAATGTATTTGAATCTTTCTTCCAGTGAAGCCACCCGATAGGCGTTTGCCAGAGATAATATCAACTGATGCCTGTCGGTCGGCTTATACTCAATATCAATATGAGCTGAGTACGCAGGTTCAATTTTCTGTCCCTGAGAGAAAAGTATCGTGTTGTTCTTCGGTATTTCGGTCTTAACTCCATTCACATATTTATATTTAAAAATCTCCTTGAAAGCGGTATCATTAGCGGTACGTATAAAATCCAGCCTGAGACCGGCATTAATAGTCCAGTATTTAGGATCCAGCACCCATTTATAATGGGCAAAAACACCAACATCCAGCATTTTTGCATTCGGTGTCGGTTGTTCCCCTATCAGTATTGTATCTGATGCCGTTGAGATTTTTAACCGGTTGGTCTGGTGGTTACGCAACCATCCTTCAGCTCCGACAGTCATGGTATGATAATGGTTGAAATACAAATCGGTCGTTGCTTTCAATCCGGAAGTAACATTCAGGCTTCCGGGAAAAATCGCTGTTGTAGCGTTCACAATATTTTCTACATCCCTACTGATGTTCTGCGTATAGGCTTTCAATTTCAGATCCTTCACCAAAGGAGTCAAATTAGTAAAAATATATTCTCCGCTCAACTGATTTCTTGCAAATCCGAGGTAACGAACGGTTGCATTTGCCGGAAAAGCGCTACCACCAGGCAAACCGACATTCCAAGCCTCAAAATGATTATAATTCACAAGTAATTCTTGATTCTCACCATGTTTCATACCACCCCGCAGTCCCCACGAGGCATCGTTGAACTGACTGTTATTCAACATCCCGGCAGGTGTTATCGTGTTTTGCGCCGTTCGGTAACTTCCATCCAGTGCCAGGTACCAGTCGCGATTGGTAAAGTTCAGATTAAGGTTATTTTGCCAGAGATTATTTACTGTGCTGAATCCTGTACTGAAACTGCCGTCGGAATCAAACAACGCTGAATAGGCAGGACGTCTTGAGACAAAGTTCACCACTCCTCCCATTGCCCCGGTACCAAACAGAACAGAACCTGCCCCTTTCACAATTTCAATGCTTTCGAGACTACCCAGATCAACCGTCGACAATGCTCCGGCAATATCCGTAGCAGTTTGCATACGGTCACCATCCACCATAAAAAGAAGTTTTGCCTCCGAGAAACCCCGGATATTAACGGAAGTTGCCCAAATAGCATCACGGCTTAACGAGACACCAGGAACATGGTGCAGGGCATTTGCCGGAGTCATTACACCATGACCCTGAATTTCATGTATACCTATTATCTGAAGCGGAAAATTGAGTTTACCATGTAAAGCTCCCTGCACATTAATTTCTGCAAGATGCTTGTGCGTTAGCGAATCCTTTTCTTCATCATGTTGATGTTTTTGAGCACTCCCATTGATGAATAACATCATCACAATGAGGCATATCATACCTTTAATCTTTGTCATTTGTCGTAATTTATTATCAATAAAATGAGTCTGCAAAAATACAAAATTTCAAGCCATTATGAATGAGATTAATGTTTAATTATAAAATTAATGTATTATCTTTGTTCGCATTTAAGTTTATAGTGGTATATATGAAGATTTTATTAGCTCTAGTCATATTATTCTCAACAACATTTCGTGTATTTTCTTGTACCAACCTTCTGGCAGGCAAACTTGCCACGGTCGACGGTTCTACTATGATTACCTATGCGGCAGACTCATATCTTCTTTATGGGGCATTGTATCATTATCCTTCACAAAATTACCCTCCGGGCAGTATGCTCGACATATACGAATGGGATACAGGTAAATATCTGGGAAAAATCCAACAGGTTGAAAAAACTTTCTCGGTCATAGGCAATATGAATGAGAATCAGGTTTCCATTGGTGAAACAACTTTCGGTGGCAGAGAGGAATTGCGCGACACGACCGGCATCATCGATTATGGCAGCCTGATGTACATCGCTCTCCAACGTTCCCGTTCAGCCCGCGAAGCCATCAGAATAATGACCTCCCTCGTTGAGGAATACGGATATCATAGTTCGGGAGAATCTTTTTCCATTGCCGATCCGAATGAAGTCTGGATATTGGAAATGATAGGCAAAGGTCCAAAAAACAAAGGAGCTGTCTGGGTAGCTCAACGTATTCCCGACGACTGCATATCAGCACATGCCAATCAGGCAAGGATAACCACTTTCGCTTATGATGACAAAAACAACTGTCTATATTCGGTTGATGTAATTGCTTTTGCCCGCGAGCAGGGTTATTTCAAAGGCAAAAATAAGGATTTCAGTTTTTCCGACACTTACGCTCCTCTCGACTACGGCGCTTTACGGGCATGTGAGGCAAGAGTATGGAGTTTCTTCCGACAAACCAATCCTGAGATGGAAAAATTCATCTCTTACATCAAAGGGGAAACAACTGAAAGAATGCCACTCTGGATCAAACCGGCAAAAAAACTAAGTGTTCAGGACATGAAAGCGTTCATGCGCGACCAGTATGAAGGAACGGAACTTGACATTACCAAAGGATTTGGGGCAGGAATGTACGGAAGTAAATTGCGACTGACACCACTGAGTTTCAAAATTGACGGGGATGAATATTATCACGAACGGCCTATTGCCACCCAGCAAACCGGATTTTCCTTTATCGCACAGATGCGTAACTGGTTGCCACCCTATGTGGGTGGTATCCTGTGGTTTGGAGTCGACGATGCAGCATCCTCAGTGTATGTCCCCATGTATTGTGGCATCAACAGTATTCCTCTCTGCTTCAGCGACAAAAACGGAAGCTTATTGGAATATTCCTCAACTTCGGCTTTTTGGGCATTCAATTGGGTTTCCAATTTTGCCTATTCAAAATACGCTCTGATGATGCAGGACATCAAAAAGGTACAACAACAATGGGAAACAAACTTCCACACCATGATTCCGAGTATCGACAAAACAGTTACAGGGTTGCCTGAAAGTAATGCCCGCGAATTCCTGACAAGCTTCAGCAACACCCAGGCTGAAAATGCCACAGCCGCGTGGAAAAAGCTCGGAGAATATCTTTTGGTGAAATATCTCGACGGGGCAATTAAGATTGAAGCAAACGGTCGTTTCATACAAAACGATAAAAACATACCTCCTAGCATCCTCCGTCCTGGCTACTCAGAAGAATACCTCCGACAAATGATTAAAGAAAATCCTGAGTTGAAAGCAAAAACACAGGAACAATTGAACAGCCGCAAGTCTATGGGACAATAATTTATTTTTTGTACCTTTGTGGCAAATTTCAACAAAAGTATGCTCGAAAAAATTATCATCCTCGACTTCGGCTCACAAACCACTCAACTTATTGGCAGAAGATTACGCGAATTAAATGTCTATTGCGAAATTGTACCTTATAATAAGTTCCCCGGAAAATCAAAAGAAATTAAAGGTGTAATCCTTTCGGGTAGCCCTTTTTCAGTATACGATCCAACTGCGTTTAAAGCTGACTTGTCCGAAATTCGGGGAAACCTCCCTGTATTGGGTATCTGCTATGGAGCGCAATTTATGGCTTATGCATCCGGAGGTAAAGTAGAAGCCGCAGGTTCGAGAGAATACGGACGCGCCAACCTCGACGCAATTGCTTCAGACGACGATCTGTTCAACGGCATCAACCCCGGATCTCAGATATGGATGTCACACGGCGATAGCATCACACAAATTCCTCAAAATTTCAAAAAAATTGCGAGTACAGCCGACGTTGAACTTGCTGCTTATAAAATTGAAGGAGAAAAAACATGGGGAGTGCAGTTTCATCCTGAAGTATTCCATACACTCGATGGCATGTTGCTGCTGGAGAATTTCCTCAATATCTGTGGTTGTAAACGCGACTGGTCGCCGGCATCATTTATTGAAACTACCGTTAAGGAATTAAAAAACCAACTGGGCGACGACAAAGTTGTACTGGGATTATCGGGAGGAGTCGACTCGTCGGTGGCTGCCGTACTGTTAAACAAAGCCATCGGCAAAAACCTCACCTGTATTTTTGTTGACCATGGCTTGTTGCGTAAAGATGAATTCACGAAGGTAATGAAAGACTATGAACATCTCGGGCTGAACGTTATTGGAGTAAATGCCAAGGAATACTTCTACGAAAAACTGAAAGACGTTTCAGAACCCGAAAAGAAAAGAAAAATCATCGGATCAGGATTTATCGACGTCTTCGACAATGAAGCACATAAAATTAAAGATGTAAAATGGCTTGCTCAGGGTACCATTTATCCTGATATCATAGAATCGTTATCAATTACGGGTACAGTGATCAAGTCTCACCACAACGTGGGCGGACTTCCCGAAAAAATGAAACTAAAACTTTGCGAGCCGCTTCGTTTATTATTCAAGGATGAAGTAAGAAGAGTAGGCAATGAACTTGGCATGATGAGTCATTTAATCAAACGTCATCCTTTCCCGGGGCCGGGTCTGGCAGTAAGAATTCTGGGAGATATTACCGAAGAGAAAGTTCGCATACTACAGGAAGCCGATGATATTTTCATCAACGGACTGCGGGAGTGGAATCTTTATGACAAAGTCTGGCAAGCTGGAGTCATTCTGCTTCCCGTGCAATCTGTCGGCGTGATGGGTGACGAAAGAACATATGAGAATGCTGTAGCATTGCGTGCAGTAACTTCAACCGACGCTATGACAGCCGACTGGGCACAACTTCCCTACGAATTTCTGGCAAAAGTATCCAATGACATTATTAATAAGGTAAAAGGAGTGAACCGGGTAGTCTACGACATCAGTTCAAAACCACCTGCAACCATTGAGTGGGAATAACCTATGATTGACACACATGCTCATATTTACTCGGAGGAGTTCGATAACGACAGGGCTGCTGTGATACAAAGGGCAATTGATGCCGGAGTCAAAAAAATTGTGCTCCCGAACATCGACAGCCAATCATTACCACGAATGCTTGAACTTGAAAATGATTATCCTGATTATTGTTATGCGACAATCGGATTACATCCCACCAGTGTAAAATCAGATTATCTGACAGAACTGGAAATCGTACGGTCGGAACTGGAAAAAAGATCTTATCTTGCTATCGGAGAGATAGGAATAGACCTTTATTGGGATAAAACTTATATGAAAGAGCAGCTAATCGCATTCCAGCAGCAAATTGATCTGGCATTACAATATCAACTACCGGTAATTATTCATGTAAGAAATTCTTTCTCTGAAACGATGAAAGCATTGGATCCTTATAAAAACAGCGGTTTAAAAGGAATTTTTCATAGTTTTGCCGGAACGAAAGAAGAAGCGGAAGCCGTCATAAATTTTGGTGGATTTTTTCTTGGTATAAACGGTATCATCACTTTTAAAAATTCAGATTTGAGCGAAATGATAAAAGATATCGGATTAAAGCATTTAGTCCTTGAAACAGATGCACCCTATCTGACACCTGTACCGTTCAGAGGAAAAAGGAATGAAAGTGCCTTTATGGAATATATTATGACTAAAGTAGCAGCTACTTTCTCAACTACATATGACACTGTCATCAATACTACCAAACAAAACGCCCTGAATCTTTTTAAATTTTAGGCCTGAAAATTAAAAATCAGTTTCGTTTGTTTAAAAATTTATTTGTCGACCTACAAATTAATCATTTTATTATTTGTATGTCACAAATTTTTGCTAACTTGCGCCGCTAAATCGGAGAGGTGCTCGAGTGGTTGAAGAGGTACGCCTGGAAAGCGTATATACGGTGTGGAATCGTATCGAGAGTTCGAATCTCTTCCTCTCCGCAAAATGTTTAAACAGAGATATATAATCATAAAATAAAAAAGTAAAAATTCAAAAAAAAAAGTAAAATGAAAAAGGTATTTGCAATTTTCTCAATCGTGGCACTTTTCACTTTTGGTACTACAGTGAATGTTATTGCTCAGGATTCTATTCAAGCTGAACAAACTGCTGACACCACAGTAAGTGAAGTGGTTGAAACACCTACTGATGTAGTAGAAGAAACAGGTATGCACAAAGCATTAAAACAAAAATTCATTGAAGGTGACGCTCTCTGGATGGCTCCTATCGCTTTCTGTTTGATTTTAGGTTTGGCTTTATGTATTGAACGTATTATCTATTTAAGCTTATCGTCAACTAACACAAAGAAGCTTTTGACAAACATCGACGAAGCTTGGGAAAAAGGTGGGCCACAGGCA
>Ga0209800_10004454_pt1 | contig 10337 bp, 5 predicted proteins | sample Higcelweek8metaG_FD_187174 | JGI IMG/M metagenome (GOLD analysis project Ga0209800, IMG submission 187174) | Freshwater pond sediment microbial communities from the University of Edinburgh, under environmental carbon perturbations - High... | ecosystem: Environmental > Aquatic > Freshwater >... | reverse complement strand
CAAGCGCTCTAAACCAGCTGAGCTAAAGACTCTCTTTTTGTGCTGGTGGGCTGTACTGGATTCGAACCAGTGACCTCATGCGTGTGAAGCATGCGCTCTGAACCGACTGAGCTAACAACCCCTTTTTTGAGTAAGGGGAGGCAAAGATAGGAATTTTTGATATAAGATGTGAGATTTTTGATTTTTGAAGTGAAGAAATGAACTCTGAACAAGGAACTGAACGATTTAAGATATCCGATTTGAGATTTTTGATTTTTGATCGGATGGGCGATTTGAACTCTGAACAAGGAACAAGGAAGTGAGAAGTGTTGAAATAAATACGAAATTAGAAATAGGAGATATGAAAGGATGTGAAATCGATAGCGATCGGATGTAAGAAATGAACTCTGAATCCGCCGCGGCGGACGAACAAGGAAGAAATGAACTCTGAACAAGGAATAAGAAAGGACGAAGAATGAAGTGAAGTTTGAGATGAATACAATTTATCCACTTCATAAAAACAACTTCGTTTGAATTAACGTTCATCTCGCGCGTCCACGAGAAGAATACGCTGTGGCAGGTCTGTAAAAAAACCGGAGTCCTCATGCGAAGAACTCCGGTTGTTTCTGGAAAAAACTCGAATAAATTATTGTTTTGCTATTTTCCTGATTTTATGCCTGATTTGCGCGCGTTTTAGTTTCACTTTCAGTGAATAATGGATCAGATACATGGCCGGCACAAAAACGAGGGTAAGGAAAGTGGCGAATGAAAGCCCAAATACAATAGTCCAGGATAGTGGACCCCAGAACATAACGTTGTCGCCGCCAAAATAAATCTGCGGGTTCCACGAAGTAAGCAGGGTTTCGAAATTAATATTCATACCCACGGCCAGTGGAATCAGCCCAAGAATGGTAGCCGTTGCGGTAAGAATAACAGGAGTAAGTCGTGTAGATGCAGCCCGTGCAATTGCCAGGCGCGGCCTGAGTCCTTCGGCAAGCAGCTTGTCGGAGAACTCCACAATCAGAATTCCGTTGCGCACCACAATTCCTCCCAGCGCAACCACGCCGATACCAGTCATAATAATGGATACCGGCATTTTGAATATAATAATTCCGAGCAGTACCCCAATGAGAGAAAGGGCAATTTCGCTCAGAATGATCAATGTTTTACCGATGCTGTTGAACTGTGAAATGAGAATAAAGAATATAAGTCCGATGGAAATAACCAGCGCTTTGGACAAAAAGCCCATGCTTTCCTTCTGATTTTCCTGCTCACCAGTGAATTTGAACGTTGTTCCCGGCGAAAACGCAAAGTCCCGGGAGGCTGCCTTGAGCTGCTGAATAATTTCGTTGGCATTATAGCCACTTACGACCTCAGAAGAAAGGGTAATGGCTCTTTTGTTATCCACGCGACGAATACCGCCATAAGAGCTTGTATATTTCACATTCACCAGCGACGAAATGGGTACATCTTTAACTTTTCCGGTAGCAATATCGCGGAAAGTGATATTCATATTGAGAATGTTTTCCAGATTGTTGCGATACTCTTCGCTGTAACGAAGCTTGATTGGAAATTCATCCTCAAACTCTTTGAATTTAGACACTTCTTTCCCATAAATAGACGTACGTAAAGCAAGACCGATGGTATAGGTATTTACCCCTTCGGCATTGGCTTTGGCACGATCGAGTTCAATAACAATTTCGGGTTTTGCTTCCTGAAGATCGGACTTCAGTTCCTGAATTCCTTCAATGCCGGATGCATGTATGAAATCGGCAAATCGTCTGGAATCCTGAATCAGCAAATCGATGTCTTCGGAATACAATTCAATATTAATGGGCTTTCCGGTAGGGGGTCCCATGCGGTTTTTTTCAACAGTGATGACCGCACCGGCAATATCATTTAACGAATCTCTGATCTGATTCATATAGGGTGTTGTACTCACTGTGCGGAATTTGCTTTCTATAAAGTTGACAGACACCATTGCTTTTTCGGGCGTAATGGAACGGTCGAAGCTATTAGGGTCAGCTCCCAGTGCTACTTTTGTTATAACAGATTCGACATTGGGATTATCTTTTCCTACAATTTTCAGGACCCGCTGTTCGACAATTTTCGCAACACTGTCTGTTACCATCACTTCGGTTCCCGGAGGCATTTTCACCAGCACGTTAATCTGGCTTGGATCATTATCGGGGAAGAAGACAACCTTTGGTTTTGCAATGGCCGTTATCACCAGCGTAAGTATAAATAAAGCCAAAGTACCCCACATAATTTTCTGCGGATTCCGGCCTCTCAGCACTGCTGAAATAAGTCTTTCGTAGCGTTTGACAATTCTTGGCCAAAGGTTGTGTTGAAATTTATACACCCAATGGGCTGTTACAAATTTGTGAAAAATCACAATGGCAAACATAATAATAAGGAAGTTGCCAACAGCGGGAACACCAGCTATATGAAACAGCACCGCCGGAATAAGGAACCACGAAGCTAAACGCAGAACAGATTTCCAGCCAGGAAAGACCGGTATCTTGTGTTCGTCTTTTCTCATGAAGTTCACCGCAAAAACCGGATTAATAATATAAGCCACGGCCAGCGAAGCAAACAAGGCAATGATGATGGTCACCGGCATATAGTGCATAAACTGCCCCACGATTCCCGGCCAGAAAGCAAGCGGAAAGAACGGAGCCAGGGTCGTGAGCGTTCCACTCAAAATAGGATAAAAAACTTCGCCGGCAGCGTATTTTGCAGCCTTTTTAATATCGGGAACTGTTTTATGCATGCGGTAGGTGTTTTCGACCACCACAATGGCATCATCTACAATAATTCCGAGTGCAAAAATAAAGGCGAACATCACCATCATATTCATGGTAAAGTCAAGTCCGGGCAAAACGATGTATGAAACCATCATTGAAAGAGGTACTGCTGCCGCTACAAAGAGAGCATTGCTAACCCCCATAAAAAACATGAGCACCAGCGTCACAAAAATAAATCCGAGAATGATGGTGTTATTAAGCTCTTCCAGTGTGTTGCGCGTATGTCGGCTCTGGTCGCCGGTTTTATCGATTTTCAGATCATCGGGCAATGAACTCACTTTCAAATCCGCCAGTATTTCGTCAATCTGGTCATTTGCATTGAGCAGGTTTTCACCGGTTTTTTTAATAACATTGAGCAGAATTACATTCTTACGGTTGAAACGGGCAAAGCTCTCCTGTTCTTCGAAACCATCTTTGATTTCGGCAATATCTTTCAGATAAACAGCGCCACCGGTGGGTGTATGAAGCACAATGGAATATAAATCGGTAATCTGAAGAAACTGACCTTTCACCGAGATAGAACTGTTTACGCCATTGTTTTTGATGCTACCGGCAGAAATAATTGCATTTTCGGCAGCCACACCGCGTTCAATATCCGTAAAAGTAAGACCCGCAGCTTTCATTTTATTCAAATCGACATTAATCTGAACTTCTCTGTCGAGCGCACCAATGATATCAACTCTGGTGATTTCGGGCAGCGATTCGATGCGATCCTGAATCAGCTCTGCGTATTGTTTCAGTGCCTGATTTGAATAATCGCCCGACAGATTAATGGTCACAATCGGAATTTCGCTCAGGTCTATTTCGCGAACTTCAGGATCAGCCAGAAGGTCATTCGGAAGATCTGATTTTGCTTTATCAACAGCATCTTTCACTTTATCCTTTGCTTCGGAAACATCAACATCCGTCTCGAATTCAACGACAACACTCGAAAAATCCTGCACCGAATTGCTCGATACTTTTTTTACGCCATTGATGCTTTTTATTTGTTTTTCGAGCGGCCGTGTAACCAGGTTTTCGATATCCTTCGGCGAAGTGCCAGGATATACGGTTGCCACCATAATGGTGGGGATAACGACTTCGGGCATCTGTTCCTTTGGAATGGACCGATAGCTCATGAAGCCGACCAATAAAATCAACACCGCGAGTACATAAACGCTCGTATTGTTGTCGATGGCCCAGCTTGAACCAATAAACTCCCTGTGTTTGGTTTTTTTCATATTAAAAATTTTCCCGTTTTATTTATTGGACGACACATGAAGTTCAGATCCTTCTTTAAGATTGTTGTATCCAAGCACAATTACGCGATCTCCTTTTTTCAATCCGCTAAGAATTTCCACCGTACCCTTATAGACCTCGCCGGTAGTTACAATGCGCATTTCAGCGATTTCCTTTTTCCCTTTTTTCACCGCAACGTATACATATTCGCCATTGGCCGAAGACTGCACAATATTCTGCGGAACTACAATGGCTTTTGGATTATTGTACACGCTGATTTTCATTACAGCAATCATATTGGCACGATAGTCCATATCTTTAACCGAAGGCATCACACATTCGATGCGGAATGAGCGGCTTCCGGGATTGATATACTTACTGACAAAAGACAATGGCGCTTCGGTTTCATAGGTAAGATCAGGAATAGAGATCAGGACCTTACTACCCATTTTTACATTTTTTGAATACGACTCGCTTACTTCGGATGCGACCTTTACTTTATTGAAATTAACAACGCGGAAAGCAGGTGTACCAGGCGCTACCGAGGAGCCCACCTTGACATTCACTTCCTCAATTCGTCCCGAGATGGGCGACGTAATATAATTCATAGCGATCTGCTGCTTCGTTGTTGCAATACGATTTTGAATACCTTCAAGATTATTTTTTGCCTGAAGATATTGCATCTCACTTCCAATATTCTGCTCCCAGAGCGATTTCTGGCGCTTGAAAACATCCTGCAGAAATATTTCCTGCTGTTTCAGTTCCGCCAGGCCCTGCTGCATGACAGAAGCGTCCATCATGGCAAGGGTTTGACCACGCGACACCAATTGTCCTTCCTTTACAAGTAGATTCATAATAACACCTACCGTTTTCGCAGTTGCAGTTACATTTTCATCACCATCAACCTTGCCCTGCAAGTCGAGATAAGATATAAATTCAGTGGTGTCAATTTCCAGCACTTCCACTTGTGTGCCTTTGTCTTTAACCAGTAATCCTTCAGCAATCAACTCCTCTTCCAGCGCATTGATTTCTTTGGTCAGACTTTCGCGTTCCCGTTTTAAATCTTCGAGTTTTTTCAGTCTGTCGTCGCTGCTCCCGTTGTTGCACGAAACCAGAATCAGTGCGATCAGCAGTATGGTTCCAACCTTTTTCATATTCATTTTTTTATTTGTTTTCAAGTAGTTTTTGCATTTTGTTGCGTGCCGAAATTAATTCGAACACTGCGGCGAAATAATTTCCCTGAGCGCTTTGATGTTGCATCTGAGTCTGCGTAAGTTCCATGCTGCTGCTTAATCCTTCGCGGAACTTGACCATGGTTTTATTCAGAATTTTCTCAGCTATAGCAACATTTTCTTTTTCATGCTGATATTTATCAAGGGCCGATAAATACGCAATTCTGGACTGTTCATATTGCAGCAGCAATGCTTGTCCAACCATATCGCGATTGGTAATGCTTTTCTGCAAATTCAATTGAGCCTGCTGAACTCTGGTGTGCCGCGCGCCACTACTCCAGATCGGAACTTCGAGTTTTATGCCAACAAGCGTTGTAGGATACCACGACTGCTCGCTGTCGAAAAAACTAAAACTGTCGCGCATCGCTTTGCGGGAATACGAAAAGTATCCGGCCATTGTTGGCAAATAGGCAGATTTCTCGCGCTTGAGGGAAAGCTCCTGTAAATGAACCTGCGTTTCCATCAATTGAAAATCAATAACTGCAGAACTATTAAACGTTGATTCAGAGAGCACTTCGGTACTGGTACCGTTTAGAATTTTTTCCAGATCATCGGTCAAACGGATCGGTTGCGCCACATCCATTCCAATCTGATATTTCAAGAGCATTTGCGCTGCTTCAATTTGTCTTTTGAGGGAATTGACAGCATTGTCAAGATTCGAAACATTCAGTTTTAGCTGATCCACATTGGTCTCCTCAATAAATCCCTCGCTAAACATAGCTTCGGATTCCTTCAGTAGTTTCTGAAAATGCAGCAGATTGGAATCCAAAATCGCCGTATTTTCCTGAAGTGATAAAATGAGACAGTACGATTCAGTGACTGAATATTTAATATCGAGTATGCTTTTCTGAAGACTCTGCTCAGACAAACTTCCGAATACGCGCGAAGCCTGCAAACCCACAATATATTGTCCGCTGAAAATCAGTTGTGACAAAGTTACACCATACGAAGCATTATGCTGGGTACCAAATTTTGCCGGAAAAAACTGCGCTTCGTCCGATGACGGCAATTGAGCGGGCGTGATGAGGCCTTCCTGTAATAAAACACCATACACGGCAGGACTTATAAAATCGGGAAGTAAGGTGGTTGGGATGTCAAGAAAATTTTGATATTCCACCGAACCATTTATTTGAGGCAACCCAATGGCGGTGGTTTCCATGATTTTTTTCTTCGCTATTTCAACATCAACCTGTGCATTTTTTAATGCAGGGCTATTCTCCTGTGCATAGCGGATAGCCTGTTCAAGCGACAGATCCGAGCTCTCCTGTGCCCCCAGCTTCAGAAAAGCGAGTAAAACGAGTGTGACAAAAACGACTTTCATTTCTTGTGTTTTAGTTCTTTCAGTAGTTTATTTTCAAAATATTCGATGCCTTTTTCGTTGGCAATACCACGTACATGGTAGATGAAAAGTTCGGTCAGAATTTCCGCCGAATTGATATTCTTCATTTTTTCATCATCGGGTTCCATCGACATGAACTGATCCATTCTAATCAGGTAGAAATAGGCGATAATACGGGTATTTATGTCTTTGCGATACAACCCCTCCTTGATTCCCTGTTGCAGATTGCGTTCGATGTGATCGAGCACCTGACCACGCTTGTAATCCATCAGGTTTTTGAAAGATTCGGGATAATATTTACTCAGGTCGTATTTTACCGAAGGATTCATTTGTCCCATTTGTTCAATCAGAATTTGGCTTACCCTGAGTAAAATATCAATGGCATTTCCAGGCTCCACTTTCATATTATGAAAGCAGTTATTTGTTTGGTCCATATGAAATTTAACCACCGAGTGAACCAGTTCCTTTTTGTCAGCAAAATACTGATACAGGGTTTTTTTTGAAATACCCAGCTGACGTGCAACGTCGTCCATGGACATACTTCTGATGCCATAACGCATAAAATGCTTCGACGTTTCTTCCAGAATGAATTTCAGTTTTTCTTCCATAACGCAAAGATAAAACTTTTTACACACCGGAAACGTTTTTGAACTATTTTTGTTTCTTTTGTTTTTTTAAAGATACAAACGGGTTCTTTCGGATTGCTGGCGGCTGGCGGCACAAAGCACAGAGCGCAAGGCACAACGCGCAACGCAGGCGGTGGGTAACATGGAGTATAGAGCAAGAAGCAAAAGCTCACTGGTCACACCGACGCTTCGGTCAGCGCTTTCAGCCGATCACCGCTGTAGATGGCGCTTTCGATCGGAACTTGCAGCTAATCAGGAAAGGAAAAAGAAAAGACTATTTTATGAATCATGAAAAAAACGAACAAGGAAGTGCGAAAGCAGAAGGATCTATTGTATTGACCTTCCTTCTTACTTCACCCTTCCTTGTTCCTCTTGATCCGTCAGAATGCACGGATTGTTCCTGATTCTACATACTATATCATTTGCTCAATATTCCATACGAAGGCGCGAATACCGGCGGCTTTGTTGCGCAGATCGAGTTTGTGAACCGATTTCAGCAACAGGTCGACCTTATCATCTTCGACCATGGCAATAATGGCAGAATTCATTTCGGGCCAGGTATGCGTTCCGCGGTGCGGGTCGCCATCGACACCGCCCTGCCCCTGCACCTGTTCGAAAAAAGTGAATCCCTGAATGCTGAGTTTTTCAAGCATAAATTCAACCCGCTCGGTATGTGACTGATTGAATACGATAAATACGGATTTCATACGCTTAGTTTTTTGGAGTGTTATTGTTGTCTTCAGACATATCCATAAAGATAAATTCTTTGCGTTGTCGTTCTTTTTCATCGCGTTCGCCACGGCGTGACATAATGCCATACAGGACAGGAACTACGATAAGCGTAACGAATGTTGAAACGGTGAGACCGCCGATGATAACAATTCCCATGGGGCGCCACATTTCGGAACCGGCACCGGCACTGATGGCCATGGGGACCATACCAAGGATAGCGGTAATAGCAGTCATGAGTACAGGGCGGAGACGAGACTGACCAGAAAGCGCAATAGCCTCGCTGAGTTCGTGTCCACGATCACGCATCAGGTTGGTATAGTCAACCAGCACAATACCGTTTTTCACCACAATACCCACCAGCATGATGGCACCCAGAGCGCCAATCATATCGAGTGTAGTTCCGGTAATAAACAGTGCAAGCACAATCCCGGAGACGGCAAACGGCACTGCCATCATGATAATGAATGGTTTTTTGAGCGATTCGAACTGCGAAGCCATAACGATATAAACCAACATAACGATGAGCAACATAAAAAGCCCCATATCGGAAAACGTTTCCTGTTGTTCTTCGTAATCACCACCAATATTGATCGAAACACCATTTGGCACATCAACATCGGCCAGAGCCGCTTTGATGCCGGTTGCCAGTTCACCCAACGAAGTATTGTAGGGTGTTACAGCAACGGTAACAATACGTTGACGACTTTTGCGCGAAATAGCCTGTGGCGTCCAGAATTCCTCGACATCAGCCACCTCGCTGAGTTTTATTTTTCCACCCGCCGGTGTTGGAATAGACAGGTTTTCAATGGCCGAAATGGAATTTCTGTTTTTATCTTCCATGCGGACAAGGATGGTGTATTCATCGCCTTCTTCTTTCAGGAAGCCAGCATCCATGCCGAGTACACGGTTGCGCACATACATTGAAACAGTAGCCGACGATAATCCGTGCAATGCCAGTTTTTCTTTATCAACAATAACTTTTAATTCAGGGCGATCATCTTCGCGGCTGATATTGATATCGCGGGCACCTGTTACTTTTTCGCCAATAATTGTTTTCACCTTTTCGGCCATGACAGCCGTCTGATCAAAGTCATAACCGTAAATTTCAACATTTACTTTTGATGTACCCGCGTTTCCGCCGCCCATCATACTGGCAACTTCCGCGGTATAATCAGTCAGTTCGGGATATTGTCCCATTTCCTGCCGCAGCACTTCAGCAATTTCGAAAATATCGCGTTGACGCTCGCTTTTATCGCTACAGACAACCGTCATCGAAATTTTATTATTTGAAGAAGTGGAGAACATGGCCGAAATAGAAGCATCGTCGCTGGAACCAACCGAAGTAGAAATAATGCGTATTTCGGGAGCAATTTCCGCAAAGCGGGCTTCGAGTTTTCGCGCTGTTTTCATGGTTTCCTCAAGTCTTGTTCCGCGCTGTAGTTCTGCGGTAATCGTAAGGCGTCCGCCATCACTTTTTTGCATAAAGTCGGTACCGATTTGACCAGTAAACACCGGAATCAGCGATGCAATAAAGAACAGAAACGCAACGATGATGGTCATTTTTTTACGCTTCAGGCAGAAACGCAACGCATTGGCATACCACAGATCGAGCTTATGAAGCATCTTTCCGATGGTTCTATCGTACAAATTGTCTTTTTCTTTTTCTTCAATCAAATGACCTTGTTCATCGAGTTTAACTTTTTTCGATTTCAGAATTCGTGAAGCGAGCATCGGCGTGAGCGCGATGGCCACCATAGCCGAAATAGCAATTACAATGGTTACAATCCAACCCAGTTCTTTAAACATGATACCGGCCATACCACCCAGCATGGTGAGGGGAACAAACACGGCAAAAATAACGAGTGTTGTTGCAATTACCGACACCCACACTTCGTTGGTCGCAGCCACAGCGGCTTCGCGTGGAGTTGACCCGCGTTCGATATGTTTAATAATATTTTCAAGCACCACAATAGCATCATCTACCACAAGGCCAATTGCGACTGTTAGCGAAGAAAGAGAAATAATATTGAGAGAACTTCCGGTGAAAGCCAGATAAATAAAAGAACCTACCAATGCAATCGGGATCGTAATGCTAATAATAAGTGTCGCACGCCAGCGGCCAAGGAAAAACAACACCACCAACACCACAAAGAGCAATGCAAAAAGAATGGATTCTTCCAGGCTGTTGATGGAGTTGGTAATGGTTTCGGAGGAATCGTAAATCACATCGAGTTTTACATCGGAAGGAAGACTTTCTTTTATCTGTTCAAGTTCTTTTTGCACATCCTCGCACACCTGAACTGTATTGGCTCCCGATTGTTTTGTAATGACAAGACGGACGCCATTTTGTCCGTTTACTTTTTCATCGAGCGTAAGATCGCGGATGGTATCACGAACATTGGCA
>Ga0209800_10004453_pt1 | contig 10337 bp, 7 predicted proteins | sample Higcelweek8metaG_FD_187174 | JGI IMG/M metagenome (GOLD analysis project Ga0209800, IMG submission 187174) | Freshwater pond sediment microbial communities from the University of Edinburgh, under environmental carbon perturbations - High... | ecosystem: Environmental > Aquatic > Freshwater >... | reverse complement strand
TCTCAGCCAACCGGCAACGTCGCTTTCTTTCAGGGTGTAGAATACTTCTGAGAATTGCTTTTTCTGAGCTTCTGTATATTCTGATGGATTCATTTTTGTCATCGTATCAAGCTCATCATCATCATAATAGATGATTTCACAATCCGGACTTAGCAATGAATCGCGGTCGCAGACTTCGTGAGCTCCACAACATTCTTCATCTATCTGAATGTTTATTTCAACTTCTTCCTGCTTCTTTTTGCGGTTCAAATATGTAACCAACATCAACAAAGCACCAAACACAACCAATATAATTATCAATACCCACATATCCTATTTCCTCTTTGAATTAAAAAATCACCGCAAAATTAGTTAATTGTAGTTGAAATTAGCTATTTTTGTAAGTTAAAAATACAATAGAAAATGCTTTTTTAAGTTTTAAACGAAGTAGTTTTAAACTTGATAACTATTCTTAATCTGTCGACAATTTGAAATCAGGAATAACATATCTTTTTATCTCTTTTTTGATGATAATTTTTCTGGCAGGATGTGCTACGAATAAGAACACACCCGTCAGCCGTGCCATGTTGTCGTTAAACACCCGTTTCAATGTACATTTCAACGGAAGAATCAGTTATGAAGAAGGATTAAAAGCAATCAATGAAACCAACAAGGATGATTATGGGCTCATTATACCAATGTATCCTATCAGCAATCATGCAAATGCAGCGGCGGCAACTTCACAGTTGAACCGGACCATAGAGAAATGCAGAAAAGCGATTAAAACCCGCTCGATGAAAATAAAGCCGAAGTATAACAGGAGAAAAGCATCGGATCCTGCTATCAGGGCTTTTATGAAGCAGGAAGAATACAATCCTTTCATGCCCGAAGTGTGGATGTTGCTGGCGAAGGCAGAGTTTCACAAAGCAGATTTTTTGGGAGCGGTGGGAACATTTAATTATATTGCCCGTCATTTTCCTGAAAATATTGATTTGGGAGTTGCATGTCAGTTGTGGGTGATTCGTTCGTATGCCGAGCTCGATTGGATTTATGAAGCGGAAGATTTATTTTCAAAACTGAATCAGAAAAGTCTGAACGGTGATAATGTGGCTTTGTATGCTGCCGTTTATGCGGATTTATTGTTGAAAAAACATCAGTATAAAGAAGCGATACCTTACCTGGAAATGGCGTTTAAAAAAGAGAAAGATAAAAGTATGAAACTTCGGTTCTCTTTTCTGTTGGCACAGCTTTATCAGCAAACAGGAGATGTCCGGAGTGCTTACAATGCGTATTCGGAGTTGATAAAATTGAGTCCTCCTTTCGAAATGGCTTTCAATGCAAAGATTAACAGAGCAGGTCTTTTTATCGGAAATATGGAGGAAACCAGAAAGGAGTTGCACAAGATGATCCGGAATTTTAATCATAAAGATTATCTGGATCAGTTGTATTATATGATAGGTAAATCATATTTGCACGAAAATGATACCGCTAAAGCGTTGGATTATTTTCAGCAGGCTGTCGAAAACAGTACACGTAACGGCGTTGATAAAGCAGTTGTACTTATTGCCATGGGGGATTTGTATTATGAAAAGCAGCAATATGTCAAAGCACAGCCGGCATATGATGAGGCTTCGAAGATAATAACCGTTGAAAATCAGGATTACGGAAGGGTTTCGAAAAGAGCAGAGATGCTTGCCGAGTTGGTTGTTCAGCATGAGATTGTGGTGTTACAGGACAGTTTGCAGCGACTCTCGGCCATGCCGCACGAGGAGCGGATGAAGAATATTCTGGCCTACATAGCTAAAATTGAGGCTGAGGAAAAACTTGCAGCCGAGCGGGAAGCAAAGTTACAGGAACTGAATGAACAGAATGAAAATATGGCGGAAAACAATATGCCCCCAACCCAGATTGGGGCAAATAACCCCAATCAACAGGGTGAATGGTACTTTTATAATCCTGCTCTGATCAGGAGTGGTCAGGCCGAGTTCATCAATAAATGGGGAAGACGAAAGCTGGAAGATAACTGGAGGCGATTGAATAAATCTGCGGTACTTTTTGCTGATGATACTTCCGATAGCATCAATCCTGATGCGGTTAGTCCGGATTCATTAGTTGCGGATAGTGCCGTGGTTGATAGCATCGTGCAGATTGCTGATAATAAAACCCCCGAGTATTATCTGAAACAGATTCCGGAAACCAAGGAACAGCTGGCAAAGTCAAGTCAGATTTGGTCGGAGGCGCTTTTCAGGATGGGGCAAATATATAAGGACAAGCTGGAGGATTTTCCATTGTCAATAGCAACTTTTCAGGATTACCTGCAGCGGTTTCCCGAATACGCTTCGGTACCCGAAGCGTATTATCAGTCGTATTTAATGTACATTAAGCTTGGAAACAAAATAGAAGCTGAAGTGCTCCGAAACAAGCTGATTCAGCAATATCCCGATTCAAAATATGCGCAGTTGCTGTTACATCCGGATTATGTGGAAACCAAACAGCAAATGTTTGTCGAGCAGGATTCGCTTTACAGGCTTACCTATATTGCTTTCAACAAAAGTGACTTTCCGACGGTATTTTCCAATGTGGACTATATTGCCGGGAAGTATCCGCTGAACACACTGATGCCGAAATTTATGTTCCTGAAAGCCTTAAGCATAGGGAAAACGCAGGATCAGGGTAGTTTTGAAACATCACTCAATGATTTGTTGAAATCATATCCTGAAAGTGATGTGAGTAGTATTTCAAAAGACATACTTGCCTTGATAAAACAGGGCAGGGAAGCGCAGCAAGGTACAACACACGGTACCATCCTTGCCCGCAGGGATGCTGAGTTCTCAAGTGAAGCAGCAGTTGATTCGACAGAGAGCAATTTTAGTATTGATAAAGCAACAAAGCACCGTTTGATGTTCGTAACATCAGCTACAGAAGAGTCGCTTTATGAGCTTCAGTTTCAGATGGCTGTGTTCAATTTCTCCCGCTTTCTGCTGAAAGACTTTGAATTGAACATCACCAAAATTGACGGTTCAAGAAATGCGTTGGCTGTGTTTGATTTCGAAAATTATGGTGAGGCTGAATGGTATTTGCAATCATTAGGCGAGGATGCGGAAATTATTCGGTTGATGAAGGAATTAAAAGCTTTTCCATTAATCATCTCAGACAGTAATTATGCATTGACCAGAGCAAAACTAACGATAGATGACTATCTTATTTTCCGTAACAGTGAGTTAAATAATGAAGTAAAGGTTGATGATCAACAATAATATAATAAATGATATGAAGAAAGACAGGATTTTATGGGCAGATGATGAAATCGATTTATTAAATGTGTATGTGCTTTTTCTGGAAGAAAAAGGATATGAGGTTATCACAGCCTCTAACGGAAAGGATGCCGTCGATCTATGCAAAAAAGAAAGTTTTGATATCATCTTCCTGGATGAAAACATGCCCGGTTTGAGTGGATTGGAAACTATCCCTTTGATTAAAGAGATAGATCCGAATGTTCCTTTGGTGATGATTACCAAAAGTGAAGAAGAAAACATCATGAACATGGCCATCGGCAGTAAAATTGCTGACTATCTGACCAAGCCGGTGAATCCCAGTCAGATTTTGCTGACTTTGAAAAAGAATATCCATAAAAAAGAAATTCAGTCGGAACATACGACTACTTCCTATCGTTCCGAATTCGGACGGATTGGGATGCAGATCAATGACTCTCTGACTTATGAGAATTGGGTGGAAGTGTATAAAAAGCTGGTATACTGGGAACTGGAGCTTTCTGAAACAGATAGCGGCATGGATGAGATGCTGCGGATGCAAAAAACGGAAGCCAACAATACCTTTAATAAGTTCATCAAAAAGAATTACACGGGATGGTTCGAACACCCTGAGAGCCGTCCGTTATTAAGCCCCGATTTATTCAAAACGAAAGTTTTCCCTTTGATTGATGGTGGTGAAAAAGTTTTTTTTGTCATCATTGATAATTTCCGTTTCGATCAATGGAAAATCATCAGGGAAATGCTTAACGAGTTTTATACTTTTCCCGAAGAGGGAATGTATTGCAGTATCCTTCCGACAGCCACCCAATATGCGCGTAATGCGATTTTCTCAGGTTTACTGCCTTTGCAGATACAGCAAATGTTTCCGGAATTATGGGTGGATGAAGAGGAAGATGAAGGTAAAAATCTGAACGAAAAAGATTTGATTCAAACGCAATTGAACCGTTTCCGTAAGAATTATGCTTTCTCTTATCATAAGGTGAATGAGTCGTCATACTGTGAAAAACTCATTGAAAGATTGCCTCAGCTTGATAATAACCAGTTGAATGTTTGCGTGTTGAATTTCATCGATATGCTTTCGCACTCGCGCACCGAATCGAAAATGATGAGAGAGCTTGCCAATGACGAGGACGCTTATCGGTCGCTCACACTTTCCTGGTTTAAACACTCCGGAACGCTTGAGTTGCTGAAAGCCATTGCCCGTAGGGGGTATAAAGTAATCCTGACAACCGATCACGGAACCATTCAGGTCAAAACCCCGATCAAAGTAATCGGAGATAAAAACACCAATGTAAATCTTCGGTATAAAGTGGGGAAAAACCTGAGTTATAACAAAAAAGAAGTTTTTGAAATACATGACCCAAAGAAAGTCGGTTTGCCAAGCCCGAACGTAAGTTCCACCTATATTTTCGCCGGTAACGAAGATTTCTTTGCGTATCCAAATAATTATAACCATTATGTGAGTTATTATAAAAACACTTTTCAACATGGAGGAATTTCGCTGGAGGAAATGCTGATACCACTGATTGTAATGCAGCCGAAATAGAAGATAGCGAAGAGCTAATAACGAATAGCGATTTTTTCCAGATGCAGGAAACGAGTGACCTTAATCGCGTAAGCGATTTCGACACGAGTTCCTGCATCTGGAAAAAATCGTGAAGCTGAAAGTTATTATTTACAAAATTACACATTCAATAAATATGAATAATTACACCAACGTAAAAGACCTCGGGAATTTGCAGGAAGCGATTAAAGAGGCTTTAGAAATCAAGAAAAACCGTTATGCCTACAAACATATCGGTGAGAATAAAACGCTGTTGATGGTTTTTTTTAATTCCAGTCTGCGTACCCGTTTGAGCACTCAAAAAGCAGGGATGAACCTTGGTATGAATACCATGGTGCTCGACATCAATCAGGGCGCATGGAAATTAGAAACCGAAAGAGGTGTGGTGATGGATGGCGACAAGCCGGAGCACATCCTTGAAGCCATTCCCGTGATGGGAGCCTATTGTGATGTAATCGGAGTGCGCGCTTTTGCACAGTTCGAAGATAAAGCTTTCGATTACAGCGAAACCATCATCAATCAGTTTATCAAATATTCGGGCAAACCTGTTTTTAGCATGGAAGCTGCTACGGCGCATCCTCTACAGGCTTTTGCCGATTTGATTACTATCGAGGAATATAAAAAAACTGCCCGTCCGAAAGTAGTGCTCACTTGGGCGCCACATCCGAAGGCATTGCCGCAGGCTGTTCCTAATTCGTTTGCTGACTTCATGAATGAAGCCGACGTGGATTTTGTAATCACCCATCCCGAAGGATATGAACTGGCAGAGGAGTTTGTTCGCGGAGCAAAAGTGGAATATAACCAGATGAAGGCATTTGAGGGCGCCGACTTCATCTATGCCAAGAACTGGGCTGCCTATCAGGATCCAAATTATGGAAAAATTCTGAGTACCGATCGTAACTGGACTGTTAGTGACCGTCAGATGGCGGTGACCAATCAGGCGTATTTCATGCATTGCCTGCCGGTGCGACGCAACATGATTGTTACCGATGAGGTGATTGAAAGTCCGCAGTCCATCGTGATTCCGGAAGCTGCTAACCGTGAGATTTCGGCGCAGGTTGTTATTAAGAGATTGTTGGAAAACGAAAAATAGTTGAGAGTTGAAAGTTGAGAGTTGAAAGTTAAATTCGGCTGTCATTCTCAACTTTCAACTCTCAACTTTCAACTAAAAAAATATGAATATAGAACAGGTAGTTGCATCGATTAGAAATGTTCCGGATTTTCCGAAACCCGGCATTATGTTTAAAGATATTACAACAGCAATGAAAGATGCAGATGTATTGCATTTTATTGTTGATGAATTGTATGATTATTACAAGGATAAAGGCATCACCAAAGTAGTTGGGGTGGAAAGCCGCGGCTTTGTGCTGGGCAGTATCCTCGCTTACAAGTTAGGTTTTGTGTTGCTACGCAAACCGGGCAAGCTTCCTTCCGATACCTATAGGATCGAGTACGATCTGGAATATGGGCAGGATGCGCTGGAAATTCACAAAGATTCCATTGAACCGGGTGATGTGGTGTTGTTGCACGACGATTTACTGGCTACCGGAGGAAGTGCGTCGGCGGCTTTACAATTGCTCCACCATTTTAGTATTAAATCCACGTATGTCAGTTTTCTGATTGAGTTGGAATTTCTGAATGGTCGCTCTAAACTAATCAATGTTGATGATGTACATGCTTTGATAAAGTTCTGATGGAGAAATTAATTGTAGTAAAAGTAGGTGGAAAAATCGTTGAGGAACCAGCATCATTAAAACAATTGCTGGTAGATTTCTCCAACATAGAAGGACATAAGGTGTTGGTTCATGGTGGCGGGCGTTCTGCTACTGCAATGGCGGCACGTTTGGGCATAGAAAGTACGATGGTCAACGGAAGACGCGTTACCGATGAGGAAACGCTCAAAGTGGTGACCATGGTGTATGGTGGGTTGGTGAATAAACAAATCGTTGCCGGCTTGCAGGCATTGGGACAAAATGCTTTGGGATTAACCGGCGCCGATTTGAATTATATGCGTTCCGAAAAGCGTCCGGTAAAAGAAGTGGATTATGGTTTTGTGGGTGATGTGAAGGAAGTGAATGCTTCTATTCTTGCTGATTTGATAGCCAAAGAGGTAGTGCCTGTTTTGGCTCCGCTAACGCATGATAAAGCCGGAAACTTGCTGAATACCAATGCCGATACCATTGCGGGAGAAGCTGCCAAAGCGCTTGTCAATTATTTTGATGTAACGCTGATGTTCTGTTTCGAAAAAAAAGGTGTGCTGAAAGACGAAAATGATGATGACAGCGTGATCGCAGAATTAACTCCGGTACTTTTTGAGAGCTATGTGCAGTCGGGCGTGATTCAGGGCGGCATGATTCCAAAACTTGAAAACGCTTTTGAAGCACTCAATGCCGGTGTGAAGCAGGTGGTCATTACCCGTGCGGATTTGATTGATAAGGATGGTGGAACGAAAATTTTAATAAACAATATATTATGAAAACAACAACATTATTATTTACATTTATTTTTTTTATACAAATGATACATGCACAGGAAAAAATCCTGCTTTATCCTAATGGTGCCGCCGAATCAAATGGTATTACCGAAGAAGAGCAGTTTCTGCGAAAAGATTTTATGGTGAAAATATCGGAACCACGGATGTATGCTTATATTGCATCGGAGGACAATAATTCAGGAACAGCAGTGTTGATTTGTCCGGGTGGCGGATATTCAGGCGTTTCAGTTATCAAGGAAGGAGAAGAAATAGCACAATGGTATAATAAAATCGGCGTTTCGGCATTTGTCTTGTATTATCGCATGCCGAATGAAATTCATAATATTCCATTGAAAGATGCGCAGACAGCGATGGAAATTATTTACAAAAGATCAAAGGAGTGGAATGTCAATCGTAAAAGTATAGGTGTTATGGGATTTTCGGCTGGTGGACATCTTGCCTCAACAGTAGGAACACATTTCACCGACAAAAAAAATCGCCCTGCTTTTATGGTGCTGGCTTATCCTGTGATATCAATGCAGGTAGAAGTTACCCACAAAGGTTCAAGGAGCAATTTATTGGGAAAAACGCCTGATGAAGCATTGGTGCAACTTTATTCGAACGAGCTGCAGGTGAATAAAAAAACACCACCGGCTTTTATTTTTCATGCGCAGGATGATAAGGCAGTTCCAATTTTAAACAGTCAGTTATTTGCCGATGCCCTGAAAGCTAATAAGGTGCCGGTCGAATTATATATTTTCCCCGAAGGTGGCCATGGTATAGGTATGCGTCCAACGAATCCCGAAGCCGACAAATGGCCGGCGATGCTGGAGAATTGGATGAAAGTCATGCAATTTATTAAATAGTTGAGAATTGAGAGTTGAGAATTGAAAGTTTAAATTCATTCTCAACTTTCAACTTTCAACTTTCAACTATAAAAACTATGTATCACGAATACAAACAAGAAGCAACGGTTCTGTTGAAAAACATGATTTCAATTTCTTCTTTCAGTAAAGAAGAAAAGGCTGTTGCCGATTTTCTTGAAAGGTATATTGAACTGCAGGGCTATGCTGTTTCCCGAAAAGATAACAATATATGGTTGATGGGTCCGGGTTTCGATCCTTCCCGTCAGACTCTACTGCTTTGTTCCCACATTGATACGGTGAAGCCGGTGGCAGGTTGGACGCACGATCCTTTTATGCCCCTTGTTGAAAACGGGAAGTTGTTTGGCTTGGGGAGCAATGATGCAGGAGCATCGGTAGTAACATTATTGCAGGTATTTTTTATTCTATCACAAAAACAGCAGTTGTATAACTTGATTTATGCTGCCGTAGCCGAAGAAGAAATTTCCGGAGAAAAAGGGATATCAAGTTTGATACAGGAATTGCCGCGGATAGATTTTGCAGTGATCGGTGAACCAACCGGTATGCAATTGGCTGTGGCCGAAAAAGGATTGATGGTGCTGGATTGTGTGGCCTATGGAAAAGCCGGTCATGCTGCCAGAAACGAAGGAGATAATGCCATTTATAAAGCCATGGAAGATATCGCATGGTTCAAAGATTTTATTTTTCCGAAACAAACCGAATTCCTCGGGCCGGTGAAAATGTCGGTCACGCAGATTAATGCGGGAACGCAGCATAATGTGGTGCCCGATCAATGTTCATTCGTTGTGGATGTGCGTTCAAATGAACTGTATAGCAATCAAGAGTTGCTTGATATCATCACGCAAAAGGTAAATTGCACGGTAACGCCACGTTCTACACGGTTGAGCTCTACTGCTACTCCACTCGGACATCCTATCGTGGAACAAGGAAAAATCATGGGCCGAAAACTCTTCGGTTCGCCAACCCTTTCAGATCAGGCGCTACTGCCATTCCTCAGCGTAAAAATCGGTCCGGGCGACTCAGCCCGCTCTCATACCGCCAATGAATATATTCTGGTGAAAGAAATTGAAGAAGCGATTGAGGTGTATGTAGAGTTGTTGGATGTTGTACATATATAAAAAACAACCCCCGGGCTCCTCAGCCCGGGGGTATAGCAAACTAAATATACCTTATAAAACTAAATTTTCTTATTTTGTCGAGAAATCAAAAACTCCTTCACCATGTTAGGTGATGTCGAGTCTGGCTTTTGCTTACATTTGGGCGAAATATCCAAATGATTTAAAGCCGATACAAAAATAATCAAAAAGATTTACAAATAACCAATATGTAATCAAAAAGATTGTATATGTTGTTTTGTAGTTTCAAATAGAAACTATTTTAAATAATATGCAGTACAATATGTTACTGTGTGACTGATATTCCTATTAAATTGAAATCGCGGGTGTTAAAATTTTAGAGTTTAGCCTAAGGTATTACAACATTAATTATTATCTCAATCATTTATTTTCTATTCCCGTGTGTATTTTGTATTTTTGCATCTTATACAATCGTTTATCCCGTCGGCACTTTTATGCAGACATAATAATACATGCAGGAAAATTTTGACATAAGAAATAACCGCACCAACGAGAAGGAATTTGAAAACGCTCTGAGGCCGTTGTCGTTCGCTGATTTCAGGGGACAAAATAAAATTGTCGATAACCTGAAGATTTTTGTACAGGCGGCCCGCATGCGTACCGAATCGTTGGATCATGTGCTGTTGCACGGACCTCCGGGGTTAGGCAAAACAACCTTGTCGAATATCATTGCCAATGAACTTAATGTCGGTTTCAAAATCACTTCAGGTCCGGTATTAGATAAGCCGGGTGATTTGGCTGGTTTGCTGACCAGTCTTGATACGAATGATGTATTGTTTATCGACGAAATACATCGTTTGAGTCCGATTGTTGAAGAGTATTTGTATGCAGCCATGGAGGATTACCGTATCGATATCATGATTGATAAAGGTCCCTCTGCCCGTTCCATCCAATTAGAGTTAAATCCGTTTACGTTGATTGGCGCTACGACCCGCAGCGGTTTGTTGACTTCTCCTTTGCGGGCACGATTTGGAATTAATTGTCATTTTGAATATTATGATATTGAGGTGATTACCCACATCATCAAAC
>Ga0209800_10004448_pt1 | contig 10344 bp, 7 predicted proteins | sample Higcelweek8metaG_FD_187174 | JGI IMG/M metagenome (GOLD analysis project Ga0209800, IMG submission 187174) | Freshwater pond sediment microbial communities from the University of Edinburgh, under environmental carbon perturbations - High... | ecosystem: Environmental > Aquatic > Freshwater >... | reverse complement strand
CCTGTCAGCACCGTCAGTATCTTCATCAGCAGGCTCATCCTTTTCTCTCCTTCAGCATCTGAGTGATGGGTTCCACAAAACGGTCGATATCTCCGGCACCTATTGTCAGCAGCACGCGCGCATCCACACCTTTTACGGCTTTTTCAGCCGCTGACAGCAGCTGCTCCCTGGTCACCACTCTTACATTTCTGTTTTTCATCAGTGCGGCGATCATATCCGAGCTGACGCCCTCTATTGGTTTCTCCCGCGCCGGATAGAGTGTCAGAAGTATCAATTCATCAAGCCTGTCTAGAGCTTCTGCAAACCCTTCGGCAAAATCACGGGTACGGGTATAGAGATGAGGCTGGAAGATTCCGGTGATGCTGCGACCCGGGTAAAAGTCGCGCACCGCGCTTGTCAGTGCGTTTATCTCACCGGGATGGTGTGCGTAATCATCTATATATATAAGGTCTTCAGAAACGTATCTGACGTCAAATCTCCGCTGTACCCCCTGATAAAGCAGGAGTCCGTTGCGGATCTCGTCAGGAGTGACCCCGGATACAGTTGCGGCGGCGGCAGCGGCTGTGGCGTTCAGAATATTTACCCGGCCGGGGAGAAGCAGTCGGATGTTCGTGATTTTTTCAGCAGCAGCTGGGCCAACCGGGTTTGTGTCTCCGGGAATTGCGAATCCTGGAGTTTGGTATTCCGGAGTTGTATTTCCCTGAGCAGTGTTTCCCTGAGTAGAGTATCCCGGAATTTTTATATCGAACCTGTAGAAGCCGTCGCCCTTTTCTATGTTTTCAATCCGGAACGAAGCATTTTCCCCGAACCCGTAGGTGTAGACCGTCACGTCAGACGGCAGGCTGAGCGATGATTTTATACTTTCTTCTATTATCAGTGTGCCGCCTCTGCGGACTTTATGACAGAACTCGCTGTAAGCATCTACCATTGCTTCAGGAGTTCCGTAAATGTCAAGATGATCCGGGTCTATGGCTGTCACTACGGCTGTGAGAGGTGAGAGTGTAAGGAATGAGCGGTCGAACTCGTCGGCTTCCATTACCGTGATCCTCCCTGTTCCCAGAAGCAGGTTGGTGTTGTAGTTTCTCGAGATGCCACCGAGGAAGGCAGAGCATCCGACTTTCGAGGCTGTCAGCAGGTGTGCCGCCATGGTGCTCACGGTAGTCTTGCCATGTGTACCCGCTACGGCCACAGTGTCTGTACCCCGTGAGATGAGACCAAGTATTTCTGACCTCTTATAAATTGCATACCCCCTGTCAGTGAAGAAATTTAGAAGCTTACTCTCCTTCGGGATGGCAGGGGTATAGATTATCAGGACCTTGTCACGTTCCACGGGCTCGTCGAAGAGTGCCGGCAGTGCTTCAAGGTTATCGTCATAGGTGATATTGCAACCCTCATCTTCCAACGCTGCTGTAAGAGGGGTGCGCGACCGGTCGTATCCGCATACGGTGAAGCGGCCTGCCAAAAAATACCTCGCCAGGGCGCTCATGCCGATACCTCCGATGCCGAGGAAGAAGATGCCTTCTATGTTGTCCAGCTCCTTCATCTGCGTACAAGTTTGAGAACTTCCCGGGCAATGACCTCGTCTGCGTTTGGGTCGGCCATGCGATGTATATTCTCTGAGAGCGAGGCGCACCGGACTGAGTCAGCGACAAGTGCCAGTGCCGTGCTTACAAGTTTCGAGGCAGCCTCTTTATCAGTGACCAGCAATGCTGCATTCCTGTTGACAAGGGCCATTGCGTTATGTGTCTGGTGGTCTTCGGCGACGTTCGGGGATGGTACCAGGATAACAGGCTTGCCCACCAGTGCCAGTTCTGAGATGGTACCGGCGCCGGCACGGGAGATTATTACGTCGGCGGCGGCATAGGCCAGGTCCATTCGGTTGATGAACCCCATTACCCTGATGTTCTGTGCTCCGGCCGCCTCAGCCTGCCCGCGCATGCGGTCATAATAATGACTGCCCGTCTGCCATATCACCTGCACCCCCGCCCCCTCTGTCTGGCCTATGCCGCCGCCGATACTGCTGTTTACAGTGCCGGCGCCGAGCGAGCCGCCGAGAACAAGTATCACCGGCATGGTGCCGCTGAGGTTAAAAAACTCCAGTGCCTCGCTGTGCAGAGCACTGAGGTTCTCGAACGTATGTCTGACAGGATTGCCGGTCTTGATAATCTTCCCCTTCGGGAAGTATTTTTCCATTCCGTCATAGGCCACGCATATCCTCGCGGCATTCTTTGCAAGTAGCTTGTTTGTGACACCAGCATAACTGTTCTGTTCCTGTATCAGAGTAGGGATATTCATGCGCTGGGCCTGTTTCAGGACAGGTCCAGATGCATATCCGCCCACCCCTACAACAACATCCGGGGCAAACCTGCGTACTATCTTCCGGGCCTTCAGCATGCTCCTGAAAAGTTTTGCGGCCACGGAAATATTTTTCGGCGTGAGGCTGCGAATGAATCCTGCCACCGGCAGCGCTTCAATATCATAACCCGCCTCCGGCACCTTCTGCATCTCCATGCGGCCCTCAGCCCCGACAAACAGTATCTCCACCGTCGGCTCCAGCCGCTTCAGTGCATTGGCAATTGAAATTGCCGGAAACAGGTGACCTCCCGTGCCTCCGCCGCTGATTATTATCCTGATATTTTTCCCTCCGCCTGTCATTTTACCTGCCTTTCGCCTCTTATATTAACCCTCTGTCTATAGCCTTTTCCCTTTCGCCAACCTCTGTCATGCTACTTTTTTATCCGTCTGCTCGATATCCGACAGCTTCTCCCTGCGCTGCCTTGCGTTCATCACCCTCGATACACTCAGAATCGCACCCAGCGAGAAGCTTATCATCACCACCGAGGTGCGTCCCCAGCTTATCATAGGCAGCGTCTGCCCCGTCACCGGGAACAGCCCCACCGCCACAAGCATATTCGTAAATGCCTGGAACACAATCATTATAGTCAACCCCAGCACCATCAGTGCCGCGAAGGCATAATCGCACTTCCGGGCAATCTGCACCCCCCGGAACATCATCGCCAGATAACACAGTATCAGTACCGTCCCCCCGAAGAGTCCGTATTCCTCTACTATAATTGCAAAAATGAAGTCGGAGTTCGACTGCGGCAGCATGTTGCGCTGGGTGCTGCCGCCCGGCAGCTTGCCGAACAGCTTACCGGTGGAGATGGCTATCTTGGCCTGGTTGGCCTGGTAGTCGGCATCCGGTGAGCTGTCACCGCTGAAATATGCCTCGATGCGGTTCTTCCATACCTCGACCCTGTTGTCACCCTTCTTGAATATCATCAGCAACGCGGCAAATAAAATCACGGTGGCAAGTCCCATCCCGGCGTAAGCCAGAAGGAATTTGAAGGGCACACGTCCCACAAACAGGATTATCATGCTGATTGCAAATATCATCAGCGCCGTGGAGAGATTCTCCGACATTATAAGCAGGCATACCGCCGCCACCGGCAGCAGCAAATGCAGTGTCACAGTCTTGAAATCGTGCAGCTTGTTCTGGTAGATTGTCAGTCCGCGTGCCAGGTAAATCACCAGCACAACCTTGGCAATGTCAGAAGGCTGGATACTCAGCCCGATAACCGGTATCACCAGCCAGCGGCTTGCCGAGTTTATGTTCACCCCTGCAACAAGTGTTACAGCGAGAAGGGCAATCGACACACCCATTGCCAGGGAAGCGTACCTCATATAATTTATATACGGAATCCAGTGTGTCACCACAATTATAAGCAGCCCCAGAAACAGCATTATAAACTGTGTCCTCAGGAAGTAAAAAGTATTCCCGTTATGCGATGAATAGGCGACTGCAACTGATGAACTGTATACCGAAAGCAGGGACACGACCATGAAAAGGACTATCAGGCCCCACAGGTACTTGTCTCCTCTGAAAAAACGTCTCAGTTTCAGTTCTCCCTCTGCCATAACCTAAAGATTTCTTACCGCCAGCTTGAACTGTCTTCCGCGGTCCTCATAATTGTTAAATAGGTCGAAGCTGGCACATGCAGGCGACAGCAGCACTGTGTCACCCTTGTGCGCCAGGTAGTACGATGCCCTGACCGCCTCTTCCATTGAGAGTGTCTCGACGATTGTCGGAACCGTATCCCCGAATGCCTCCAGTATCTTGTGGTTATCCTTCCCCAGACAAACTATCGCCTTAACCTTCTGCTTCACAACCGCACTGAGCTCAGAGTAATCATTGCCCTTGTCTATACCACCTGCAATCCATATCACATCCGACTTCATGCATTCCAGTGCATACCAGGTAGAGTTGACGTTGGTGGCCTTGGAGTCATTGATGAAGTGGATGCCAGCCACACTGATGACCGACTCGAGCCTGTGCTCGACCCCCTGGAAGTCAGTCAGACTCTCACGGATAGTCTCCTTGCGGATATTCAGTACTTTTCCTGCAATGGCAGCTGCCATGGAGTTGTAGGTATTATGGCGGCCTTTGAGCGCCAGGTCGTGAATAGTCATGAGGCTTGTCTTTTGGGTTATGTCAAGAACGAGGTTGTCATTGTCAATGCAGGCGGCCATCCCTTCGCATTTCTCCAGGGAGAAAGGCAGGGAACGGGCCGTAAGGGATATCCTGTTCATCTCGCGGATAGAAACAGGATCGTCAGCACACCAGATGAAGCAGTCTTCAGCCCTCTGGTTGCGTATCACCCGGAATTTGGAGTCTACATAGTTCTGCATCTCGTACCCGTAGCGGTCAAGATGGTCGGGTGTAATATTCATCAGTATTGCGATGTCAGCCCTGAAGTCGTACATCCCGTCGAGCTGGAAGCTGCTGAGTTCGATGACATAGTAGTCATAGCCCCCTTCTGCCACCGCCATTGCGAAGCTGTTGCCCACATTTCCAGTCATGGCAACCTTCAGCCCGGCCTTCTTCATCATATGGAAGATCATGTTGGTGACCGTGGTCTTGCCGTTGCTCCCGGTGACGCAGATCTTTACGGCATCAGTGTACCTGCCGGCAAATTCTATCTCGGAAATGACGTGTATCCCCTTTTCGTGAAGGGCAACCACCACCGGGTTCTTTTCGGGTATTCCGGGACTCTTGATGACCTCGTCGGCATTGAGAATAAGATCCATTGTATGTGTCTCCTCCTCGAAGGGTATTTTATTGGCAGTCAGCATATCACGGTACTGATCCTTTATCTTCCCCTTGTCTGAGACGAAAACGTCAAAGCCCTGCTGCTGTGCCAGCACCGCCGAGCCTGCTCCGCTCTCTCCTGCCCCGAGTATTACTATCCTCTTCTTCATTCTCTAACGAATCTTGAGTGTCACCACGCTCAGCACTGCCAGCATCAGTGCCACGATCCAGAACCGCGTCACGATCTTCGGCTCCGGGAAGCCCTTTTTCTGATAATGGTGGTGGAGAGGCGCCATCAGGAATATCCTGCGTCCCACACCGTATTTTCTTTTCGTTCTTTTAAACCAGCTTACCTGCAATACCACCGAGAGGTTCTCGACCAGGAATATCCCGCAAAGAATGGGGATCAGCAGCTCCTTCCGTATCACAATTGCAAACACTGCGATGATTCCTCCAAGTGTCAGACTGCCCGTATCACCCATGAAGACCTGCGCAGGGTAAGAGTTATACCAGAGGAAGCCGATTGTGGCACCGGCGAATGCGCCTGCGAAGATCACAAGCTCGCCGATGTTGGGCAGATACATTATATTAAGGTAGTCTGCATAGATAATGTTACCTGAGACATACGCCAGGATTCCCAGCGTCACCCCCGCAATTGACGAGGTGCCCGTCGCAAGACCGTCGAGGCCGTCAGTGAGATTGACGCCGTTGGAGACCGCCGTTACAATGAAAATAACCACAACCACAAACAATATCCATCCCAGCAGTTGCTTCGTCTCTCCTTTAGCAAAAGGAATAAGCCACGAATAATCGAACTCATTTTCCTTTACAAAAGGTATCGTGGTTTTGGTCGACTTCACATTTACCGCGGTCGAATTAAGGATATCGGCCTCGGACTGCGGAACTGACAGGTCCTGCGATGCAAAAGTGGCTGTGCGCGGTGCGGTGACATTGACTCTGACCACCGCATCATCGCTGAAATACAGTGTCAGCGCAACTATCAGCCCCAGTGAAATCTGCCCCAGCACCTTGAACTTTCCTGCCAGGCCTTCCTTATTCTTTTTGAAGATCTTTATATAGTCGTCCATGAACCCAATGAATCCCAGCCAGATGGTTGTTATAAGCATGAGGATCACATAGATGTTTTCAAGCCTGGCGAATAGCAACACCGGGATAATTATAGAAGCGATTATTATGATGCCTCCCATCGATGGTGTTCCCTGCTTGCGGTACTGTCCTTCCAGGTCAAGGTCGCGTATTGTTTCGCCGATCTGTTTCTTCTGAAGGAAGTAAATGATTTTCTTACCGATGAGCAGTGAGATTACGAGGGAGGTTATGATCGCCGCTGCCGCCCTGAACGAAATGAAATTGAACACCCCCGCTCCGGGAATATTCAGTGAATCGAGGTATCTGAAAAGGTAATACAGCATATCAACTCATTTTAAACGCTTTACGTAACTCTTCCCGGTCATCGAAGTGGTGTTTAACACCTTTCACATCCTGGTAGGTCTCGTGACCCTTTCCTGCAACTATTATTATGTCGCCTGACGATGCCAGCATCACTGCAGCCCTTATCGCATCGGCACGCTGGGTTATCCTTATAGTCTTCGCAAGTGCATCGGGCGACAGTCCTGCCTGCATCTCGTCTATTATCACTTCGGGGTCTTCGGAGCGGGGATTGTCGGACGTGAGGATGACCCTGTCAGCGCCGGCGGCGGCTATGGCAGCCATGACAGGCCTCTTTGTGCGGTCACGGTCGCCGCCGGCGCCCACGACCACTATAAGCTTTCCGTTGCCCTGTCTCAGCCTGTTGACGGCTCCGATTACATTTTCGACGGCGTCAGGTGTATGCGCGTAGTCGACTATGCCTGTAATCCCGTCTGCCGAGCGTATCACCTCCATTCTTCCGGCTACAGGCACCAGGGTGCTCAATGCAGTCAGTACCTCCTCTTTTCCGGCACCGAGAAGCACGGATCCACCGTAAACTGCCACCAGGTTCGAGGCATTATAGTCGCCAAGAAACCGGGTCCAGACTTCCGTACCATTGATCTTCATCAGCATCCCCTCGAAACCCTGCTCGGTTATGCTGCCGCGAAAAGATGCCATACCATGCATCGAAAAGGTATGCTTCGCCGCCCTGGTGTTCTGCAGCATCACGTTGCCGTTGCGGTCATCGGTGTTGGCAAGGGCGAATGCCTCTGACGGCAGGTCGTCGAAGAATTTTTTCTTGGCAGTCAGATAGTTGGCGAAGGTCTTATGATAATCGAGATGGTCGTGGGTCAGGTTGGTGAATATCCCCCCTGCGAAATGAAGTCCTGCGATACGCTTCTGATCGATTGCATGCGAGCTTACCTCCATGAACACATATTCGCACCCGGCCATCACCATTTCAGCCAGAAGAGCGTTCAGTTTCACAGGGTCGGGAGTTGTATGAGTTGCAGGCTCCTCGCGCAGGTGCACATAATTGCACACGGTCGACAGCAGCCCACATTTGTACCCCAGGGCTTCGAACATATTGTAAAGCAGCGTTGCAATGGTGGTCTTGCCGTTGGTGCCGGTTATACCCGTCAACCTGAGCTTTTCCGAAGGATAATCATAGAATGCCGATGCCGCCATTCCCAGTGCCTCGGCAGGGTTTTCGGCAAGAATGTAAGTTACTCCTGCCGCATTTTTCTCCGGTGCCTTACCGCATATTACCGCTGCAGCCCCCGCATCTATAGCTTTCCCGATGAAATCGTGACCGTCGCTCTGCGTACCCTTCACTGCCACAAACAGGTTGCCCGCGGTGACAGCACGTGAGTCGGCAGTGATGCCGGTGATCTTTACAGCGGTGTCACCGTAAACGGTCCAGACTTTTATCCCTTTCAGTATCTCGTTCAGTTCCTTCATCGTCAGAATCTAAGTTCGATAAATACTGTTCCTCCCTTTACCGCTTTGGCGCCTGGCTGCAACGACTGTCTGACAACCTTGCCGCGGCCGGTATATCTTACTCTCATGCCGCTGTTCTCGATAAGATAGATGGCATCTCGCAGCCCCATCCCCACCACATTCGGCATCAGTCCTTCGGTAAGTGCGAGATCCACCACGCGTAGTGTGTCGCCGGCCTCACGTGTGCGCACCCATTCCCCGTCGACCTTGCGCCGTGCCCTGATATTCAGCTCCCTCAGGGCTCCGTTTATGTCTTCGTAATAACCGTTTCCTGCATCCGGGGCTCTGGCGGGTTTGTCAGGGTCATTGAGTGCCGTAAGGTCGCGGAAGAAATTTGTGGAGTAGACTTTGTCCGATATCTCCCTGAACACGGGCCCTGATACCACGTTGCCGTAATAAACTGCACTCGATGGTGCATTTACAACCACGATGCACGAATAGAGAGGGTCTTCTGCGGGGAAATAACCTACAAACGATGCCTGATAGGACATCCTTGCACCGGTACGGTATCCGTACTTCGCATTGGCTATCTGGGCAGTGCCGGTCTTACCTGCAATCTTATAGTTGCTGTTCCTGAGGTTGATTGCAGTTCCCCTTTCTACCACCCCCTCAAGCATCGTCTGCGCCTTGCGGACAGTCGATCTTGAGCAGACTGCATTGGTGATCACCTCGTTGTCAAATGTTTTTACAGTCCAGGTGCCGTCACGTATCTCTGAGACGAAGCGGGGCTTCATCATCTTGCCGTCGTTGGCTACTGCATTATAGAAGGTCAGTATCTGCAGCGGGGTCAGATGGACCTCGTAACCGTATGACATCATTGGCAGCGAAATGCCTGACCATAGCGGGTCGCCGGGGTACCTTATCAGAGGCTTGCCCTCTCCTTTGATCTGCAGGTCGAGGGGCTTGTTGATCTGCATTGAGTAGAGCCTGTCGACGTACTTGCGCGGATTGCTTTTATAATTATCATAGATGATCTTCGCCGTTCCTACGTTTGAGGATTTCTCGAAAACCTCCTGGACGGTTATCGTTCCCAGTCCTATCTCGTCATGGTCACGGATAACCTTGTCATAGTATTTCACGGTGCCGTCGCCTGTCTCCACCATGTCATCAAGGTCCACAACACCGTCTTCCAGAGCGGCCATGAGTGACATAAGCTTGAATGTCGAACCGGGCTCGGTGCTCTCTCCCACTGCGTAGTTGTATGTTTCATGGTAGGCGCCGTCAGAACCCTTTTCGAGGTTGGCGATTGCCTTAATGTCTCCTGTCTTCACCTCCATCACCACCACGCACCCGTGATGGGCGCCGTACCTCGAGAGCTGCCTGTAAAGTGCGTTCTCGGCTACATCCTGCAGGTCGAGGTTGATTGTAGTGACAATGTCGTGGCCTTTACGTGTACGTATGTTGTCGATGTTGTCGACATCTATCCAGGCGCCGCCTGTCAGGCGCTGCTGGACGGTGAAGCCGTCCTTGCCGGCGAGCTCATTGTTGAAGGAGCCTTCAAGTCCTACTATGTTTGCCGTACTGTCTTCGGTCACATAACCGATAGTTCTGCGGGCCAGGAGGCCGTTTGGCATTATGCGGGTGTTTTCAGGCTGATAGACGAACCCGCCCCTGAACTTGCCGTGCCTCAGTATGGGAAGCTCCTTGAGATGCTTGAGGGTTTCGTAACTGACGTGCCTCTTGATCAGAAAATACCTGTCGCCCTTCTGGCGTGCTCTGTTCAGTGAGGACTTCCAGCCTTCAGGAGAATTAACGCCTACATATTTCGAAAGACCCCTTGATAGTCCGTTTATGCCCTTCGACCAGGTGGTGTCAGCCATTCCCGAGCTGCGCGTGTCAAGGTAAACGGTGTAATAGGGGATAGAGCTTGCCAGTATGCGACCATCGTCAGACAGTATGTCACCGCGGGGAGCTTTGGCCACCTCCTTCCGGTAGACTATCTTCTCGGCCATGCCGGCCCACTTGTCCGACTGCACGAACTGCAGGATGATGATGCGTATGAATATAGCCACAGCCATCACCACCACGACTCCGTAGATGATCCCGCTGCGGGCTATTACCTGATCTTTCGGTTTCAGCGTCTTACTCATTCACAACTATCCTGTACGGCGGTTCACGAAGCTCCTGCAGCCCCAGTCCGCGTTCCTTAACCAGATCAATAACTTCACTCTGCCGGCTCACCGAGCCCAGTTGTGCCGAGGCCGACAGCGCCTCAGCCCTGAGGTCACGTACCTCCTGCTCGAGCTTTGTGATCTCACGCTCGACACGTTCAGCCTGAAACCTGTTGGAGATGAAAATTATGCCGAGTACAGCGACCAGAACCACAT
>Ga0209800_10004447_pt1 | contig 10348 bp, 7 predicted proteins | sample Higcelweek8metaG_FD_187174 | JGI IMG/M metagenome (GOLD analysis project Ga0209800, IMG submission 187174) | Freshwater pond sediment microbial communities from the University of Edinburgh, under environmental carbon perturbations - High... | ecosystem: Environmental > Aquatic > Freshwater >... | reverse complement strand
AGTATCCGGATATTGGCAAAGAGAAACTCTTTGCATTTCAGACACTTAGGGAGCTTGAGAAGAGAGGGGCAAGACTTATATTATGGACTTTCAGAACAGGGAAGGAACTTGATGAAGCCGTCGAATTTTGCAGGAATAATGGGATTGAGTTTTATGCAGTGAATAAAAATTATCCTGAGGAGGTATTCGACAGTACTGTAAGCCGGAAGATTGATGCAGATATTTATATCGATGATAAGAATGCAGGAGGATTTCCGGGATGGAGTGGTATCTGGCAGATGATATTTCCTTTTGAGATTGAAGAGCAGGAGGCTGAAAAAAGGATCACTGCATCCGGAAAAAACATATTTAAGCGTTTGTTTTCATGGAATAAGAATAAAAAAGATGCGTGATTATCTGAAACTTGTTATTACCCTTTTTACATGCCTTTTGGTTACATGGACCATCTCATGTTCAGGGAGGCCGGGGACAGCCGGGAGAGTTACTGAAAAGACAAATAATATGACGGCTGGTGAGCCTGCAGCACGATTGATAAAAATGGTCATTCCTGAAGAAAATTCGGCGTTTAAGCTTGGAGATCCCATAAAAGTTATTCTTGAAAATGATAACAGGAATCAGATTGCAGATTCAATTATTATTTCTTTTGACGGCAAGGTCGTTGCAGTGTTACGATCTGATCCCTGGGAGTACCTGATACCAGCGGATCTCACTTCCAGTACCGGCAGAAAATCGCTTAAAGCAACAGCCTTCAGAGAGGGTAAAGCCAGGACGACAATAACAAGGTTTATGGTTATTATGTCGGATAAGCCTCCCAAACGATACAGTTATAAAGTTGTACACACATACCCTCACGACAGGGATGCTTTCACCCAGGGTCTCTTTTATGACAATGGTGTTTTCTACGAAGGTACAGGCCAGGAATTAAGATCGACACTTAGAGAGGTTGAGCCTGAAACCGGGAAAGTAATCAGACAGTTGAATCTCAACAAGGATCTTTTTGGAGAGGGTATTACCTTATATAATGACAGAATTTATCAGGTAACGTATACTACCATGGTGGGATTTGTCTACGACAAATCTACGTTTACCCAGGTAAATAAGTTTTATTACCAGACACAGGGATGGGGCTTGACAACCATAAAAGATCAGATAGTGATGAGTGATGGTTCAAATATTCTGTATTTTATGGAACCGGGAATGTTTACAGTAATTTCACGACTTGAAGTTTATGATAATGAAAAGAAAGTTGATCAGTTAAATGAGCTGGAATTCATTAATGGTGAGATATGGGCAAATATCTGGATGACCGATCTGATTGCAAGAATAGACCCAGCTTCAGGGAAAGTGCTGGGATATATAGATCTTAAAGGGATCCTGAAAGATCCAGATACAGACACAAGTGTAAATGTACTTAACGGGATTGCCTGGGACAGGGAGGGTAGCAGGATTTTTGTTACCGGCAAGAACTGGCCACAACTCTTTGAGATAAAAGTTACTGAATGATCCTGTTACTGTAAATTATATTTAAACCAGCAGGGATTATACTAAATTCAACAGGCGTGTGGCCGAGAGTTTCTCCGTCGGCTTCAGCATAAAGCAAGGATTCTGATTTCACAATGAGATTTGTAGACCTGTAACCATCAACTTTAGGATGGCTCAGGATAGTGCCGTCATAGAGGATCTTCAGGGCTTTAATAATTTCAATACGCCCCATTTCTTTGATTACAGTTATGTCAAGCAATCCGTCATCAGGCAGAGCATCCGGAGTCTGTCTCATTCCGCCGCCACAGTACCTGCCGTTTCCAACATTGATTGAAAAAACTTTAGCTGTACGACTTACACCATCAACTATTATTTCTGCATCAGTGTTCTTATATGAAATAAGACTTGAAAGAAGATTAAACAGATAAATAGCATTATTGCTTCTTCCCTTATCTTTCTGTTTGTTTGTCTTTTTGACTACCATTGCCTCAAACCCCAGGCCTGCTATATTGATAAAATATCTCCTGTATTTCTCAGAGCCCGAATAATAGCTTATCACTCCGATATCATGCAGAAGGGATTTATTCTCTTTTATCACATTAATGGCACCCTCATAAACCAGAGGTATCCCGAACATTCGTCCCCAGTCGTTGCCTGTCCCGACAGGTATCATTCCTATAGTTATTTCATTGGCAGGACAATTGCTCTGGCTGAATACCCCATTTACAACTTCATTAAGTGTTCCATCACCTCCAACAGAGATGAACTTTCTGAATCCTGAGGCGATTGCTTCACGTGTAATTTCAATCGCCTGACCTTTTTTTTCAGTGAATTTCGAAATGATATCGATATTCTCCCTGGCAAACAGTCCGGAAATTCTTTCCCAGTCCTTTTTCCCCTTTCCGTTTCCAGCATTGGGATTTACAATAGTGAACCACTCGTTGCAGATAGGATTATAAGGCATATCATCAGGTTTTTATGTTACGTAAAGATGTAAATAAAACTGAGATTAAGTACTTTATGAACAGGTAAATATTTTACAACAATAAAGCCGGTATGTCTCTAAGTTGCAAAAAGAGAGTATTTTATGATTTTGCACCAGAAAAATCGTTGTTAATAAAATGTTGAAAACCACAAAAAAAATGTTTACAATTACATCTTTCACTTCCGGAGGCCGTGGTGCATTAAATAGTAAATTTGAGGCTCTAAACAGAAATATAAAATTTTATTGAAAACCAGATGGGAAGGATAATAGCAATAGCGAATCAGAAAGGTGGAGTGGGAAAGACAACTACAGCGATAAACCTGGCAGCAAGCCTTGCTGCTCTTGAAAAAAAAGTACTTATAGTTGATGCTGATCCGCAGGCAAATGCTACTTCAGGAATTGGTGTGGATACACGGAAGATACGAAGTACAATTTATGATTGTCTGATCGACGGGAAAGACCCTTTAGAATCAGTATTATCGTGTGAAGTGGATAACCTGTCACTTATCCCCTCAAATATTGATCTTGTAGGTGCTGAGATTGAAATGCTCGACAGACCAGAGAGAGAAAAAATACTCAAAGGAGTATTAAAAAAAGTCGAGAAGGATTACGATTACATTCTTATCGACTGTTCTCCATCACTGGGGCTGCTGACCGTTAATGCCCTCACAGCATCCGATTCTGTAATAATACCGGTCCAATGTGAGTATTTTGCTCTTGAGGGGCTTGGTAAGCTGCTAAATACTATTAAGATCATTCAGAATAATCTTAATCCTGAACTTGAGATAGAAGGATTTCTTCTTACAATGTACGACGCACGGCTCAGGTTATCGAACCAGGTTGCAGATGAGGTCAATAAGCATTTTCAACAGATGGTGTTTAAAACGATTATTCAGCGTAATGTTAAGCTTTCCGAAGCACCGAGTTTTGGACAACCGGCCATTCTTTATGATGCAGATTCAAGAGGAACAGTGAACTACCTTAATCTGGCTAAAGAGCTGATTGAAAAAGTAGAAAAAAGTGTAAAACAGGCATAAAGAGATTTTACAATTCAACTGAAAAAGTAATGAACATGACAAAGAAAAATGCATTGGGAAGAGGTCTGGGTGCACTGATTGATGGAGTTGAGAAAGAGGTTCTTGAAAAGAAAGTTGAAGCAAACCAGGATATTTCAGTCGATTCAATAGATGCTAATCCTTTTCAACCCAGGACTCATTTCGATGATCAGGCCCTGGAAGAACTGGCCGCATCTATCAGAAAACTTGGTATTGTTCAGCCACTGACTGTAAGGGAGATAAGTACGGGAAGGTACCAGCTGATTGCAGGAGAACGTCGGCTTAGAGCAGCCAGGATGGCCGGGCTGTCACACGTTCCCGCTTACATCAGGACTGCCGATGACCAGGCAATGCTTGAACTTGCACTTGTCGAAAATATCCAGAGGGAGGATCTCGATGCTGTTGAGGTGGCAATAAGTTTCCAGCGACTTATTGAGGAGTGCAAACTTACACAGGAACAGCTTAGCGAAAGAGTAGGTAAACAGAGATCAACAGTTGCTAACTATCTGAGACTTCTTAAATTACCCGCTGAAATTCAACTGGGAATAAAGAACAAACACCTGATGATGGGGCATGCAAGAACACTTGTTAATATTGATGATCCTAAGAAACAGATCGCTGTTTATTACAAAATAATCGATGGTGACCTCTCTGTTCGTCAGGCAGAGGAGATGGTCAGGTTGCTGCAGACTGAGAATGTCAAAGACCCTGCAAAATCGGAGAGAAAGAAAAAACTTAATCAGGATTTTTCGCAGCTTTCGGAACATCTGAACAAGATATTTTCAGCCAAAGTAAACTTCAGAATAAACGAACAGGGGAAAGGTAAGATTGTCATTCCTTTCGACAACCCTGAAGATATGGAGCGTATTTTGGGCGTATTTGATCGCCTGAACTCCTGAAAATAATTATCTTTGTCGCGCCGTTTTACTGGTACTGCAAACCATCTGCGGTTAAAAATTATTTTGAAGGCGACAAATAAAATAATAATTCTGTTTCTGCTGCTGCTCTGTTGTTTTAATCAGAACATAACGGCACAGGATACTTTGCCTTCACCAAAAACAAATAAACAACTCTTCAAAGCAGAGCCATTCAGGGCCACAATGCTTGCCGTCGCTTTACCGGGTATCGGACAGGTATATAATAAAAAGTATTGGAAAGTGCCTTTTGTCTATGCAGGATTCGGTGGTATTATTTATGCTATAGGATTAAATTCCAGCAGATATAATATATATATGCAGGCTTATCAGGATTTTACAGACAAAGTACCTGAAACAAATTCTTATGAGGTGCTTATAAAAAATGTTGATCCTTCAACTTATGATCCTTTACTTTATCCTGAAAATTATGCATGGTATAAAGAAAGGATACTGAGGCAGATTGATTATTATAAGAAATACCGCGATCTTTCGTATATTGGTGTCGCAGCCTGGTACCTATTTACTATACTGGATGCAAATGTTGATGCCAGCCTCTTTAATTACGACATCAACGATAATCTTGAACTGGGAATAGCACCCGCACAGTTACCATTGCCAGGCTCTCCTGGTATGGGGATGAGTGTAAACCTCAGAGTAACATTTTAATTAAGAAAAGAATGATAAGATTTAATACTTTTTTTATATTACTTTTTCTGGTAACCATAAATGCAAATGCATCTTTCGTTGCTGATACAATAATCATTAAATCAGATATAAATACTGAAAAGATCACTACAGATCTTGACAGTCTGGTGAACAGCTGGTATGTGAGAACAGCTCTTCAGAATAATCCAGATATCTTTTCTGATGATACAGCCGGGATCATATACCCTGATTCAATTTATATTAACAGGCTAAGCAGAATAAATTCGATTATTGACCTTCCTTATAATAGCATCATACGTAATCATATCCATGTTTATACAATACGGCAACGCGACAAATTCAGCGCTGTACTTGGCCTCAAGGACTATTATTTTCCAATGATAGAAGATGTATTTGATTCTTACGGAATACCCACTGAGCTTAAATATATGGCTGTTATAGAATCTGCCCTGAATCCTAATGCCGTTAACAGGTATTCAGGAGCTACAGGTCTGTGGCAGTTCATGTACAGCACTGGCCGTATGTATGGACTTACGATAAACTCGGTAGTTGATGAAAGAAGAAACCCTTTGAAAGCAACTCATGCAGCTGCCAGATATATGAAAGACCTTTACAGTATTTATCATGACTGGATCCTCGTTATTGCGGCTTATAATTGTGGACCCGGGAATGTCAACAAGGCAATCAGAAGGTCAGGAAACAAAAAGGATTATTGGGAGATATTTTACAGGCTGCCACGGGAAACGAGAGGATATATACCTCAGTATGTCGCAGCTGCGTATGCAATAAATTATTATCCCGAACACAATATCCGCCCTCTTCCTTTAAATATACCCGTTGCAACAGATACCATTATGGTAAATAAAGATATACATCTTACCCAGATATCAGAGGTAATGAAGATTCCTCTTGGTGAGCTTCGCGCACTGAACCCTCAATACAGAACCGGACTTGTCCCGGGTTCATCAAAACCGCTTGCATTAACTTTGCCTTTAAACCATTTAGGTGACTTTATTGACCTGAATGATACTATTAGAAATTACAAATCTGATATTTACCTTAATAGAGCTACCCAGATAGCAGACCCTTCAAGATCAACCTATCTTCCGGCTGATGTAAAAGGCAAATCAAAACTGATTTATACAGTCAACGATGGTGATAACCTCGGGTATATTTCTGAATGGTATCATGTTGGCTTATCTGACCTGAGATACTGGAATAATATCTACAAGAATACGATACGGGTAGGACAGAAACTCGTTATTTATGTAGATCCTTCTAAATCAGAATATTATTCGAAAATAAATTCAATGACATTTGCCGAAAAGCAGTCAACGATCGGGAAGAGTGTCCCGGTAAATACACTATCTGCACAGGCAGTTACACCAATAGAGACAGACGGGGAGTATATTACACATACTGTGCGTTATGGAGATACTATTTGGGATATTGTTAAGATGTATGATAATGTTACCACAAACCAGGTACTCTCATTGAATAATATTTTGGATCCGGAGAAGATACAGGTGGGGCAGAAGCTTAAGATTAAGAAAAAGAGCTGATTCCTGATTAATATATGCGTCCTGTAAGGTCGTTTTTGTTATTACTGCTCATCCTGGCCAGTTTAACCGGCCTCTGTTACATATTTCCGCAAAGCAGACTTTTCCCTTCAATCGAAGAATTCATTCCTTCACTTAAACCTGATAAACTCTCCGTCAATCCGGTATTTAGTCATGTAGTTAATAGTGACCAGGTTACTGATTCAACATTAAAACAAAAAATTGACACTTCAGCATCTGATAACACACCTGATGAAATCCCTCTGCTAAAAGAGGAAGAAATCAGGAACCAGGTATTTTATTCGCTGAGTGATACCACAGATCAGACCAGGATCCTTTATTATGGTGATTCTCAGGTTGAGGGCGATCGGATTACTTTTTACCTGCGAAGATTATTAAGAGAAGGCAGGGGCGGAACAGGTCCGGGACTGTTTCTGCCGTCAATGCCTGTAATGTATACCAAGTCGCTCTGGCTGAGTTCTTCTTCAAACTGGGAAAGGTATAATTATCTCTCTTTTAAGGAGGGAAAGATTTCGTACAAAGAACTGGGTCCTTTTATGACCCTCTGCAGGTTTCTTCCGGATGGTTATATTTCTGAAAAGAACGAAAAAGCCTTTGTCAGGATTCGTCCTTCGAACTCTGCCGATAGCGCTGTTTCACAATATGATCTCCTGAGGATACTCTATTCCTGCAGATCCGGTGAAGTGAATATCTCAGTAAAGGCTGATGAAAGACAGATTTTTACCGGAACTCTGAAGAATGGAACAAATGTTACGGAGATAACCTGCAGCCTGAATGAAGCCAGAAATATTATGATAGAATTTGAGGGGAAAGTGAGTCCGGATATTTATGGTATAAGCATTGAGAGCAAAAAGGGGATTATCATCGATAATATCCCACAGCGCGGCAGCGCAGGTCTTGAATTTACGATGGTCGACAGGGATAACCTTGCAGAGTCTTTCAACATTATTTCTCCCGATTTGATTATACTTCATTACGGGCTGAACATTGTGAAGAATGTGAGAGACAGTTATATATACTATAAGCAGGGATTACTTCGTCAGCTTGAGGCTCTTAAGGAGGCTGCTCCCTCTGCGGCATTAATGGTAATAAGCGTTACCGATATGGCTGTACAGGAAGGCGATAGCGTAGTATCGTACGTAAATATACCTTCAATTGTTGAAGCTCAGAGAGAAGCTGCAAATGAAGCAGGAGCCTTATTCTGGGACTCTTACAGCGCCATGGGAGGCAAGTCATCCATTATTTCCTGGGAGGAAAAGAGACCTGCCCTTGCACAGAAAGATTATGTACATTTTACTTATCCCGGCGCTGATACTCTCTCTAAAATGCTTGCAGAGGCAATGTTTACCTTCAGAGCTAAGGATACAATCCGGGTATTACCCACTCAGACAATTCAGGATACTATCGGAGCAGGTTCATCTGTTAATCTGAGCCTTCCTGCAACAAAGGTCAGAGAAAAAGGATGGGTAGGAGTCATGGCAGAGAAAGTATTCAGCTATGATCCGGAGTGGCCATTAATTTTCACAACACCGGCATTCTGGTTATTCTTCCTGTTGGTACTTGCAGGGTACAGTCTGATATACAGGAGATTGTTTATCAGAAACTTTTATCTTCTTCTTGTCAGTCTCTTCTTTTACTATAAATCAGGAGGCCTGTTTTTATTCCTGCTAATCCTGGTTACTGTAATTGATTTTTCATGCGGGATATTTATATTTAATTCAAGGAAGAAATTTTTCAGAAGGTTTTTTATTCTGGTCAGTATTCTTTCAAACCTGTTAATACTTGGATATTTTAAATACACTGGTTTTATAATAAATGAGGTTAATAGTCTGTTAGGAACTAATCTTCAGGTTTATGATTTCCTGGCATCTTTTTCAAATCTTCATCTTGGGACCTCGTTCGATATTAATTCAATAATTTTACCTGTAGGGATCTCCTTTTTTACCTTCCAGTCGCTAAGCTATACTATTGACATCTATCGCGGGAAGCTAGATCCTTTAAAAAACATTTTTGATTTTGGATTTTATGTTTCTTTCTTTCCACAGCTTGTAGCAGGTCCGATAGTCAGAGCCTCTGAGTTTATACCTCAGTTGTACAGTAAATTCAGTCTCTCAAAACGGGAATTCAGCCATGCCTTGTTCCTGATTTCCAAAGGGCTCATCAAAAAAATAATTATCTCCGACTTTATTGCAACTAATCTGGTTGATCGTGTTTTTGAGTTTCCTGCTCTTTATTCAGGATTTGAGAATTTAATGGCAGTATATGGATACGGGCTGCAGATATATTGCGATTTTTCAGGTTATACAGACATTGCTATAGGCCTTGGCCTGATACTGGGATTCAGACTGCCTGTAAATTTTAATTCACCATATAAAGCAGCGGGGATATCAGATTTCTGGAAAAGGTGGCATATATCTCTGTCGAGGTGGTTGAAGGACTATCTTTACATTTCACTTGGAGGAAACAGGAAGGGAAGGGTAAGAACAGCCATTAACCTTATTGTTACAATGATTCTTGGTGGCTTATGGCATGGAGCTTCAATGCGGTTTGTTATCTGGGGAGGCCTTCATGGCATAGGTCTTGTATTCAATAAGGTATGGGACTCGTTATTTGGCGGCAGGATGAGGACAGGCAGGCTGGGACATGTTCTGGCTATATTTCTTACATTTAATTTTGTGAACTTTTGCTGGATATTTTTCAGGGCACCGGATATGGATAATGCGGTCATGATGCTCAGACAGATCGCAGAAAATTTTTCTCCCGGATCCTATCTTTCTATTACCGCTGTTTATTCAAATGTATTTCTTTTGATGGCCGTCGGCTATATAATTCATTTTCTGCCTGAAACAGTCAAGGAGTCCTACCGTGGACTCTTTATAAAGATTCCCTTGGCTGCACAGCTGACAATTGTTTTACTGATTGCAGTTATGCTCTGGTCAATAAAGAGCACTGAAGTAATGCCGTTCATTTATTTCAGGTTTTAATCAGGGAATTCAGGTTGCCGGGAAACGAAACTAAAGATAAGTGTCAGGAGTGTTTATTCCTGAAATGAATGGAGAAATAGCTCTCTTATAAATCCCATGTACATATGCAATTGCCATCCCATAGTTAGTTACAGGTATTCCGGCTTTGATGGCTGGCTGGAGACGGTTGTGGAGTTGCCGGCGTGTAATCATGCAGCCACCACACTGGATAACAAGGGCATAACCGGTTATCGGGCGGGGTAATCTGTCGAGCCCTGCAACAACATCATATTCAATCTTTTTGCCGGTGAAGTTTGATATCCACCTTGGTATTTTTGTTCGGCCTATATCGTCGCATGCTACGTGATGTGTGCATGATTCGAGGAGCAATACCCGGTCGCCATCTTTCAGGTCGGATATTTTAGGGGTTCCTTTCAGATAATTTTCGAAGTCGCCCTTGAACCTGGCAAGCATTATGCTGAAGCTTGTAAGAGGTATTTCAGGAGGTATTGAGGCATCGGCTTTGACAAAAACCTGAGAATCTGTGATGGCAAGTGCAGGCCTGATACCCGTTTTTTTCAGGAAAGCATCAACTTCCCTCTCTTTAACAACTATTGCAATGGCATCATTGTCAAGTATATCGCGGATAGCCTGGACCTGTGGAAGGATGAGGCGTCCTGCCGGAGCCTCAACATCTATT
>Ga0209800_10004446_pt1 | contig 10349 bp, 15 predicted proteins | sample Higcelweek8metaG_FD_187174 | JGI IMG/M metagenome (GOLD analysis project Ga0209800, IMG submission 187174) | Freshwater pond sediment microbial communities from the University of Edinburgh, under environmental carbon perturbations - High... | ecosystem: Environmental > Aquatic > Freshwater >... | reverse complement strand
CTATCAGGTCATCATTAAATATATGATATGTGTTCTGAATCTGCATATCGAAAAGATCCTGCTCCTCCTTCCGGGGAGTTATTACCGGGTCATTGTCTGAGGCATAGCTGCAGTCGTTCACATATACAGAAACCGGCGTTTCCGGTGACCAGGGTACTGACTTGTCCCCGTAATACATGCCCTCAGCGCACCGGGCAGATATCCTGTAAAAATTATTTTTCCCTCCCGGGTCGCTAAACCTGACTTTAGCTTCCATTATGATATTTCCACCGGAGGGCAGGTTTTCAATAGTATCCAGGCCAATGACCGGGATAATATCTGGAAGCCTTACCTCTCCTGATGCCTTCTTCATCCCTGCCATCTCAACCTCTATCCTGTAAGTGCTGCCATAAACGGGTTTCACTCCCTGCGATACATACTTTGAATACGGTAAAGCTGAATAATATTCTGGCTGTGGTTCAGGCGCAACATAGGTCAGCGTCTCAATCAACTCACCGTCGCGGTACAGTTTCACCATGGCATCGGTGATCTGTTTGGGGACATACTTCTCTTCAAAGACAGCATGGCTCTTTGCGACAGACACCTTGATAACACTGTCGGGCTGAAGCAGTGAGTATATCACGATCTTCGGATCGATCTTTTCACCTGTGAACTTTATCTCCTCCGTGCATGCAACAGAAAGTAACGTCAGAATGGCAAGCTCCGGCATATATCGTAATATTCTTTTCATCCTCATCCGCGGTCAGAATTTAAATGAATACGAGATAGAGGGAATGATCGGGAAGAGACTCACCTTTTTCAGCACTGGCTTGCTGTAGTAGATATAGGTACCCGGATTGTTGGGATCGGGTTCCTCGTAATATTCAGTGTCCCAGAAAATGAAGAATGGGTTCTTCCTGTTGTAGGCATTGTAGACCGAGAAGCTCCAGGTGCGCAGCCCGTTCTTCTTCTGTTTGTGCAGGTTGAGCCCCAGGTCAAGCCTGTGATACGACGGCGTACGGTAGGAGTTGCGGCCCGGGAATTCCGTGATGGCATCATTGCCATAATAGTAGTATCCGGTGTTGAAGAAGTTCCCGGAGGGATATTCCATGATGCCCAGAGTGGCTGCGTTGCCTGTCCCGTAAACCCAAACGACACCCAGGTCAGCCCGTTCACTGAACTTGTGCGTGATAGCCACACTTACGTCGTGCCTGCGGTCGTACTTGGCGGGAAAGACATTGCCGTAATTAAGATTCTCGAACTGCCGTTCGGTCCATGACAGTGTATAACCGATCCATCCCGTTGTCTTGCCATAATTCTTCTCAACCATGAACTCGCCTCCATAGGCCCATCCCCTGCCTTTTTCCACCTTCGACTCCCACCCGGCTCCCGATCCTCCGAACGATGCACCCTCCTTGTATTCGATCAGGTTCTCCATCGTCTTGTAAAACGCCTCCACGGACATTTCAAGCTGCCACGGCAGGCGGAAGTTAGAGCCCACGGCCACCTGGTCAGACACGGGAGGCTCAAAATGCTTCGTGACAGGCAGCCACAGATCGGTAGGCATGCTGATCGCCGTTGTCGTGAGCAGGTGAACGAACTGCGTCATCCTGCTGTATGAGGCCTTGAACGAAAGGTTATCCGCAGCCATGAAGCGAAGCGACACCCTGGGCTGGAGTGAGAAATAGGTTGTGTCCTGGACGTTGAAGAGCGAGAGACGCAAACCGGCATTCATCTTCAGGCGCGGGGTGATGTCGAAGTTATCCTCGGTATAGAGAATGGCCTCATTGGCATAGATCTTCACCTCTCCAAAGGTGGTGTCAATGCCATAATTCTCTTCCAGCGGGTCAAACATGAATCTCGTCACTCCGGGCTTGAAACGGTGCAGGGTGTACCCGGCGCCAAACTTGACGGAGTGATGAATTGAGGGATAGTAGTCAAAATCGATCTTCGCACCCATGTCCTCAATGCCTGAAAAGTATCTGAAGTAGTCAACAGCCTTTTCTTTCGTCGTGAGGTCCTTCGTGACGGACTCCATGCTGATATCAAAGATGTAGCGGCTGTAGGTCAGGGTGGTGTTGCTGAAGATCTTGTTGCTGAACAGATAGTTCCACCTCAGCGAAGTGATTATATTCCCCCAGCTCATGCCGAAATCGTCTGTGTACTCGTATTCTGGTGCATCAATCCCATTATAGTCAGGCCTGCTTACGGACTTCATATATGCCCTGTCACTGCCTATGTAAGAGCTCAGGTATAGATGGCTCTTCTCCGAAAATTTGTGATTGATCTTGGCGTTGAGATCGTAAAAAGAATAACCGCCTGTCGTCCGTAGGTCAGCGCTCTGGTACCTCATCAAAAAAGGATAGATAATAATATCGGCGTAGCTTCGGCGCGCCGAGATGATGAATGAGGTCTTATCCTTTATGATAGGCCCTTCCAGCGATAGCTTCGATGCTATAAGGCCTATTGAAAAGTTACCATGAAACTCCTTCTCGTTACCTTCCTTCATATGGATATCGATTACCGACGAGAGCCGTTCACCGTAACGTGCGGGGAACCCTCCCTTGTAGAGCTGGACCGACTTGACGGCATCAGGATTGAACACTGACATGAAGCCGAAAATATGGCTTGCGTTGTACACCGGCACTCCGTCGAGCAGAAATAGGTTCTGGTCCGGCCCTCCGCCCCTTACATATATCCCGATTGAGCCTTCGGTGCCCGATTGTACACCGGGGAGAAGCTGTATTACCTTCAGTACGTCAGCCTCGCCGAAGATCACTGGCAGCATGGCGAATTTTTCCATCGGTATATCTATCATGCTCATCTGCGAGCTCTCCACCTTGGCCTGTGGTCCGGAAGCGGTTACCGTTACCTCACCGATCTCGCTCACTGACATGCTGAGCCCGAAGTTCATGACAGTATCGCGGATGAGACTAAGGTTTGTGGTCAGTACTTCATAACCAAGATAAGATACGACTATCTCTGCCTTGCCGGGTGTAAGCGGGAGACTGTAAAAGCCATAGTTGTTTGTTGTGGTGCCTGTGTAGGAGGCCTTTTCATACACGGCGGCATTTATCATCCGTTCCCCGCTGACGGAGTCGGTGACATAGCCACTGACGGTGATTTTCTGGGCTGAAGCCTGTACTGATGCCATCAGCAGCATCAGCGCAATAAGTCGCCTTATAGGCATTTCAATCAGAATCCTGTTACCTCTTTAAGGAATTTGCGCACGGCGCGTTTCTCGTCAAACTCAAGCATACGTGTTGGCAGCCGGACGGTCTTGCCGCTTTTGAGCATGATGCGGATATAATTCTCATCGGCATGAATGGACTCTATTTCGTCTATCCGGACGAACGACCTGACTGTCTTGCTGTACCAACGTATGGTCAGCACGCCCTTGTCAGCCGACAGCCTGTTGACCAGTGTGCCGAAGTTAAGGCTCAGGAAGATGACACCCAGCAGCAGAAAGGAAATTGCCTGTATCCAGAAGGCCCATAACCCGGGATCTCCGGTCACGACAATTACAATGAGCCCGACAAGAAACACTATACCTAAGGCGCGATAGATCTTCTCATAGGTTGCGTTGCGAAGCACCAGTTGTTTCATGATGTAGGATTTGTTCCTGTTAAAGATACGAAATTCCGGCGTAACGTATCAGGCTCTTCAGACGGCTGATGCAGTCTTCACAAAGGCTTTGCAGTATCCGGCTTGTCTGTTTTGCCCCGCGAGATTCTCAGCATCAGCTGTACGACGAGGTAAATAATGATTATGACAAAGAATATGGCTGCCATTCCCATACCCATCAGTTTCAGTGCATTTATCAATTCAGTGTTCATAGCGTTCCTCCTACATTAATCCTGACATAAGACCTATTATCACGCCGCCTGCAATGACTGATGCAATCTGGCCCGACACGTTTGCTCCCACTGCATGCATCAGCAGGTGGTTCTGCGGGTCAGCTTCCAGTCCCAGCTTTTGTATCACCCTCGACGACATCGGGAATGCTGATATCCCTGCTGCGCCTACCATGGGATTGACTTTTTCTTTCAGGAAAAGGTTCATGAATTTTGCAAATAGTGTTCCTGCTATGGTATCAAAAATAAATGCCAGCAGGCCGAGGGCCATGATCTTCATAGTATCGAGCGATACGAACAGTTCCGCTTTCATGCTGGCAGCGATTGTTATGCCCAGCAGCAGGGTGATCAGGTTCACCATGTCTTTTTGGGCTGTATCAGAGAGTGATCTGAGCACGCCGCACTCCCTGATCAGGTTGCCGAACATCAGGAATCCCACCAGGGCAATGGATGCCGGTGCTACCAGTCCTGCTATGATGGTGACCACTATCGGAAAGAGTATCCTGGTCATTCTTGACACGCTTTTCGGATTATATTTCATCCGTATTTTACGTTCATTTTTCGTAGTGACCAGTTTGATGGCAAAAGGCTGGATTATTGGCACCAGCGCCATGTATGAATATGCCGCGACGGCTATCGGTCCGATGTATTTGCTTTTCAGCACCTGCGACACCAGTATTGATGTAGGACCGTCGGCTGCTCCGATGATGCCTATTGATGCGGCGTCTTTCATCTCGAATCCCAGCAGTACGGCTATCACCACTGTGGCGAATATACCGAACTGGGCTGCAGCGCCGAACAGCAGCAGTCTCGGGTTGGACAGAAGAGGACCGAAGTCTATCATTGCTCCTATGCCAATAAACAGAAGCAGCGGCATGGCTTCTGAGGCTCCTATGCCCACCTTGAACAGCCAGTCGATTATTCCGGTGACCTCGCCGATGCCTTCGAGGTTCTGGTTCAGAGCGCCTGACAGAGGCAGGTTGACAAGTATTGCGCCGAAGCCCATTGGCAGGAGGAGAGACGGTTCCAGTTGTTTGGCTATGGCGAGGTAGATGAGTATACCTCCTATTATCCACATGAGTACCTGTTGCCAGGTGATGAGGGTAACGCCTTCGATTAGAAATTCCATGTCCGGGTTTCTTGGTTAGTTTTTTTGCCTGTTTCAGGGCGTTAAAATATCTGAAAAAATATTATCAAAAGATAGGAAAAGTCATAATAACTAAGACGGTAAGACAATGGAGCAGTTTTGCAAATTAATTCACAGACAATTTTGATTAAATTTACATTAGCCTAAAACTATACAGATGAAAACTGAATTTGTCATTTATAAGGGCGAGATCAAGTTCCTGGATAGCCAGATAAAGATCAGGGATGGTATTTTTAAGTGGCAAAAGAAAATGAGTATAGCTTATGCTGTGATTTACATTGCAGGTGGAGCTTATCTGGTCATCCGGCATTTCATGACGAATCAGAATTGGGCTTTGTTTGCGGGATTGGCAATTATTGCATTTGTAATTATTGGTTTGATTGCAGATTCAAAAGTCAACAGGGATAATGAGCTGGACGTACGTCAGGTTGAAAAAGCGGTGATCTCGGAAGATTTTATGTCTTACCTCAACCTCAGGTTATACCTGAAGAATTCGCAAAAACGCAAAGTACAGCTTGATTACAGGGATGAAGACCGATTTGAAAAGTTCCACCTTAGCGAGTTGATTGAAACCATGAAAAGCTATTCAATTGAGACAGAAATAAAGTAGTCTGCATTAAGGCTCAGGCGGTCCTCCTCATAATCCCGTGGTCTCTTTCAGGAAATTCCGGACATGACGCTCATCACGTAGAATCTATTGTTTCATATCTTCTTCTGTTTCTCGAAGAATTTAGTGAAGAAAACCATATATGCCGAGGACATAGTGCCCAGCAGAACTGCAAATCTTATGGCGCTGCCCTCACTTTCCCTGGGGGTTCCTTCCGCCAGGTCAAACAACAGAAAAACCAGATAAATAGTTGCGCTGAAAGCAACTGAGACCCCGGCAAAAAGCAGCAGTTTTCGTTTCATTATGTCACAAAGGATTTCAATGTTTTTGTTTTTCTTGCCTGTATTGCAGGTAGAATGACGCACCTGTCAAGAGAGCTGTGATGCCGGTCAGAATCATTGCCGGCCTGCCGTGAGAGCCGGGCGGAATCTGTGTGAACAGGATTATAGAACCCACCAGGCATATCACGCTGATGAATAACATGGTTTTCACTAACTTTTCTCTTACTCTTGAAGTCATTGCCTGATGCTATATGTTGTTCATTTTTCTTCTCCTGCCAGCAAATTCATCCTTGTTGTGCCTGTAGTAGATGTACGCCAGTAACAGATTAAGGATTGATACGATCAACAGGGCCTCCTGCCAGAAATTACGGAATACCGGTTTATTATAGAAGATCACAACCAACAGGCATATTATTAAGAATATGCTTGAGAAAGTGGTAAATCTGATCCAGGCCTTGTGCATAGCTGTCCGTTTAATTTAAGCCTATGTTAAGGTTTTTCATTTTAATATTGGCTTCTACTCATTTAATCTTCCTGTATCTTTCAATGCCTGCAGAGTTAATTATGCCACAAACAGATGCCCGGGTAACAGAAGAAATATTACTGCAATTATCAGAAATACAAGGCACCTTAAGGTGATGTTTCTGTAAAACTGATTCTTTTCTTGAGCATTTTTTATCTGGGCCAGGATAATTATTATTGCCCCAAGTACTATTCCGACAACCAGTAAGGTTTTAGCCATCGGATAACTGAGTATTGTAAACATTAAACCAATCGTTAAGATTGAAAGGGTTATACCTGTCCCGGTGGCAATCAGGATACTCCATAATGCTAGGCCTTGGTAGGAAACTGCGTTAAATATCTTCCATAACGAAATATTATTGAATAGTGCAAAGCCAAGAATGAAATAGAGACAGCTCAGTGTTATAAAAAAAACTGAGACAATCAGAGAATCAAGTGGCGTATTGAAGAGTGCAAGAAATAGGCCAATTACGGCTCCGATAACCAGGATCATTTCAAGCTTTTTCATAGTGGATAGCAGGCTTAATGTACTTTCACGATATTCATCATAAGTCAGTTAACAAAGTTTATGTGCATTGCGCTACTGTTACTATTTCTGCAATGGATAAATACGGAATAGAAGAACGTATGTAGGTCCGTAGTAGCCTCCCAGTCCAAAACAAGATCTGGGCGAGTTAACTGTTGCCTGGACTGATTTTTTAAAAATCTTGTGCTTTATTCACCAACTATTGATCTCCTTCCGGTAATTCTTCAATCCCGCTATATTTCTCAATAATAACCAACATGCTATCACCACAAATCCTGCGCTATAAAACAAAGTTGCCTCGGATCTTGAAAGGTTCTTCATATCTTTCAAAATCCAGAAATAAGCCAGGAGAATAATATAAATGACGGACGCAATCTCTAAGAGAAATCGGTAAAACCTCGTCTGCAACCTAGCCATGAGCAATGTTCCATATTCGTTTATAAAATTAAATAGTTTTTTCAATCTCCTTGTACTCCCGGGGTTGGATATCATCTAATTTTTACTGGTCGAATATCGGGTAAGATTACAAAACCGCAACTCAATACTCTCAATTGGTTATTTAGCGAATACTTAGAAAATCAGATTGTATAGTGAAGATAATAAATTATACATGGCGTGAATTATGAATACCAAGATTATTGGACCTTCCTTTCTGTATCTTCCTATGTAATATACTAATGCCAAAATAATTCCCGCACCCAACGTAATGATAAAATAACTTAAACTATATGTGTGATTAAATGCAAACGCCAAAGAGGAGGCAATTACTGCGAAATACATGTTCTTTCTTGGTCTTTTGATAATCTTACAAATGATCTCTATTATTAATGATTGAAAGAGAAGTGTTTCCAGGAGCGGGACCACTATAACGGCAATAAGAAAATCAAGAACGATACTTTCGGTTGAGAAGGAACCTGTCATGTCAGGTTCAGGTAAGAACGTGGTTATTGCTCCTAATAGCAATGAAGGACACAAAAAAACCAATATGTATAGATATGTCGGTGCTTTGATTAAATAATTGACAGATGGAATTAGCTTAAACCGTTTATACACCTTTTGTAAGTTTTGATTTGAAGAAATGATAGGAAATAAGGTACATAATAAGAAGGTACATAATAAACTGTGGTAAATCAATTATTTTTTCAACTCCATTAAATATTATCATCAAGTGATATACCAAATAAAGAATAAAAGTTGATAAAGAGAAACATAACATCTTGAAAAAGTTGCAGTCATTAACTTCAAGCTTGTCTTTGGATGTTGCTAGAATCATCAAACCTGAATTAGCAATAATAATCCTAATGCTAGTGTATAATTCGTCTTCCATCAGTTCAAAGAAGCTAAGAAATATCGAAATAATTACCAGTGCTCCACCAACATATTTCAACTTGAAGGGGAAAAACTCCATTGATAACATGCCTCCTTTTCTTCGCCCAACAAATATCAAAAATGAAACTATTGACATCACTAATATCCCTGATATTATGAAAGCAGAATACATATTATTTGCATTTATCATTAATATGAAGCGGTGAGCTCGCATTCTCTAATGAAGCTCACCACTTTTTACTTCAAACAATCAATAACAGGATATTATTGAAAGTCTCTGAGAGCTTGCTGAACTGCCTGACCCTCCGGCGTGGATGAGTAGTTATCACCAAGATCTTGAAGAAGATTCATTAAAGCGCCAATAACTTTGCCTGTCCAATTCCAAGTTGGTCCATTACCACCATTAATGTTTTGCGCTTCTGTTCTATCTAAATCGATTATATTCCCCATGTCACCTTTTATTTAACCTTTGTAAACTTCTTCAACCCCTTCCATAAAATCTTCAATACACTTATCCAGGCCCTCAGTTACAGCCTCTTTGGCGAGCATAATCAGATAGGCAGTAAAAATTCTTGTCCATCCGCCATTGATTTGTTGAGTTTCCTCCATGCCCAGTTCTGTTACACCAAGCATGGTTAAATTTGGTTTTTTTTCCATAATTCATTTGTGTTAGTTAGTACTCAAAATATCCCTGCAGGGTATTACCAATACTAATTTCTGCCAGTACCGTCCGGGAAAAAAGGACTCTGCCGAAAAAGTCTCCGCCGGTCAATTGTTTTTCCTCATGATTACTAAGGGACCGCATCGAACAGCTCACATTTATTTCAAATGGTTCGGCATAGAAAAATGTACACGATGATTTTGAATAAGAAATCGGGGCGCCCCGCGATTTCAATTCATCAATCATTTCGTAGAGGGTGGTTCTGCTTACACCGAGCTGGCCTGCAAACTCTGTGGGTGTCCCAGTCCGTTGCCTGGTAAGCATCCTGTGCATCTGACTGATACGGTCCAAATATTCAAATACTTTCATAATATATGTATGGCTTGTTTCACAACCTTATGATCTACAGTGAGGCTCTGATGTCGCAGCATCTCCAAAAAGAATCCCTCCGCTTCAATCAATTCGTTATAACTACCCGCCTCAGCTACCCTTCCATTATTTAGAACAAATATCTTATCTGCTCTGCTGATAGTTGATAGCCTGTGAGCAATGACAATTAGTGTTCGGCCAGATTGAACAAACTCCACCAATGCTTTTTGAATCAAGCTCTCTGACAGGGGATCCAGGGAAGACGTTGCCTCATCAAGCACAAGTATTTCAGGCTCAAGATACAATGCCCGTGCAATGGCAATACGTTGCTTTTGACCGCCAGAGAGGTTTGCTCCGTGCTCACATAAAAGCGTATTAAAACCGGCAGGCAGACTATCGATGAATCCTGACATACCCAAAATATTACATATATGCATTATTCTGGCCATGTCCGGCTCCAAGTCCGCTGGTGCAATATTTTCAGCTAGGGACCCGGTAAATAGATCTATATCCTGAGGCACACAAGAAATGATCTTTCGGAGGGATTTGTTTGTGAAATTGGTAATATTATTAATCCCGATTCTTATGTGACCTCCATTGATTGGATATAGTTTATGCAGGAGTGAAATAAGAGTCGTTTTTCCTGATCCGCTCTCACCAACGATCGCAGTAAATGAACCTTTCTTAATTTGCAAATTCAGGGAATCAAAGACGTTTACTCTGGTGCCATATCTGAAATTTACATTTTCAAAGTATATGTCATTGACGAGATCGGGAATAAGATCTATCTTCCCATTGTCTTCTTCACTCTCCAGATCAAAGATCTCAAACAGTCTGTCAGCTGCAATTCTTGCATCCTGCAGGGTTTTGTTATAATTAATTATCCCGGAGACGGGACCAGTAAAATATCCTATGATTGCATAAAATGAAAGCAATTCTCCGGCTGTAATATATGTCTGAAGAACATAAACAGTGCCTATCCATAACACAACTACAGTAATTATCTGAGTCAAAATACTCGATGATGCAGATGAAAAAATGGAATTTATACCAGACCTGTACACACTCTCCAAA
>Ga0209800_10004444_pt1 | contig 10350 bp, 11 predicted proteins | sample Higcelweek8metaG_FD_187174 | JGI IMG/M metagenome (GOLD analysis project Ga0209800, IMG submission 187174) | Freshwater pond sediment microbial communities from the University of Edinburgh, under environmental carbon perturbations - High... | ecosystem: Environmental > Aquatic > Freshwater >... | reverse complement strand
GGGGCAAGGGAGGCAAGAACATGGTGAACACAAAACTTTAACAGGAGCAGACTCAATGCAAAGTTTCTTTTCTGAGTTGAACCCGCCGACAGATCGAGAAGTTTACGCCATCTTTTCAAAAGTGTTTCCTTCTCGCCCCGCCAGGACTTGGGACGAAGCCGCAGACGCCATTACGGACATTAACACAACCGCTGACGTTTGGATGACCATCAACCCCCGCAGTGCTGAAGCCGTGACCGGTGGCCGGTATGGGACCGTCAATGACGTTGCGTGGGTCAACGGCTTCGCTGGTGACGTTGACTTTGGGCGGGAAGGCCACCAGAGCCAGAACCACCCGCCCACCAGGGAAGATGCCCTGGCCGTCATCGAGGCCGCCAAAACCGAACCAACATTCATTTTGGAGACCGGGGGAGGATTCGCCCCGGTGGTCCTGTTCAAAGAAGGAATTGAAGTTAATAGCGAAAACCGCGACAGACTCAACGCCCTGTGCCGCCGGTACTCTAATGCCTTCCGAGAGGCTGGCCGGGCAATGGGTTGGGCCGTGGACGGCGGCAAAAGTATTGCACAACTGATCCGGGTTCCGGGCACGTTCAACCAAAAGTACGATCCGCCCCGCCCGGTCACGATCCACGAGGCGGGAGGGAAGCGGTACACTTTAGAAGAGCTTGAGGCGTTACTACCAGCCGTGGTGGACCGCCCTGCCAAGGAGTTCAAAGGGACCATCCCAACAGGTCTTGACGCACACGACCTACTCTCCTTGCCGTGCATCCGAAATGCGGTAGACAATTCGTGGCAACTGCCCCGTGATGAATGGTTAATGGCGGGCAGGGCAATCTGCCATTGTGACAACGGCCCCGAGGTCTTCCAAGAGATATCGCGCCCCTACGAGGGTTATCAAAAAGAAGCCGTGGATGCACAGATTGCCGATATCGTTGAAAATATGAAGCCCCCATTGTGCGAATCCATCTTTGACGACTTCGCTGGCGAGTTCTGCAAGGAGTGCCCCCATTGTGAGCAGGGAACAAATGTGGCCGGGAAGGCGTTCACCAACTTTACGCTTAACTCCCCTATCACCCACGCAGCCCAAAAGGCCCACGAGCGCAAGGAAGCCGCCCGGAAGGAAGCCACGGGCCTTCGGGTCATATTCGGTGATGACCTCGCGAGGATGGAGCTTGAAGCCATGCCGCCGGTCATCCGGGGCCTGTTGAACGAGCGCGAGGGATTGGTAATTGCTGGCCGGGGCGGCATCGGCAAATCGCAATTGCTAGGGCAGCTCGCCCTGGCTCTGGCATCGGGAACACCGTTCTTGGGCGTCCATGACACAATCCGCCCCCGGAACGTGCTGATGTTTCAGAGCGAGAACGTGGCTCAAAGTGTTAAATCCCGCCAGTCTCGCCTTATTGCGGGAGACTGCCGCTTGCAGGAAGCAACGGGTAGGATTGGCTATGCCTCCAAAGGTACGTCATGCCGCATCGCTGGCAGTCTGATAGACGGCATTGGAAACCGGGGGAAGTTCGTTGATGATATCTATCAGATTTTAGACGCCTTTGAAGACCAACGCGGGAAGGTGGAGTGTATTATTTTTGATCCGCTTATTTCCTTCCATGCCGCGGATGAAAACTCTAACTCACTTATGCGTAAGTGTTGTGATGTTGTTACAGAGCTATGTGACGAACGCAAAATGACGGCAATATTGGCCCACCATCACAAAAAAGAAAGCAATAGCAAGAGTGATGGAGATGATTATACATATCAAGGTGACCTAATGCGGGGCGGTTCTGCAATCCGAGATTGGGCCAGTACGGTGGGAACACTGGTAAATACCAAAGTTGCTACACGTCTTAGTTGGACCAAGGTTAGGGACTATGCCCCACCGACGGCGAACGAAATGCGCCTGGGGGATGCAGGGTTTGAGGTGGTCACCACGGAGTTTTCCCATTTTCAGGTTCCCCGAGTGATCCGGCGGGCCGGGGGAACTGTCCAAAGCAATGACGCCCTGGTTGACTTGATCATGGCCGCAACTGACCTAAACGGCGGCAGACCGGTCACAAGATCGAGCGCAAGGGTTGCGATCATCCAGGCCATAACGGCGGAGCTGGTTGTAGAGACCACCGGAAGCCGGAACCGCAAAAGTTACACAGTTGGCAGAGAGGCTACCGAGGTCGAAGAGCTACTTTAGGGCAATCCAGTTCGCCGAGGAATCCAGTTCGCCAGCGAACTAAAAAAACGGCGAACTGGAATTGTTAATTATGGCGGTAGTTTATCATACATTTCAGTTCGCCGAGCGTCTAGTTCGCCGAGCGTCACGGCGAACTGAATCACCAAATAAAACAAGTAGTTACGCCAGTTCGCCGCTCGCCGAAACTCCTATAAGAGTATATAGTTTCGGCAAACTGGAATTTGAGGTTTTTTCTTGCGGGAAGGGTTGAAAGTTTTGGTGGCGATGGCGGGTTAGTTTCTTCCTCCCGCCCGGTCCCGTCCAGGTTCCTGCACCGGTGCAGGAACCAGAGAACCCAACCCGCCTATGTTGTATTTATGAAGTTGATTGCAAAAACCTAGATTTCTGACTGTAAAAACCTAGAAAAATCGGGATGGCACACTACAACTTGACATTTTAACGAAATGGAGATAGTTCAATGGACATGGAGAAGATGAACGGAGTGGCCGAGATGCACAGCATGATGCGGTGGTGGGGGAAGGAATCCCGAAAGCAGAAGGGAATTTTAAGCCGGATAGCGCGGGAGGGTTACATGACACCTTTGGAAGAGTTGGGCGAGACCTTGTTGACGGCAGAAGTTAAAGAACTGGCGGGAGGGCGAATCAAGACGGTCTTAGCGTTCTTTTCGCTGGACCCTGAAAGCCAGGCCAACCCAAAGGTTAGGGAAGCGTTGGACCTCTTGGGGATCAGCTTGGACGGTGTAACCGTCTAACACCCCAACTTAGTGCACCGGGGCAGGAACCCGATTGTCCGAAGCGGGGGGGAGTTAAATTTCGGGTTGGAATCCGCCAACCTGTAACAACAACCAGGAGATGATAAGATGTCTGAGTTTGATCGTATGTCAACTTGTGTCGCTAGTTATGATGTTCGGAAGGCTGTAGAATCCCTGCAAACGTCGCTTGATGCTGACCATGAGGTTGTCGGGAAGGCCGTAGCCTCTCTGTTGCGGGATGGAGACTACTACAAGATCACAGAGATGGCCCGCTATGCCGAGAAGATGACGCAGAATGTGGATGCCCCGTGTGATCCTGTCATGGAAGGCATGATCCGTGACGCCTTGTGTGGGGAGGAAGCATCTTGCCGTTACAGGACGCAACGCCGCATGTACCTTGAGTTTGTCGCTTATCAATATCGCAAGATAACCCGCAAAATGAACTGAACATTACAAACACAAAATAATATGAATCCCTAAGCGATTCCAAAGAGGTCTCCTATGGAGACAAAAAGACACCGGGGAAGGCTAACCGCCTTCCCCTTTTTTAATGTCGCAAACGTGGCTTTTCCCCACGTTCAAATATGCCCACAGGGCATAATATGGGCTGGATGGCGGGAGGGAAAACGCCGTTTACCACTTACACCCAAAAAACAGACCCAACATACCTTGACCTGGTTTCAAGTCCATACCACTTGGCGGGTTGGAAACCCACAGATTTCGGGAAAAACACCCACAAAGCAAAATGTTGGACATATCGACATTATAGAAGCGGTTCCCGGATCGCGAACAAAGTCTACAAAATAAATATAAATGCGAAGCACACAAAAGCAAATAAAATATAATAATATAGTTTCATTTAATTAGATATGACAACTAGTTCTTTGCAGTGATTACCAGGAGAACAAAACCATATTTTCCCAGTTAGTTTATCTAGTTTGAATCCCATTGGAGGCCCATCACCATTCTTCGCTACAAACATAAATCGATTATGCTCGGCATGGTAGTTGGTGCTTAATAATATCCCTACAGCAATAATCGCAGCCGCAATTATAACGTCATATTTCATCTGTAAACTCCATGCTTGGTCAGTGTCATGCGACGAGATGTCCACTTCAACCCGGAAGTTTGTTTGCAAATTCTTTGCTTGATAACGCATTCCAAGTCAACACTTTTAGAAGTGACAAATAGGAGTGTTCAATAAATACAAAAATATATTTCAGAAAACCGGTCATCGGTCATATATACGGCCCGCATCACTGTATTACACTTTGTAATACGATGTCTAAAAAACAAACAAGGAGAGGATTGCTGTCCACAAGAATCATGCCAACGCAACTCTAAAGCAACTCACTGCCACTCACTCTCTTGGCCCACTGCTACACCTTGGTACACTCCCTGCATAAGCCTAAGTGCTACACTCTTGCCTGTTGGTAACACCCTATGCTATTCACTGCACCAATGCACTTATCGTGCCAATAAATCCTATTGTAATCATTGTACTAAATCCAATGTTTACATAATGACCATTCCGGGCCATTCTCAAGCCTTGTATTCAGCGGTATTTCAGACGTTCTTTTTATGAAGATACATTATGAGACACAAGTTTTAGCTCATTTTTCGTCTTTTTTATTTCGTCGAAATAATCACTTTTTTTTCTTTGCTTGTCAAGATTCTCTCCCGCTTCCCTTTCGACGGGTACTCAAAAGGTACGTTAAAGGTACACTCAAACGGCAAGTGCGTTTAGTGTATATAAAGGACGTTATTCTATGCCCCGTGGTCTACACCAGAAATCCATACGCAATGCCGAAAGTCTTGAGGCGAAGCACAAGATTTTAACGGCAAAGTATCGCCACGACCTCAAAGAGTCTGGCCGTACACCTAGCGAAGCCGACAAGGCTTCTCTTGGTAGGCTTGTTGCGTTGCAGTTGCTTCTGGAGAGCATGGAGATGGCCCGGATTGCTGGTGGTACAGTGGATGAACAATCCTATCAGACTTACTTGAATCAGTTCTGGAAGTTGATGTGGCGTCTTTTCCCCACCAACGGGAAGTCCAAACCGAAGAAGCCGGAAGCCTCCCCCGTCTCTGCCGATCCTTGGGCGGTCATCGATGTCTAAGCCCAAGAAGACCGTCAGCACTGCCAGAGAGGCTACCCTGGCCCGGTGGGGCCAGCCAGGGGTTGAAGGGTTCAAGGCTTGGTTTCAGGACGTTCAACCCCATGTCCTTCATGCGGATCGGCGTTACCGCCCCGTGGATTTCCTCCCATTCCAGTGGGAAATACTCGAAAACGCTCTTGCAGTTGATGCCGAAGGCCACTTTCAGCACTCCCTAGCTCTACTGACTGCCCCTAGAAGGCACTCGAAGTCCACCTTGTGGCTTCTGGTCTCCCTTTGGATTGCCTGTTCCCGTGAGAACTCCAATGTCATCATGTATCCATCCACATTGGAACACGGCAGACGGACACAACTCAAGCCGCTTCACGGTATTGTGAAGAACACTCCGAAGCTAAATGCACTGCTTGGACCATCGATCAACGCCACTGGCTTGGCCTTTGCTGACAACGGTTCTGCGATTTCCCTGGTCACTCCGTCTTTCAACTCCGCTTTCGGTGACAAGTGTTCGGTTCTTTGGGTCTCTGACCTTCATAGCCACGAAGACTTGGCAGGGTTCAACGCTTTTCAGGCTTCCCTGTTGGACACCGTTGACTCTCTGATCCTGGTGGATTCCAACCCGGACCAAGATGGCGGTCCAGTTCATGCCCTTGAAGCGGAAGCGGAAACCAATCCAAGAATTTATACTTACAAAGTTGAATACGAGAACCTTGAAGAGTTCAATTTAAAAGCTCCTGATTGGATCGATAGAGAGAAGGTGAAACGCCTTCAAGCAACCACTCTTGAACATGAGTTCCTTCGGGATATCCTTGGGAAGCGTGGTAGTGGTAAGTATTCGCTCTTCCCCCCCGATTTTATCAACAACGCTAAAGATGACTACACCTTGCCAATGTCAAAGGAACTGTTCAAGGAGCTTACTTTCGGTCACGAATACGTGGTTACAATGGGCATTGATAGAGCCAAGAGGCTTTTTGGTGGGGATGGAACCATTGTCACAACCATCCTAAAGACGGCTAGACCTGATGGGGAATCCGTTCTGTATATTTGCAACCAAGTTGATGTCATTCCTAATGAAGCGTCTTTCATTAAGAAAGCCATAATGCATGACCATGACAATTACAAACTGCACAACGTTGTTCTCGAAGACTACGAGACGCAAGACTTAAAAGCATTTCTTGATTACCAGAAGATCAACTGCGAATACGTTTCCGCTCACAACAAGAATCAGTCCACTGCCTTCCTTGACCTTCATCGGCATTTCAAAGAAGGGCGGATACGCCTTCCCGTTTCGGATGCTCTTGTTAAAGAACTTACAACGTTCTCCTATTCGGAAGGCACTGCGGGAAAGTATCATTTCGGTTCAATCAACAAACGCAAGTTTAAGGATGACCGTATCTATTCTCTTGCTTGGGCCTTGTTTGCTTCCCGCAAGAACGTTCTTTCTCTCTACAAGTTGGGCAATATTGTTTGCGTCAACAAGCGGCCAACCCGCTCCATTTGCGTTCTGTTTGGTGGGGAGGCCGTCTTGCCCTGTTCTCAAGAGTGCCAAGCGTTTCATTCCCTCAAAGAGCAACACAAGCATTTCAATAGAGTCTACATGGAAGATATCCAGATTCACACTTTCTTCTCACAATACGTCAAGCACACTGGTGCTAGAGTCTATCAAGCCGCTTAGTATTTTGAAGTTAACTTCATAAAGGGTTACAATGAACATCTTAGACACTATTAGAAACTCACAGTCTACCGCCCAACGGAAAGCACACTCTGCACTTCGTCTTGACTACTACAATGACGAACAACTAGAGGCGTTGTGGGAGACCTTGCAACAGGACTTCGCCAACCCCGATAAGTTACAGCCTTGCTTCGTCAACATCGTTAAAAAGATCATCAACCAGCTTGCCACGGTCTACGTTGAAGAAGCTACCAGAACCATTGAAGGTTCTGAACAGGACAAGATTCTTTTTGCCGAGATTGCGGAACAGTGCCAGCTTGATAACACCTTAAAGACCGCAAGCAAACTAACCAAGCTCTTAAAGACCACGCTTTTGCGGGTTGTTTGGCGGAATAACCGCCTGGACCTGGACCTTCTGCCGCCACACCTTCTCGACGTTTGGGTTGGGGATTCCCCCCGTGACCTTGAAGCCGTGTTGGTTGAACACCCTCCCCAGGATGGCCGGGTGGAGAATACCACCTACAGCCGTTGGACTCCCACAGAATGGCAACGCCTAGACTACCGGGGGCGGGTCTTAGATTCCGGTCCCAACCCTTACAAGACGCTTCCCTTCATTCCCTTGTGGGATGGCCTTCCCGGTTCTGACTTCTGGTTGGCTGGTGGCGATGACCTGATAGCACTTCAAGAGGCGATCAACGCCAAGCTAACGGACCTTCTTCACATCCTGAGGTTTCAGGGCTTCGGGGTTGGTTGGATCAAAGGCGGGGAAGGTGGCGGCACGATCCAGGCCGATCCCGGCTCTTTCGTTGAGCTTCCCGAAGGTGGGGAATTGGGCTTTGCCGCCCCGGATGCCCCGATTGCTGACGTTCTGAAGGCCATTGACCAGTTGGTCAAGTGGGCGGCTGTATCTAATGGCCTTCCCGCTTCTAGCCTCTCTACTGAACCCACTGACGAAAGTGGCGTTTCCAAGATCGTCTCCAATTCCGAGCTTTCAGAAATGCGGCGGGATGATATCGCCCTGTTTCGGCAGTACGAAAAGCAACTATTCAACTTGATTCGGATTGTTTGGAACACTCACAATTCCAAAAAGTTGTCGGAAGCCGCAACCATTACGGTGGACTTTGCAGACCCGAAGCCAGAAGCCAGTGACACTGACAAGGCCAACGCTTGGAAGTCACTTATGGAACTTGGCGTAATCGGGCCGGTAGATATCGTGATGGAACGCAACCCCGATATCACCACGAGAGAGGAAGCATTGGAATACTTGATGACTGTTAAAATCGAGAACGACAAACTTATGGAAGGCGCACTGTAATGGGAATCCAATACAAGGTTGACCTTGCTGGTCTTGGCCCTATCGCAACCAAACTTGCTCAAGAGATCAACAAGACTTTGGGGAAGGCGGAAGCTATCCGCAAAGACTTCATTTCTGAAATGTCTGACCGTATCGTTGACTCTACACCTGTTGATACTGGCCGTTGCAAAGCTAACAATCAAATAGCCGTCAACGCTATTCCGCAAAGAAGCCTTTACGAATTTGACAAGGAAGGCACTTCCACCAAGCAACGCAACCGTGCCGATATCGACAAGTCCATGCCGGATGACACGGTGTTTCTTTACAACCAGCTAACCTACTCTGAAAACCTTGAACATGGAACATCCACACAAGCCCCGCATGGCTTCTACGGCATCAACATTGCTGACGCCAAGTCCGTACTAGAAGAAGTCGTTGCGAAACATACAAAGGCTTAAACCCGCCTTCCCAGGCGTTAAAAGGAGCTACCAAAGTCATGGATGAACAGAACCAGAACCCCAACCAGGACGAAGGCACTACCGGGCCGGACCCGATTAAAACCGAAAAGTCAGTGCCCTACGAACGTTTCCAAAAGGTGAACGAGGCCAAGAAGCAGGCCGAAGAAACCTTGTCGGCAATCGCTGCGGAACTCATGGAGGATATCCCCGAGGACATGCGCGATGTGGTGCCGGACCTCCCTCCCGCCGACAAGATCAAGTGGCTTCGTGCCGCCAGCAAGAAAGGCTTGTTCACCAAACATGAAGCGTCTTCCGGTCCTGATTCGAAGCGGCCGGGCGGGAAAGCCGCCCCTGATTTAGACACAATGACCCCCGGTGAATTGATTTCACTTGGACTTAAAACCCGATAGGAGATTTTACAATGGCACTTTTGACCCTGGCGGAATCCGCCAAATACTACCAGAACCCCCTGCAACGTGGCATCGTTGAAACCTTTGCCCGTTCTAGTGGTGTTCTTCAGTATCTTCCCTTCATGTCCATTAGCGGGAACGCTTACAAGTACAACGTTGAAGAAACCTTGCCCGGTGTTGGCTTCCGTTCGATCAACGAAGAATACACTGCGGATATCGGCATTATCAACCCGGTTACTGAATCCCTGTTCATTGCTGGTGGCGAGATCAAGATTGACAATGCGCTTATCCGTCAGCAGGGGGAAGGCTCTGATGTCCTGGCCGAGCAGATTTCAATGAAGACCAAGGCTCTTGCCCTGGCTATTGAGAATTGCTTTTTCCACGGCGATACCGTGGCCGATGCCGAGAAGTTTGATGGCCTTGGTGTTCGGGTGACCGGTGACCAGCTTCAGAAGGCCGGAACCGTTGCCGGTGGTGCTACCCTGACCCTGCCCATGCTTGATGAACTCATTGACCGCTGCGACCTCCCCCCGACGGTTCTGATGATGAATAAAACTATGAGGCGCAAGGTCAACGCCCTTATGCGGGCCGCTGGACAGGCTACGGAAACGGTCACTGGCGTCTTCGGCCAGCAGATTCCCGCTTACGCTGGAATCCCCATTGTCGTTATCGGCAAGAACAACGCTGGCACTGAAATCCTGGCTTTCGACGAGGAAGACGGCCAGACCACGCCCGCCTCTTCCACCTGTACTTCCATCTATGCCGTCTCTTTTGGCGGGGAAGGCATCACCGGTATTCAGTCCGGGCCTATGGACGTTGATGACCAGGGCAAGCGGTCTACCTTCCGCCATATCATCGTTGAATGGGACATGGGCCTTATGGTCCGTCATCCCCGCTCTGTTGCTCGCCTCAAGGCTATCAAGAACGCTTAAACTTTAGGAGATAAATAGAATGTCTACTTTCGCCAGCGGTTCCAGTGCGGGCGCACGTTACGTTTCCGAGGTGACTTACGGGACCACCCCCACAACCCCCAGCATGACCGAGCTTCGCTATACGTCCTGCTCCATGCAGTTGACTAAGGACGCCTTTCAGTCTGCCGAGCTTCGCTCTGATCGTCAGATTTACGGCTTCAAGCAGGGCAACCAGCGGGGCGGCGGTGACCTCGCTTTTGAGTTCTCTTGGAAGGAGTTTGACCCCTTCCTTGAAGCCGCTTGCTTCGGCAAGTGGAACGTCAACACCCTGAAGGCTTCTTGGAACGCCGAAACCACCCCCGGCAAGACCAACCCGGTTTCCAGCTTCAGTATTGAACGGTCCTTTAGCGATATCGGGCAGTATCAGGTTTACAAGGGCGTTATGGTCAACTCCTTTAGCCTGTCCATCAAGCCCAACGCTATGGTCACTGGTTCCTTCAACCTGCTTGCTAAAGAGGTTGTGGCGATGACCGGAACCCCGCTTGATGCTGACCCCACCGCTAG
>Ga0209800_10004443_pt1 | contig 10350 bp, 6 predicted proteins | sample Higcelweek8metaG_FD_187174 | JGI IMG/M metagenome (GOLD analysis project Ga0209800, IMG submission 187174) | Freshwater pond sediment microbial communities from the University of Edinburgh, under environmental carbon perturbations - High... | ecosystem: Environmental > Aquatic > Freshwater >... | reverse complement strand
CAACGAAACTTTTAAGTTTCATTCCTCGAAAAGGTTATTATTCTTAAATTGAAAAACACAAATGAAAAGAATCCTCTTTTTGTTCATTTTTACAGGAATAGTTGGGCTGGCATTTGCGCAGCAAATCTCCATTCCACGCATTGATCAAATGCCCAACCTGCCATCTCCATACCTGATGCGCGATTGGAAACAGGTAGCGTTGCATTATGACAATCTGGTTTTTGACACAACAAAGTCGGGAACTTATCTACCCATTACAAAAATCAGCGCTTCGGATGGCATAAACTATCCTACATTAAAAACGATCAGAATGGATACTTATGTGGGGCAACCCGATCATGGAAATGTAGCCGAAGCGATCAATATTCTTCCTGCAATTGTAGGAGCATCGTTGGTTGGAGTAGATAAAACAACGCATATGAATACCAATTGGGTGATAAAAATCAAAGACTTCTACAATCGGAAAAATGGGCAAAACGTTTACCTGAACAGCTATTCCACCACAACCGGAAACGATTGGTGGTACGAAGTGATGCCGAACGTTTTTTTTTATCAGCTGTATAGTTTGTATCCAACCGCTGATGCCGATTTTGGGACTCAATTTACCACCATTGCCGACCGGGAATTGAAAGTAATTTATCAACTTGGAGGGAAAATTCAGCCATGGATTTTTCCGGAAATGAATTACAGGGCATTCAATTTAATAACAGGCAAACCAAATACTACCAGTGTCCCCGAGCCTGAAACAGCCGGTTCTATTGCCTGGATCTTATATCAGGCATATGCTCAAACAGGTCATCCGAAATATCTGCAAGGAGCAGAATTGTCGTTAGATTTTCTTCAAAACCAGACTTCAAATCCTTCGTACGAAATACAATTGCCTTATGGTATTGCTGCGGCGGCCAGAATGAATGCGGTGGAAGGAACCAATTATAATATTGAAAAATTGATGAACTGGACTTTTTCTTCGGGCCAAAATACTTTACGGGGATGGGGATGCATAGTAGGGAAATGGAATGGGTATGATGTGTCGGGATTAATTGGCGAAGCCAATGATGGAGGTGATGATTATGCCTTCAGCATGAATGGTTTTCAACATGCAGCGGCTTTAGCTCCAGTTGCTAAATATGATAAGCGGTATGCACGGGCAATTGGAAAATGGATATTGAATGTAGCCAATGCCAGTCGATTGTTCTATACAAATGCACTTCCACAAACCAATCAAGAGGCAGCAAGTTATGCCTGGTCAATACAAAATGACCCGAATGCCTGCATCCCTTTTGAATCGATGAAGCAAAACTGGAATGGGACACAACCAAAGGCGATGGGCGATGCTGTAAAAGGTGGTTGGGCTGCAACCGATCTGTCGTTGTATAGCGGTTCCAGTGTGGGATATTTGGCGAGCATCATTCAAAAAACCAATGTTGATGGAATTCTACAAATTGATTTAAATAAAACCGATTTCAGAGCTGAAAATACTTACCCGAATTATTTGTATTATAATCCTACAGCTATATCACAATCAGTTCAACTCAACTTGCCGATAGGTAGTTTTGATATTTATGATGCAGTTTCGGAATCTGTTTTACTAACAAATGTATCCGGAACAACTAACTTCACTGTTGCGGCTGATAATGTACGGTTGCTGGTTATTTATCCAACAGGAAAAACGCCAGTTTTGAAAGGTCGCCTGAAATTGATTGATGGACATGTGATCGATTATCATACCGGATATAATTTTTCATCTTCATTGCGCATTAAAGCTTTTTCGGCATCCGACACACTGATTCAAAAATCGAATTCACTTAGTCTGTTTTGTCTGACAGAAAACGCCCGAACTACAAATCCGTCTTATCAATGGTTTCAAAACGATGTGTTACTATCAACCACAAACACCGGAAACTATAATTGGCAAGCTCCCGCACAAGCAGGCAACTATCTGCTGAAATGCAAAGTCTTCGAAAATGGCGACACAGTAACTTCGCCATCAATTGCTGTTCGGGTTGTTGATCAGTTAAGCATTACACCTGTTATCAACGACATTTCATTTTCTATGTCCATGCCATTCAATATCAATTCTACACAAACTCCTGTGGCAATACTTAATACCACAGATGTTTCGTACGTCTGGAGCACGACTAATGGAACATTGACAAATCACCTTACCGCTTCTCCCATTTGGATATTACCGGCTTCACCGGGCATTTATACCCTTTCACTTACAGCTACCAACAGTTCAGGAAGTTCAATATTTACAAAATCCATATTGGTGAAAGACTTTACCGCCACCGAAGAGCCGGTATCACTTATTTATTATCCATTCAATGGCGATACTAAAAACAAAGCTCAGGATGGTTTGAATGCAGTTTCGGTTAGTGCAGTCTCCTCTACCGGAGCCAATGGAATAGCAAATGCAGCTTATCAGTTTCCGTCAAGCGCTTCCTATATTTATACTCCCAACGAACCAATCCTGAATTTTCAGGATAAAATAGCGATCTCCTTTTGGGTAAAACCTGATGTATTACCCAATAACGAGCAGTTTATTCTGTCACATGGAAGTTGGGAAGAACGATATAAAATCTCCATAACGCCGGATAAAAAAGTACGTTGGACAGTGAAAACGGTTAATTCTGTTGTTGATGTTGATGCCGACACCATTCTTCGACCTGGGGAATTCACTCACTTTACAGCCATTTATACCGGTTATTCGTCAGAATTATACCGAAACGGAAAACTCTCAGCTTTTAAGCCGCTCACCGGTTTAATGCGAACCACCACCAAAAGCCTCACCATTGCCCGAAAAGATGAAGAAACATCAGATTATTCGTTCAAAGGTTCTGTGGATGAAGTTCGTGTTTATAATGCTGAACTTTCCCCTCAACTGATTCAACTTTTACCCAATACTTTCAAATTAAACGCTGGAATTGATGATACAACTGTAACTGCCTTTAAAGTTTATCCGAACCCGTTTTCAACCGAAGTTCATGTCACATTGCCAATAAATGAAACAATCACAGGAGTTGAAGTATTTGATTTAATCGGGAAAAAAGTATTTCAGACAACTAACTCAGATACAGATTTTCGCATAAATACTCCAAATGGTCTTTACTTTTTAAAAGTCAGTAGCGATGCAGGAAAAGTTTACAAAGCAAAGATAATCAAGAACTAATCCCATGAAAATCAACCACAGTTATTTTATTATTCTATTTCTGTTTTTCTTCTCCACGCTTACGGCAAGTACAATAAACCTGAAAATGAAGGGTGATTCCATTTCCGGATTTTATGTCGATGTATATTATGGCAACATTCCGGTTTCTACTCAGCAAAACAGTGGGGAATTGAACCTGATGGTCGAAAATGAGGATTATTCCATTCGTGAATATATTCATACATGGAAAGCAACAACGGCTATTCAATCAGGAAATTCTATTACCCTTTCGGGAGTGGCAAAATTACTGAAACTCGAAACGGATTTGCACATTTCGGTTATTTACGAAATTGTAAACAAGCAAGTAGTGGAAAAACGAATTGAATTACTCCAAACCAATTTATCGTTGCTCTATTATTCAGTAAATACTTCTTTAAAATTAAATGATTCCCCTTCGCGGTTTTGGAGCTTCGATAATGCCAATAACAAAGGTGGTGTAGCGCACGAAAGTTATCCTGCTGCCGGCTATATGATTGGCGATTCATTGGCAGTAGGCTTACTGACCGATGCCGGAAACCGTAACTTATGGACACGTAATATTCGTCGGCGTCCTTCAGCAGGAGGAGTTGGCTTTCGGGCCATTCAGGAGATTTGTGATGCAAATCTGTACCAAATTGCTTCGCAACAAGACAGAAAAGAAGGAAATAATTTCGTAAAACTAACCTTCGGTGAACTATCGGATTTTAATCATCCCAAAGAAAAAAATGAATATAAAACACCTGATATTAATGATTGGAAATCGTATAACGGAGCTACAGTCACTTTAGACAAAGGCGTTTATTGCGTGAAAGGGAATAAAGCAACTTCAGACATGAGCGGATTCAGGTTGCCTTATCATTTGCCCGATGGTTTCTATACTCTTCGTTTTAAACATCGATCAGCTTCACCTGTTTCATTGCGGCTTTTTAAAAATGGTGGTATCACTGCGAACGACGTTCAGGGATTCCATTATCAAACCAATATTCCTTCGTCGGTCACTCAATGGACAGAACAAGAAGAAACCGTTTTTTTGGCAAACACCGAAGATGGGGAAACCAATCTACTCATTGCCGCCTCAAATTTAAAGATTGGAGAATCTTATCAATTGGAAATTAAAGATTTGGAAGTGATTCAATCGGTTGCATCCGGGCAGGCTTATCATCAATTGAGGGCTGGAGTTCAAAACACAAAACGCACATTTATATTTGTAGCCCCTTCTAAGCCAACGCTTCATGACGTTCGACTGGCTTCGCAAGTTTATCTGGCAGACGGTTTAAGGTTCAAGGGAAGTACCGAGGAGAAATGTTTGTTTTCTTGTTATCAAATGTTGATGTGGATTACGTCAGCCAATAATTTTACAGCTTTGAGTGTTCCGAGTATTAATTATGCTCCCGATATGTACAACCGCGATTCTTTCTGGAGTCAAATGGGGATTTATAACAAAGAAAGCAGTGAAGGGATTTTCAATGCCTGGGCTGCAACGCAGAACGAAGCCGGTACAATCGGAACAATTATTACGCCTTCGATGGGTAGCAAAGAGCTGAAAGGCAATGATGCCACGCTAGAATTTCTTTGGTTTGCATTGGTCAACAAACGTCAATATGGAACTCCACCACCCATGGACAAAATTACCAAAGCGTTCAACTATATTTTAAATGAAATTGATGCGGATGGTGATGGCATTTGTAGCGCCCGTTTCGTGTTAGGACAAAATGATTGTGTGGAATATCCTAATCGAACTTCTCATCTATCAGTGAATCAGGGAATGCTTGCCGTTACACTTCGGGTCGCTCAGGAACTTGGAATGCCTGTGAAAAATGATTATATCGAAAAAGCCAATGCTGCATATCGGGCATTTTACGATAAGAAACGTGGATATCTTATCGATAATAAAGCGTATCCCTATGTCATTACTTTCAATTCTCTTTTACCGGAATTTGTTTCATTATGGCTGTTCAACGAACCTATTCTGACTTCGGAGATGGTGAATAATACCCTCGATAAAGTGCCTACACACAATGGTTATTCACCACTTATTTTTCATGTGAAGGATACTTATTTTACTATGGAAAACAAACCGTTTTCCCCGAACCTGTTTTGGGAGAATGGAATTTATTACAACGCCGGGAGTTGGATGCGTGAAGAAATTTGCGGTTATGTTTCGGGGCTTAAACATGGTTGGAAACCTGCTGAAAAGCGAATAAAAGACAGATTAAAAGCTGAAATAACACTGAATCCCGATGAGCCGTTTAGTCATGAGTTTTTACCATACGACACCACTGTGCCGAATTGCTGGTGGCCAAGTACCCGGGTTTTTTCGTGGAATGTATTTGTATTGAAAGCGCTTGAAGTGGCTGGAATGCGAAAAGAACAAATTGAAATTTAGCTTATTAAATATTATGCTTCGTTGTTGAATATATATTTCATCGCCTGGTTGTATTTCAGTCAAGAGATTGAAGGTGATTTTACTCTCTTTTTCTAATCATATGGAATGAAAAAGAATAACGACTTTTCCCATAGAAAAGCCGTTATTCTATATTACCCGCAAAGCATTGCCAAAATTGAAGCAGTAATTAAAAACAACACTTTGCGGCGCTACTAAACAGCAGTCTGATTCCCCTCTCCTTTGGGTGAGGGGTGAGGTTTAAAGTTGCCATTCCACTTTTTCTTCCAGACAAGTACGGTCGAAATGATCAAGGAATGCATCCATAATTTGTTTCACCAGATTGGCACCACCATTGTAACCTGTTTTTGCAAAATAGTTATGTCCCGGACGGTCGGCAATAGGGAAGCCAATGCGTACAAACGGTAAGTTTTCGTCGCGGGCAATGTATTTTCCGTACGTATTCCCCATCAACAAATCAACGCCTTCCTGTTTAATCCATTGGTGCAGTTGGAACATATCGGCCATTTCACCACTTTTAAATTTCGCTTCAGGGATGTCTTTCAAAATCTCTTTCATACGGACATCAAAATATTTACTTGGCGTTCCGGTAACTATGTAAACCGGTTTCATATCCATGCTTACCAAAAATTCAGTCAATGGAATTAATGTATCAGGATCTCCAAAAAGCGCTACACGTTTGCCATAAAGGTATTTTGAACTATCGGAAATCAAATCGATCAATCGTCCGCGCTCATCGCTCAAACTATCCGGAATTGGCAGATTAGCATGGCGACTCAACGACATAAGGAAACGGTCGGTAGCTTTGAAACCGATGGGAATGTCGAGTATTTCGAATTTCACTTTACACTTATTTTCTAATTTGATACAAGCATCTTCGGTACAGGATTGTCCCAATCCGAGTGTAAATTTGCTGTCGCCTGTTAATTTCATATCCGAAATTTTTGTTCCACCATTTGGATACATTTTATAATGTCCATCAAGCGGCGCATCCAACACGTCAGTGAAATCCGGGAACATGATAGTGCGCGCTTCCATAACCTGAGTAAGGCGTTTAATTTCGCGCATATCCGATGGCTCCATCCAACCTGCTGCAATGTTGATCACATTACGTTTTTTAGGCGTAGCTGTTGAGAAAAACTTAATAAAAGCAGCTACCTGATTGGAGTAACCCGTTACGTGAGTTCCCACATAACTTGGTGTATTACAATAAATCACCTGTTTTCCGTCTGGCACAAGACCATCGTCGTTGGCTTTCGACACAATTTGAGTTAAGTCGTCGCCAATGGTTTCGGACAAACAAGTTGTGTGAACAGCTATAACTTCAGGCTTGTAAACCGTAAACATGGTATCGATAGCCGTAACTAAGTTAGCTGATCCTCCAAATACGGAAGAACCTTCGGAAAACGAACTGGTTCCGGCCATAATTGGCTCCCGGAAGTGACGCGAAAGCGCACTGCGGTGATACGAGCAACAACCTTGCGAACCATGACTATGAGGCAAGCATCCGTGGATACCCAATGCAGCATACATTGCGCCTATCGGTTGACAGGTTTTAGCGGGGTTGATTGTCAACGCCTTCCTGTCTATTTCTTTTGCTGTGGTATGTCTGAGTAACATAATCTCTTGAATTAAAAATTAATAATTAAAAATTAATAATTTGGTTTACAATTCATAATCACTAAGCTAAAAGCTCATTATTAATTATGAATTATTAATTATTAATTGAACACGTATTCCGCTTCTACAACTTCTTCGCGCTCCCAGGGAGCTTTCATTTGTTTAAAAATGGTGCTGCAAGCGATCATTTCAATATCCTTGTAAAAGTTGATAGCTCCGGCAAAACCGGCATAAGGACCACCATTATCGTAGTTATGAAGCTGTTTCATGGGGATTCCCATTTTTTGAACCACATATTTTTCTTTGATACCGGCACAGAACACATCAGGTTTATAGAGTTCGATCAATTTTTCCATTTCGAAATGGCTTAAATCATCGATTACCAAGGTACCTTTTTTCATATCAGTCATCATACCTTTGTACTCGTTAAACTCAATATCGAATGCTTCTTTCAGTTGAGCCAATTCTTCTTCACTCTTGCGAGGTTTGTAGCGTGTAGCATCAGGATATACAGTGATTTCCTCAATGTTACGGCTATCAGCATCAATCTGAATAGTTGGAATTACGCGGCGACCTTCGTAGTCGTCGCGGTGTCCAAATTCGTAACCCGCAACAAGGGTTTCCATTCCAAGTTCTGTAAATAATTCCTGATAGTGGTGAGCACGCGAACCTCCAACGAACATCATGGCAGTTTTACCTGTTGTTTTAGCTTTTGCCTTTTCAATAGCTGCTTTTACAGTTTCCATTTCTTCAGCAATAACTACTTCAATGCGGTCAATCAGTTCCTGATCGCCAAAATACTGACCCACTTTGCGCAATGTTTTGGCCGTGGCTTCAGCACCGATAAAGTTGGCTTTTGCCCATGGAATACCAAACGAAGTTTCGAGCATTTCGGCCACATAGTTGATAGAGCGGTGGCACATTACCAAGCTGAAATCGGCAGTGTGGGCAGTTTCGAATTGCTCCAATGTAGAGTTACCCGACATGGTAGCAATAATATCCACACCAATTTTTTCAAACAATTCGTCGATAACAAAAGCATCACCACCGATATTGTATTCGCCCAATACGTTAACAGCATATTTATGTTTACGTTTTGGATGATCGTTACGACCGATCAGATTTTTATATAAACCGTTGTTGGCAATGTGGTGACCAGCCGATTGCGAAACGCCGCGGTAACCCTCGCAGGAGAAACCAAAAATATTTACTGCAGGAAATTCTTCTTTCATCTGGCGAGCAACACGGTGAACATCGTCACCAATCAAACCTACCGGACAAGTTGAGAATATTGCTATACCTTTAGGATTGAATAATTCAATGGCTTCGCGAATAGCTACTTTCAGTTTTTCTTCACCCCCGAACACAATGTTCGAATCCTGCATATCGGTTGAAAAAGAATATGGAATGAAGTTATCCATTTCGGGTTTGTCGGCACGGGTTTGGTTACGACGCGTTAACCACGAGTAAAATCCACATCCGATTGGACCATGCGTTATATTGACAATGTCGCGTGTTGGTCCGAGAACCACCCCTTTACAACCTGCATATGTACAACCGCGTTGGGTAATGATACCCGGAATAGTACGAACGTTAGCTTGTATTTTGGGGATCGAGTCCGGGTCGTTCACTACAATCGACTTGGCTCTCTTTTTTGCAACTTTATTTGGGTAAGCGCCAACTACTTCGTCGGCAAACTTACTCATATTCAGTTCTTCTATTAATGTCTTTCCCATAACTTTTGTTTTAATTCATAATTGTTAATTCATAATTCATAATTAAATCATTCTCTTAATTATGCATTGTGAATTATGCATTATGCATTGTGAATTATTAATCTAAAGTGATATCTCCTGTTTCACCTGTTCGAACGCGTACTGAATCCTGAGTCGGTATCACGAATATTTTACCATCCCCACTTTTACCGGTTTGATTGGTTTTAATAATAGTTTCAATGGCCAACTCTTTTTTATCGTCGGTAACCACCAGCGTTATCATGCGTTTCGATTTCAAACGTGGCATTTCCTGAATGAGCTCAACATACTCAGGAGCTGCATCCGCAGCCTTTTCGTAGTCTCCATGTCCTTTCCCGCGACCCAAAACAGGCATAGCGGTAAAAGATGGAAGACCAACATCCGAAAGAGCCAGCTTGGTCGCACTCATTTTGTCAATGCGTATTATTGCTAATATTAATTTCATATTCTATTAAATTGCAGCCCCTAAATCCCCCAAAGGGGGACTTGAAGACTAAGTTTGTAATAATTTAGTATCCCTTCGCGTTTCCACTCTTATAGTCCCCCTTCGGGGGATTTAGGGGGGCAGGTTTTTTCAATCTTTCTTTCCGCTCGAAATTGTGTAACTTTCTTCTACAGGAGTAACGAAGATTTTTCCGTCACCAAACTGACCTTTTTCGCCTGAGCGAGCAGCTAACATAATGGTTTCGATAACAAAATCTTTGTCCTTTTCAGGAATAACCATCATTAATAAATCTTTTGGAAGTTCATCGTAAGTTACATTTCCTACTTTGATACCACGTTGTTTCCCACGACCGAAAACTGATAATTTTGTAATTGCCGGAAAGCCTGCTTCGAATAATGCCTTCATAACTACAGCCGATTTCTCCGGACGAACTATTGCTCTTAATAAATACATATATTTTTAAATTACAGCCCCCTAAATCCCCCGAAGGGTGACTAGAAGACCAAGTTTATATTATCTTTCTTTCATTAAATTATATACTGCGCTCTTAAAAGTCCCCCTTCGGGGGATTTAGGGGGCTGTATTAGGGGGCTTCTAATTCATAATTCCAAATCCAACTAACAACTCTTCCAATGCTGACATTTCCAATGGTTTTGGAATAACAAACATTGTGTTGTCATTAATTTTCTTAGCTAATGAACGGTATTCATCTGCCTGGCCATGATCCGGAGCGTGGTCGATAACTGTTTTACGGTTAATTTCAGCATGTTGAACCATGTTGTCGCGAGGTACAAAGTGAATCATTTGTGTTCCTAACTGACGGGCAAATTCTTCAATCATATTTGCTTCGTTGTCCACTTTACGTGAGTTACAAATCAATCCGCCAAGACGAACCGTACCTACTTTACCAAATTTAGAAATTGATTTGCATATATTGTTA
>Ga0209800_10004442_pt1 | contig 10352 bp, 10 predicted proteins | sample Higcelweek8metaG_FD_187174 | JGI IMG/M metagenome (GOLD analysis project Ga0209800, IMG submission 187174) | Freshwater pond sediment microbial communities from the University of Edinburgh, under environmental carbon perturbations - High... | ecosystem: Environmental > Aquatic > Freshwater >... | reverse complement strand
CTCATCTTTGCCCGGCAGCAGCTCAACCGTGTCGCTTAAACCGTATTGACGCAGCAACGCCGCAGGTATCCGTATGCCCTTTGAATTACCTATGGAAACCAATTGTGCAAGCATCTATGCCTCCTTTACGTACATACAATGTAATTACACGCTAGCTGATTATAGCTTGAGAAGTCAAGCGGCTTGATTCGCCTCCGGTAGAAACGAGACCAGCTTGATGCCGTCCATCTCCACCGGTATCCGCCGGTTTGTGCCCAGGGTCATAAAATCAAAACCTGACTCATTGTTGGATGTCCAGGCCATCACGGCGTTACCATCTTCAACCCCTTTTTCCAGGTTTTCCCAGATCATCTCCCGCACCCTGCGCGAGACATCACCGACATAAACCCCGGCCCGCACCTCCACCAGCCAGAGCCCCAGTCTACCCCTTAATCTGGGTGGCACATTTTCAGTTACGATGACCAGCATCACCCAGCCCCTCCTTGTTGGGAATTGCGATCTCTACCGCCTCTTCATGGGCCTTTGGCCGCTCCACCTCGCCTGCTGCCAGCACCTCTTCAATGGTGGGGATAATCTTGTCCAACAGCTTACTCTGCCGGAAGGCATCACGACAGGCCAGACGCACTTCACGCTCAGGATCACGGGGCTTTTTGGCAGCGATACGGAAGGCCACCGGCACCACCGTCTCAAACTTGAAGATATCAGCAATATCATACACAAACGATTGCGGCTTGCCGGTATGGATGAACCCTACTGCCGGGGCATAGCCTGCAGCCAGAATCGCTGCCTCGCAGATACCGTAGATACAGGCGGTGGCCGATGAGAGACAGCGATTAGGCAGATCGCCGCTCTCCCATTCAGTATGATCATAGTTTCGGCGCTTCCACTCTACCCCGTACTGCCGGGCCAGAAGCTCGTAGGTCTTACGCACCCGCACCCCTTCAATGCCCCGCAACTGTTCCACACTGCGCCGCTCCGGCGGTTCTTCCTTAAACCGCAGGGCGTACATCTTGCGCACCACCTTCAGACGCGCTGAATCATCCAGTGCCAGTTTGGCCTGATAGAGCAGACGATCCGACCGCGCACCGCCCGGCTGACCGGCAGCGTACAGCCGCACCCCGGCCTCACCGATCCAGACCAGCAGGCACCCTACCCGCGCTGCCAGCACCACCGCAGCATGGGAAACCCGCGCACCCGGCTCAAGCATCAGACAGGCCACTGATCCGATGGGGATATGGGTGCGGACGCCGGTTGCATCCACCACCACAAAGGAGCCGTCGATAACATCAAGGTTGCCGCGCTCCACATAGACCACAGAGATGCGGTCTTTGATCGGCAGCGGCTTTAATGGGGGAAGGATCGGTACGGTCATGGCTTTTTCACCTGTGCGCGACGCTCCAACGCCCTACGGGTCTTGTCAATCTCTGCCACCAACGCCTTTTCATCGGGCAACGCCAGCTTATACTCCGCTGCCAGCACCTTATTTGGCAGATTTTCCAAAGCATAGTGCGCCAGGGCATGATCTTTCTGAGCGCAGAGAATAAGCCCTACCGGAGGGTTTTCTTCAGGATGTGTCCAATGCTCACGGGCATAATTTAGATACATGTGCATCTGACCGGCATCGGCATGGGTAAACGTGCCAAGCTTCAGATCAATTACCACCAGACAGCGCAAACGACGGTGGAAGAACAACAGGTCAACCCGATACCAGGAATCGCCAATCCGTAACCGCCGCTGCCTACCAACAAAGGTAAAATCGCCTCCGAGTTCCAACAAAAAAGTTTCCAGATGCCGGATCAGCGCTTCTTCAAGGTCGTTTTCCGAATACTCATCCTTCAGGCCAAGAAATTCCAGCACCAGCGGGTCTTTAAGCTCATCTTCCGGCGAAACAGCATCTTCGGGGAGCGGCTTGCCACCTTTTTTCAGCATTGCTGCTTTATTGCGAGATACGGCAGTACGTTCGTAAAACAGGGTGGAAACCTGTCGATTAAGCTGCCGGACAGACCAACCGCCCCGTAAGGCTTCTTCCTCATAAAACCTGCGGGCTTCGGGATTATCTACAGAAAGAAGACAAACGTAGTGTGACCAGGGAAGGGGAAAGGGTCTTACAAATTCTGTGGTTACCAGTGTTTGATCAAATTGTGCAGACAGCGTCTGCGCAATTGGCCACTTCAGATAAAAAAGGCGCATCTGTTCTACATTTCGCTTGGAAAATCCCCGCCCAAAACGTATTGATAAATCTTGCGACACCTGCTTGATCAAGGAAGCCCCATATTCAGCCCTTGCCTCGCCTCCCTGTTCAAACTCCACAATCCGCCGCCCGATTTCCCAATAGGTAGCGGTCATAATGGCATTAACAGCCCTGACGGATGTTCGCCGGGCTTGCTCCAGCAGATTAACCACGCCGGACAGCATGGAATCATAACCGATTGCCGGTGCTACTTGTTTCCCAGAGGGTTTCTTTCTGTCCGTCACCACAGACCTCCTGTCCGATCACCTTACTTGCTACATAAAAATGACGTTCGTTCAGTTGTCGGATAAATTCGTACAACTCAAGCTACTGGGGTACAGCTTGTACCCCCCTTAGAAGCCAAGGCAACCTGTGACAAAATGTCACGGGTTGATGTTGTCGACAACTGACAAGGGTACGTACAGCTTGTACTCACCCTTTGAAAGGCAGGGGGCAATTTTTGCCCCCTGCCTTTTGAATAAAGCACTACTCCTTTTCCCCTGCCTGCCTTGTTCTCACCCTTCTCGGTGCAAACAGCCTTTTCCCTGTTGCAAATGATACAGCCACATCGGGGAGACTATCCCGACCATCGGCAAAGTTTTCGACATCTTCCAGACGAGTAAATGATTCAATCGACTTGTCACCGATAAGAACACTTAAAGCCCTATTCCGGTCTTCCTCTAATCCCGCCAGAACCGGTGCTGTTGGGATACAAGACTTCCGTCCCAGCCAGACGCCCCAAACCGGGTTTTTCAGCGCATCTGCAATCTGTTTGAGTAACGTCAATTCGCCTTCCAGCAGAACACCAAATGAGGCATCTGTTAGATATTGACGATGGGTTAGAACTGCGAGCGATTGACCATTTTTTGCTCGCGGTTTCCCGTCTTCCGCTGAAACAGTTATACTTCCACGTTCATTCTGATTATTAGGATCATAGCCCCCGCCGACAGTGTGGTAATCCTGCAAGCGGCGCACCGAAAGGTCTTTTTGCGTACCTTTTAGAGGAATGGCAATTGCAGTCATTCGTACGGCACCAAATTGAACCAGAAACGCGTGTTCTTCTTCACTTCCACGCGGATGTCCAAATGCCGCGCAACACATCCCGGCTATTGCGCTCTTGGTCGGCATAAGGCCGGTATTTCTCCGGTTGTACTGACTATCGAACCCCCACGACTGAAGCGGCCCCTCCAGCCGTAGGGCCAGAAAGGAGTTGTCAGATGACATATTCCACCACCTCATCAAGAAATGCCTTCATACCAACATCAGGAATCGCTTTCTCAAAAACCGCCTCAATCCCCCATGTGTCTTTCAGCTTTGCATACTCTGATTTCATGAGTTCAACCGACTTGGCAGCATACCCTTGTGCTGGCCGAACAGCCGTTTCAAAGGCATTTACAAGCTGAATTGGATGCCCTTTTTCTCGAACCACACCCAACACATAAACAGGAAGTGTATTGCCATTCATGGTGTTTTTACGGGCGCTGGGGATAGCTTTAATCGTTGCCTCAACGAAGGTGCGCACCACGCTCTGACGTTCTTCATTGCTCAAAGCGCCAAGATGATCCGCATCGGAAAGCATATCGAGATTCAATGCAGCAAAGCGATAATAGGTGGCGGAGTTAAACTCCAGGGTGCTTGTCATACCAGCGCCGGATTCTTCTTTGGGTTGCAGGTCGTCAACAGCAGAGAAAAAGTCGATTTCGTTATCAACCTTGTGGGTGGACAGCGCATGGGAAAACATTGAGGCGGCTTCTACCGTCAGAGAATGATCACTGGCGACCATGCGACCGAACACTGATATATCGGCGGCATCTTTTAGTGATTTGGCATCAATTGTTTTCAGAGCTTTCTTCGCATCCTTTGTTTCCGCATAGCTCTTGGCAATGGTTTCCAGTTCCATTGGAGACATGAAATAGAGCGTTGTGGATTTAACCTTATCCTTGGATTTTGGATCAAGCTTCACCAGTGCATCAATAATCTTCTTTGCGCCTTCGTCTGCATCGGCGGCTGAAAGGCCAGCAGCACTCATTTCCTTAACCAAGGGATCATACATCAGGCGGGTACGCTCCCCTTTGAATTGCTCCGGTGATATTTCCTTTGCCATCTCTCGAATAGCCCGTTTCCATGACTGACTGGAAACCCGCGCACGCTGGACACCACCAAATACTGCAGTCTTTGGTGAATTGAGATCATCGCGATTGAGACAGGCTACCGGTACGGATTGGATAATATGCAGTTCCAGATGTTTCATTGTTAGTATCTCCTTTAGGTATATTTTCGTTTAGTTACAAATTGACTGGGGCAAGCAGTAAAAGGCCGAAACCGAATCCTTTTGCGCTGCCGATGCCTGCCTGATAGGTTTTGACAAAATGCTCTCTATTCGTCACTTCCAGAGTTCCGCGAAACTGGACGCCCCCGTGATAGGCACTCTCTCCTCTTTTCTGAAAGTGGCTTTCCACCATCGGGCTGATCTCAAGAGGCTTCTCTTCAACAATGCGGAATCCGCCCGGTACATTTTCGCCAGTATCTTTATCCTGGCATCTGACTTCGCCTTTGCGAACCAGCCAAGCCCGCAATTCGTCCGGATTTACCAAGGCAACACGTTTCCCTGATTTTCGCTTGCCGTTGGCCTTTAACTGCGGCTGACCGCTGGCATCACGCTGAACAAGCGACTTAACGGGATTTGAGCGCACGTCAAAGGCGTAATGACGATGTGATAGAAACGTTGGTGATATTTCGTTGAGAGCAAAGTTTTCGACAGGACACCACTCCGGGCAAACCGGTTTTGTATCGGCAAGAACCCACACCCTGAATGCACCCTCAAGCGGATCAATCCGGGTCAAAAAAGTGCGCTCTGAATCCGGCATATTTGGAAAACACTCCCATATTTTCTTATGCCAGGCATAATTGTCGAAAATTCGCTCCGCGCGGGCTATTTCTGAATCAACTTCAATTTTGGTAAGCCAGTTCATACAGCCTCCTCGTCAACAGGTTCAGTACCCGGTGTCCAGAACGAGGCTGCCCATTCAGTCTTGGTGCGGTCGCCCCAGTATTGAAGGTCATGGAGCAGTTTTTCATAATTGACCGCCACACCTTGAGACTTTGCCATAAGAACCATTCGCAGGACTCTATCGTTTAACTCGTCCCCTCGTTCTGCACTTAGCAAATGCTGAAAACGTCGTTCAGTTGGAGTCAGCTTACTATCATCACCGCGTTTGTCGTCCCGTTTCTGCTCTATCGCTTTACAGGTAGCGCCGAAATTGCCATTAGAACTTACCTCTGGATGAGTGGCAAAGAGTCCAGCAATAAACGCCGGAATTTCCTTGTCAATCTCCACGCCAAGCCGGTGTAATACCGGCCAGGCACGGTGTTTTTTGTTGTCCACAAGTATGCATCGGAGATTAGCCATCATTCCCCGGTCATCCTGACACTTGCGGAGTCGTTCAAGAAGCCTGCTCATACGACCTCCTCCTTGGTTTCATTGGTATCTTCCGGTTCATCTTTTGTGGAAGTCAGTTTCTGCCACCCTTTGGCAAAGGCCTTTCTCTGACGCGGTGTTTCCTGGCCACAGGCAACGCGATAGGCATCACATGCGGCAGCAAACAGCATTTTCCGCCAAATGCCGCGTGTGGGAACAGCATTGTCAGTGCCTATTGCGTCGATATGCGAGAAGAGAAGCTGAAGGTTCTTTTCCACCGTCGTCCAGAAATAGAGCGTTGCAACTGAATGAAGCTTTGCTTTCAGCTCACCTTTGCTGGCTCCAGCCCCCTTAAGCCTGCCTTCCCAGCCACCATCAATTTCTCTACGATACGTCTCAATTGCCCAACCGAGTCTGCGTGAATGACTTTCAGCTAATTGAACTTCGTCTTGATAATTTGCTAAATTTGTCTGAAACATTGGCGAGATATGAAAAACTGATTCTATAGCAATATCCATGGAAGCCTGATCACGAGTAATCGCACAGACATGAAAGTCAAACTCCCTATCATAGGGAGCATTCTGCATGGCAAATGGCCCGCCAAGCCCCTCTGCTGTTCTTTTTACAAAAAGTGCTGTCAGCTCTCTCCACAATGCTTTCGTCGGATCAACTTTAACAACTCTCCGCTCTTTTACGTCATTACCCTTTTTATCCTTTGATGTCACAACTCGCACCGCAGCCGTTGGCTCTGCTGCAAAACCGTCTTTGTAAGTGTCATACTTGAATCCGTTACAGCAGTACATTCGGTCTGAGTTATGTATAAAGCGTATCCAACGAGAAATTGGCACCAATCGCCCTAAGTACGTTCTGGATGCGTTTTTAACTGAATCGTGAGTAATGTCAGGATTCGCCGGAAAACACTCCCAAACTGGCCTTCCAAATCCGATTTCAGAATATTCATATTCATCCTTTTTGGCGGTTTCAAACGTCCTATACACGTCACCAACCATTTGATATGTAGGCATATTTAAGTAAATGGTCTCAGCTACAGACTTTCCACGTAGCAGGCAGTGCGCCATTGATTGCGACAAACAAGGGGCATCAGGATTGCCTACTTGGTTTGTTTTTGTAGACTGCCACTGAGCAACAGGCGAGCCGCCACCAGATGAAAAATTCTGAAAGGTTATCAAGTTAAGTGCAAGCCTTGCTGGCTCAATATTTCGGCAACTGCGTTGACCATCATGGTCAAAAAGCGTCGAATTATTGCCAGTTGCCAACTCAAAGTCCAAAAGAGCCATGGGAGACGTATTGTGCCCTTTCAACTCCGCCACCTGCAACCACGGCTTTGTCGGATGAAACAGCTCAAAAGAATCCTTCCACGTCTCCAGATACCTCTGCGCCGCCTCCGGCAGACGTTTGGGCACCTCGCACCATTCATCGTAATTCTTTGGGCCATCAAGCGCAGCGTGGGCGATGCAGAGAAACAACCGCATAAGGGCAACTCGCTCATGTGGCCTTACTGCCAGATCAACGTATTTCTCGCCTTCGGCAAGCACGTTGCACAAGCTTGCCAATTCTCGTGTACCAGTGGAATTTACAACTGGTATCCACCGTTCGAAAGCAACATTCATACTCCCTCCTTTCCTGACGTTTTCTCAACAAGCAACCCCATTTCATCCGAATAAATCAGCCTGACCCCTGCCTTTAAGCCTTTGACCGACACTACGCCATCAGAGCCAACAACCCCGGCACACTGAGTTTCATAGATGTACTCTTCAAACTCGGGACATGATTCAACCCGCTCAAAATGATGCAATGGCACCTTGACCAGATTTTTATGGATCGCCTTTGCCGTGGCAAAACAGAAGTGATCACCACCAAGCTCGGCAGTTGTTGCATCAACAAACATTACCGACTGTTTGGTTATAGTCCGGCAAAGCACCATCGATACAGTTTGCAGCTCATTCAGCCTGGTCTGTACACCTTCCTGATCATCAAGTGCTGGCTGCCAGTAATTGGAATTCATTTGGGCTTTCATCTTCTTGGCCGAATCAGTTCCGTACCATTCGTTGAAAAGATCTGACCATGAGGGAGGTTCACCATCACGATCTTCATAGGTAGATTCAATCAGCTTCCGAATCTGGGATGGAATTGTTACTTCGGCTTGCGCACGCCAGACTTCAAGGGAACGCAGCAGAACATACGGCGCATACACTTTCCCTTTACCACCAAGAGCATTACTAATCGCCTTGGTTGGCATTTGCTGTAGTTCTTCAATGCTGTTTTCCTCTTCAATTATGCAGATTCGTGGGGCATCCACCGGCCTTTTTCCCCTATCATGCCGCCACAGACGACCAAGCCGTTGCAGCAGCATGTCGGTAGGTGCTAATTCGGTAATCAGAAGATCAGCGTCAAGATCAACACTCTGCTCTACAACCTGAGTTGATATCAGGATTGAACCACACCGAGTTGAGCTTTCCTTACCAAACCTCCCCATCCACTCTGTTTCCAACTCTTCACGACGCCAGAATGGAAACCTGGAATGTAGCAGTCCAACGGGAAATGCATCTTCAACAAGTTTATGAAATTGCAACAACTGTTTCTGCGCCGCACCCACGGTGTTACAAATCCAGAGCACCGCCCCGCCACTTCTAGCAACCGCAAGCGCTTTTTGCATGGATTTTTCGGAATCCAAAAACTCCACCGCCACCTTGTGTGAATCCGGAGCTGCTGCTGCCACCGGATTGAACGATACCCCTTCTGTCCGACCAGAGATAAGCGGATAGGGTTGTTCCGCTTCTTCCGAGGCACTGACCGATTTAGCAATAATCTGTCCTCTCCGTTTGCCTGTGAGCGTAGCCGAGAGAATAATCACCGTACATCCGAGCCCCTCAAGCGTTGTAATAAGGGTATCTAAAAGTGTGCCGGTATAAAGATCGTAGGAGTGTACTTCATCAAGTATGACCACTTTGCCAGCCAAAGCAAAATGACGCACAAAGAAGTGTTTTGCGGCTACAACGCCAAGTAACGCCTGATCGATAGTGCCAACACCAAAGGACGCAATCAGTGCCCTCTTTGCCGATGAAAACCAGTCTCTACCATTTCGAGCATCCTCTACCGTTTTCCCCTTTTTGCCAGTTGCCGCTGGACTAAAATTCAACTTTTCCTGCATCAACCATGAATTGCCGTGAATAAGCTTACCAACGCATGTTGCTGGCGAAACATGGTGCAAGAAATCGTTCATGCGCAGATGAATGCGGTTGCTGGTCGCCTGAGTGGGAAGGGCAAAGTATATCCCTCTCGCTTTCCCTGCTGCCAGTAGTTGATAAGCTGCACCAAGTGCGGCCTCTGTCTTGCCCATGCCCATTGGTGCCTCAATAACATAGACTCCTGGGGCGGTTATCGCCTCAAGCGTTTTTGTCTGCATCTCATTGGGTGGAAATCCAAACAATTGTTCAAAGGTCAGACCGGCTATAATGGCAGGCAAACTGAGGCCAATTGATTCAATAGCGTGACGGGCAATTGCAGGAATATCTTTATCTTCAGTATCCGGCACAGCAGAGAAAAACTGTTCATCTGAGCCGATCCAGTCGGCAACCGAGGTAAGACCTGCAAGCCACCAGATGCCCGGAGAATCACCGGTGAGCTGTTCAGTATCGACCTCGGGTTTAAAGAAATCCCAAACCTGCTGGGCGCACTGGTTCCGCTCCTTGTCCCACCCAATTCCGCTACTATTATCCGAAATCTGCTTGATGATCGGCGGACGTATGCCCCGGTCGTCTGGGCGACATTTTAGTCTGCCATGGTGGGCACCAAGCGCCGCAGCCAGATATTTTGCGCAGTTTCTAGCGACACCTTGCTGAACAAGAAAATCCTGGATAGCAGCCTGTGACACCTTGCCATGATCCGGTTCCGTGCCGGTATCCCAACAACCGTTACGGGCGATTATTGACAAACCGTTTTCCTCAAGCCACGCTTCGCACTTTCGCTGAAAACCTGGAGACAGCTTGCCAAGATCATGAAGCGCCGCAAGAGCACCGACAACTGATGTCAGCAAGTTGAAACGCTTCAAGAGTTCTGGCGATACTTCTGCAATGCAACGTGCCACGCAGCCAACGTTAATCATATGGTCAAATACAGATAGGCCAGGCTTCTCATCTGCTGTTGTTTTCGCCCAAAAATGCATTTAATCCTCCATCATCCAGCCACATAAAACGATTTTAACTATACCACCCTTCCGCCGAACCGCCACCGCCCCTACCCAAATACCAACCAGCACATAAACACTGCCAGCCCCACAAGAAAGATCAGGCTTACCAGACAGCCCAGACAGCCCAGACACCCAAGGCATCCACCCGATTCATCGCTGCCACCCACGGCTGACCGGGGCTGTTTATCGTGTTGTTCGCCACGTACGGCCTTTTCCAGTTCTGCAAGCCGCCGGGCATTTTCCCGTGCCTCCTGCGAATTCCGGTTAAGGCGATCCCACGCATACAGACCACCAAGAATCAACCACGGATTAGCCATATAACCTCCGACCTGTATTTCTTTGTCGTTCCCAAACCACAAACATTTTGTTGTCATTTTGGCGCCAATTAAATATTATCAAAACAGGAGGTGCATTATGGCTCAGACAATTGCGGAAGAACGGGTTCCCGCCCGCATGCCGACCGCTGTGTACGAAAAAATTTCTGCTGCTGCGCA
>Ga0209800_10004441_pt1 | contig 10352 bp, 3 predicted proteins | sample Higcelweek8metaG_FD_187174 | JGI IMG/M metagenome (GOLD analysis project Ga0209800, IMG submission 187174) | Freshwater pond sediment microbial communities from the University of Edinburgh, under environmental carbon perturbations - High... | ecosystem: Environmental > Aquatic > Freshwater >... | reverse complement strand
ATCGGCCGCTGTCGCAGGGTCTCGTCCCCGGTCAGCATGCCCTCGACCACCGCGACCTGATCGGCGACGGCCTGCCGGGCGTTGTTGAGGCTGGCGACCAGGCCGTCCCACTGGCCGTAAAGAGCCGTTGCGTGATTGAGAATCGCCGCCAGGCCGTCGGCGTCGGCCTCGAAATAGCGGCACCAATCGTTGTACATGGCCCATTGGAACGACGACACCTGTTCGGAAACGGTCAGGTATCCGCTTTGCAAGCTGTTCAGCGTGTTCAGCGCCTCGGCCAGCGGCTGGGGCAGGTCTTCGACGTCCTCCGCCCCGTCGTCGCTGCCCCGGGTGATGGCGTAGAGCGTGCCGGCGTCGAACGACTGGAATTGCAGGTCGTGCAGGGTTTCATCCAGCGCCGCCAGTTGGTCGGCGCTCGGCTGGGCCAGCGAGGGGATGAGTCCGGCCTGGAACGCCGTCAGCAGGGTTTCGAAATAGGGCACGTCCGGGCAGGTCTTGGCCCGGAAATAGGCCGACAACGCTTCCGCCGGCGTGCTGCCCAGGGCCGCGTCGGCCCGGACCGCCGCCGGGGTCTGCGGCATGTAGCGGCGGTCCGGATTCCAGGCCACCGACTGCACCTGTCCGCTGTAGAGGGTGTAGGTGGGCGGCGCGGCGCCGTCGGCGCCGCTCCACAGGCAGGTCGCGGCAAGGTCGGCGCCCGAAGCGGCGGGATCGCCCGCCGGGTCGGCGTACCAGCCGGTGACCACATAGGTGATCGTGGCGGCGCCGGGCACGTCGGCCAGGGTGTCGGCGAAACCCAGGGCGCTGCGGCTGTCGGGGTAATAGGCCGCGAACGAGGTGACGCCGGTGGTCACGGCCGTCAGGGGTTGCCCGACCAGCCCCGTCAATGTGGCCCCGGCGCCGACGTGCCCGGCATCGTCATAGTCCTCGAGCGGCAGCGTCCGGCCGAGATAGCGGTAGGTCTGGGCGGTGGAACTGACCTCGGCCACCGGCAGCGTCACCGTTCCCCGCGCTGGCTCGACCGTGTCGAGCGCGTCGCTGACCACCACCCACGACCGGGCGGTGACGGTGGCGCCCGCAGTCACCAGCCGCGTCACCAGCCAACGGTCGGGCAGAGCCGGAAACGTCAACTCGTCGGCGGTGAGCGCGGCGTGGGTCAGGGCGTCGGGAACCGCCCAGTGGATATGGATGCCGCGCTCCAGCGGGCACAGGGGCGCTGCGGTGAAGGCACGGTTGACGTTGATCCCCAGCGCCGCCGGATGGGTCTGGCTCGCCTGCTGGTGGTAGGTGACGGTGGCGCCGGCCAGCGTCGCCGTGGTCTGCTGCTCATCGAGGGTTCCGACGCACAAGGCGCGCACGTCGATGGGAACGATGAAGCCGTCGGCGGCGGTGACTGCGGTCGAGGTCATGGCGGGTCTCAATTCGTGAGCTGGTAATCGACACTGACGACGCCCTGGATGATCTGGAGCGCCCATTGCTCGGCCGTGAACCCGGTCAGCCGCTGGTTGAAGCCGCTGTTCAATGCCGTCATCAGCTCTGCGGCGGAGACGGAGACCTGAAGCGTCTGCCCGTCGGCGCGGGCGTGGATACCGGCCGTGGCCGGGGCGGAGCCGTGGAACAATTGCTGGCCGGGCTCATATCCCGAACCGCCGTCGTTGACCGCGCGCAAGGTCGTGAACCACGCCCCTGCGGAACCCTCCGGTCCGGAATGCAGGTGCCGCGTCGGCAGATGGATGGCGAAGCGCGCCAGCGTCCCCTCCACCAGGCAGAACAGCACGTCGTCCGACAGGCGGTCCAGGCGCAGGGTGGTCAGGGCTTCCTCGCCGGCGGCGTCGCCGAACACATCGACGTTGATGGCGGGCCACCCCGCCACGACCTGGGAGCGAAGCAGGAAGCCGGACAGCGGCCCCATGGCCGGCGCCTCCCCCGCCGTCCGCGCGGCATCGGCGGTCAGATCGGCGCTGGTCACCCGGCCGATGCTGAAGGCGCCGTCCACCAGCGCCTCGACCCAATTGTTGTCGACCTGGAAGACGCGCAGGGATTCCGGCGGCAGCATGCCCTCGTCGGGGACGAGATAGGCGAACGGGACCCGGCGCAGCGTGCGGAGATCGCCGATGAACCCGGTGACCTCGACCGGCGGGTCGGGTTCCACGGTGGCCGGGCTGGCGGCGCGGGCGTCGACCAGCGTGTTGAAGCTTGCATTGCCCTCCAGCGCCGTCTCCAGCCACGCCTGTTCGGCGGCGGTGGCGACGGCGCGCCTGACCTGCTGGCGCCAACGATAGAGCGCCTGGCTGTACGCCCGGCTTTGCAGCCCCAGCAACTGGCCGATCTGCCACGCAGCGCCGTAGGAGACGTCGAACATGCCGGTGGTCGGGTCGTAGCGGTTGGCCGCGTCAGGCCCCGACAACGGCACGGTCAAGACCGTGGGCATGCTCAGCGGGGCGAGCGGCCCCCGATACCACGACACCGTGGCGCCCGGCCTGCGCAGCGCATGGTTCATGGCGACATAGCCCTGGGCCAGCGCGGTATGGACCAGGGTGTCGGCGTGGGTGGCCGTCAGGGCGCCGCTTGCCTGGGCGGCCAGCGCGTCGCTCACCGCCGCAGCGTCCGGCGTGGGGCCGGGCAGCCGCAGCGTGGTCACGGTCGGCTGCCCCTCGGCGTCCTGGTTCACGGCCTCCAGCAGCGCGGCGAAGGCCTGGTCCAACTCGTTCAGGGAATACCGCCAGTTCATGAACGTCACCAGGCGCACCTGCTCCGGCGTGCCCGATGCGGCGGGCGGACGGCCCTCGTCGTCGGGCAGACAGGCGCCGAAATTGTCCAGCGACACCAGGAAGACCGTGGCCTGCCCGATGGCGCCAGCCAGCCGGTTGCCCAGAATCATGGCGTGGCGGACCTCCGCGCCTGCGGGCGTGTCATCCCCGTCCTGATCGATCCGGATATGGGCCAGCAGCGCCAGGTCGGCTGCGGTCGGCGCAATGGCGTTGAAGGTGGCGAAGTCGATGTCGATGACCGTGGCCTCGTCGGTCGGAGACTCCCCGTACTCCAGCCGGGTCAGGCCGGGATAGGATAGGATGGTGGAGGCCAGCGTGCCAACGCCGACAGCCTTTCCGTCGGCGTCGACGATCGTGGCGCCCGCAGGCGCCAGATCGGCCACCGTCACCGTCCGGGGTTCGGGCGCGTCGTCGGAGGGGAACAGCAGAAGCGCCAGCCACGGCGCGGTCGGATCGGCGTTGACCGAGATGCGCTGCCAGGGCAGGCTTGGCCGCCGCAGCACGACGTGGGGCAGGACCGTCTCGAAGCTGCCGTTGGACAGGTTCTGCGGATAGACCGACACGATGTCGTCGCCGGCCAGCCGGAACCGTTTGCCCTGCACCGCAAAACGGATGCCGGCGGCGAACGTGTCGGGGGTGTCCTGGTTGACCGTGACGGTCGCGGTGAGGGCGTACGAACCCGATCGCAGCGGCGGGACCTGGTCGCGAAGGAAGGTGACGAGCTTGGTCGCACTCATGATGGCTTGCCTTAAGGCTGATCGGGACGCTGACGGGGACGCTTATCGGGCCTCGCCCAGGTATCGCAGGACCGGCTGGGCTTGCAGATAGCTGGTTGCGGTGTCGCTCAGCACGGCGACGTCCACGGTGGACGCCACGTTGAGGCCGGTTCGGCCGATGGCGGCGAGCAGCGCCGACCGGTTGACCGTGGCCGGCTCCGCGCCGATCGTCGCGGCGACGGTCTCGGTGGTGAACGGATCGCCGGTTTGAACTGCGGGCGTGGACCAGTCCATGGCCACGATGTCGGTATCGACGGTGAGCAGGAGGTGTTGCTGGTCGACGATCACCGCCGGACCGGGCGGGGGCGGCGTCGGGACCAGGGCGAAGCCGGTCAACGCCCCCGGAATGGTGGTGTCCTTGAGCGGGTCGACGCCCTGCGCAACGCCTTTGCTGTCGTACCGGCGCACCTGCCAAAGGCTGGTCGGCACGTTGGACAGCGTCGTGGAGGCGAGGAAAAGGCTCTCCTCCGTGCCGTCGAGGGCGATCTCCAGGGTCGACGAGAAGTCGGCTTCGGCGATCCCGGCCGGGCCGACGCCGAAGCCGGTGGTGTAGCTCCCGATCGTCCCCGGCGCGATGGCGGCCCCCGTGAACCGATGGTGTTTGATCGGAATGCCCGAGGTGACGGCGGCGCGGAAGCTTTCGCCGTCGACCAGCCAGTTCAGCTCGCCCTCAGTCTTGCTGAGTTCCACCAGCAGCCCGGCCGAGGCGGCGATCCGGACCGGGGTGGCGGGCAGCAGTTGGGCCACGAAGTCGGCCCATGGCACCGTCGGCGTGACTGCGGCGCGGGTGGCCCCGAACGCGATGGTGAACGACACCACCGACAGGTGGACGTGCGCCAGGCCCGAAAACGGCGGCCCCCACAGTTCCAGCCCGACGCCGAGGTGCGCGCGCACCGTGACCCGGGTGAAGCCCAGCGAGACCCGGACCGCCACGCCGATCTGAACCGACGCCGAGAGATAGTAATGGAACGGGACGTAGGTCATCAGAAAGTCGGCCTGGGCCAGGAACGACGCGCTGATCGGTCCGCTCTGCCAGACCGCGTTCAGGCTGCCGCCAGCCATCGCCGCGCTGGACGTGACCGCGAAATACTCGCTGCCGGTGATCGACAGCTCGTTGCAAACCTTCCAGTCGAGCTTCAGGCGCGCCACCTGCGGATAGTGGGCGGGCGGCGAGAATTTCGGGCTGTAGCCGCCGGCGGTGATCACGAACTCGCCTTCGTGCTCGCCCGAGAACCAGGTGTAATAGGCGAACCCCCCGGTCAGACGGGCGTCGCGGGACAGGATGTGGGAGGCTGGCGTGAGTTGCCCCGTTATGCCGAAAAACCCGGCTTCCGGCTGGAACGACGCCTTGAGCGCCAGTTGGATCACCACCTGCGGATCGGTCGGCGGCACGGCCAGGGTCGACACCCCCAGCAGGTCCACTTCGAAATCGCTGCCGAAACGCACGTTGGCCAGGGCGAACGAGCGCACCAGCCCGAACGTGGTGAAGGCGACCCCGGCCGCCATCCAATATTGCCCGACCGTCGGCGCGACCACGCCCTCGTCCGCCAGGATGGACAGGGCCTTCGACACCTGGTTGGCCATGTCGCCGCCGGGGTTGGCGGTGGGAGCGCCGATGCCTTGCGCCCATTGCACCAGCGGAAAGGTCGGTACGCCGTCAATGTCGGGAAGGACCAGACTGCGGTTGAAACCCAGCCCGACCGACAGGCCGGTGACGAAGAAATAGGGCGGCCCCCCGATCGGATAGTCCAGCACGGCATAGAGGAAGAACGACGGGTGTCCCCCCACCTCGGTGTAGCCGCCCAGCGCGCCGATGGTCAGGTCGGTGGTGGCCAGGCTCAGGGCGCCATAGAAGTTGACGGGGTCGAGGGTGCCCGTCAGACCGCCGGCGGCGGAAATCCCGCCTTCAGTCACCTGAACATCGATGCCCGATATGGTGAAGGACGGCTCGAACGTCTCCAGGGGCGATCCCATCCCCAGGCCCGACAGCCCCAGCCGCACGCCGCCACCGGACAGGTCGGCGTTGAACAGGGCCCACAGCTTGCTGTCGGCGTATTTGAGCCCGACCTTCTGCAAGGTGACCGGGCCGCAGTTCTTTTGCACGTCGAACCAGACCACGCCGTCGCCACCGGTCTGTCCGCCGGGGGCGACCGTGGCCGGCGGCGTGGGAGCGGTGGTGGACGCGGCGTTGCTGGCGCCGGTTTCCGGGGACGGGACAGAGGACGAACCGCCCATGGACAGCACCAGCGGCACCGGCGCGTCGGCGCCGATCACGAAGTCGGCGGTGATGACCAGATCGCCGTTCAGCCCCGCGACCGGCGCCTTCGGGTAGGCGTGGGGTCCCTGAAGCCGGTCGATCACCCCGTTGATCGCCGCCGCGTCGTCGGCCGACGTCGTCGCCCGGGACGAGATCGCCACCTGGATCGTATCGATCGAGACCGTTTCGATCCTGGCCAGTTCGGCCCCGATCAGCGGCAGGTCGGTGAGATCGATGCCGGGGCTGGTTCCCATCAGCAGCACATAGTCGCGGGACTGGCTCAGCATCAGCGATACGAACGAACAGGCGCCATGGCCGTAATAGGCGGACTCCATGCCGAAGCCGAGTTCGCCGCTGTCGAAATCATAGATGAACCCGGCTTGTGTCAGCCCGAGCTGCAATTCCGGCGGCAGGGGCGGCATGGCAAAGCCGAAGGCGGCGGCAATCTGCGTGAACTCCAGGGGCACGCTGCTGCTGTAGCTTGCGCCCAGGGCGTTCTGCCCGGGGTCGGTGGCGTAGGTCACTGTAAAGGTCAGCGTGTCGCTGCCCGAGGCGATGTTCACCGTGCCGGCGAAGGTCGCTGCCCAGTGCGCCGGCGTGGTCCCGGCGGCGGGAACATGGGTGGCGGTGATCAGGGGGATGAACTCGACCTGGACGTCGGCGATGACCGTGTGCCCGGTGCAGGTGAAGGCAAAGCGGTCGGCGCCGCCGCCGACCGACACGTCGATCGTCAGCACGTCCAGCACCAGGTCTTGGATCGGCCGGGGAATGGCGTCGGAGGGAATGCCGAAGGCCCCGGCGAGGGTCACGATCAGGTCGCCGATCTTCAGGTTGGCGCCGGCGCCGTTCAACACCAGGGGACCGTCGCTGACATAGCTGCCGGAGAGCATGATCTGCCCCGGCGCCGCACCGTCGCCGATCAAGAAACGCGAAGTCAGCGCGCCCGAGCCGCTGTAGACCGTGTCGGCGTAATCCACTCCGATGTTGAACGAGAAATTATCCAGCGAGACACCGCCGATCAACTCGAACGGCTGGCTGATTCCGATCAGGAAATCAAAGCCGAGCTCGCTGACCATGAAGTTGAACGACAGTTGGGAAATGACGATGTTCGGGAAGCCCTTCGGCAACTTCACCTTGAAGAAGGAAAATACGTCATTTATTACCAGGTACGACCCGTCGGGCAGATAGGCGAACACGGCGTTGTCGGGATATTGCAGGCCGACGGTGATGTCGGTGGCGCCAATGGTCATCGTCGCGCTGACCTCTCCCTGATACCGGGCAGAGGCGGTGAAGGGGGCATAGGCGGAAAACCGGAAGGTCAGGTCGCCGACGATGAACGCCCCGTCGAAGAACTCCCACTGCTTGTCGTAGGACATGGCGATCCGCAACAGCTCGCAGGAACCGTTCAGACCGTCCAACGCCATTTGAAAGTCTTCGAACAGGAAATTGCCGTCGAACGAGCCGTCCGACGGCAGCAGGCTCAGGGGATCGCAATTGCCGAACAAGGCGGTGAGCGCGGCGGACGACAGGGCCTGCCGTCCCTCGGTGCTGACCAGGGTCCATTGGGTCTTCCGGGCCGACGGCACCGACAGGGCCATGGGGATCGCCAGGTTTTCGAATTGCAACGTGCAATCAAAGGTCAGGGCGATGGCCGTCATCCCGTCGATCGGGGCGAAGGTTCCGACCAGATCGCCGAAGCCGAACTTGAAATCCGGGATCAGCCACCAGATCACGGTTTCGGGCATCGCCACCGTCAGTGTCAGCAGCAGCATGCCGACGTCGGCATCTTCGCCGAAGACGAAGTCGAGGGTGCAGCCGGTGGCGTCCAGCAGGTCGGCGCCGCCCGTCAGCGCCGCCCCGGCCGCATCCACCCGGATCACCGTCACCGGCCGCGGATCGCTCCATGACAACAGCCCGAACAGGGTCTCGACCGAGGCGGACTCGAACATGGCGGGGCCAATCGAGACCGTTTGCTCCGGGCTGAGCGTCCGAAGCCAGGTCTCGACCTCGTCCAGGGTCGACATGGGACTGGTCATGGGCGGTGTCGACCTCAGGTAAGGGCGTGGCTGATCGGGTAGAACGCCGTGTTCTGATAGGCGTTGGGAAGCGGGGTCTGCGGTCCCATCCGGATGTTGCCCCGGACGACGGGCGGCGGCGGCGGGACCCGGATTTGCGTCCCTTCGGCCGTGCTCATGCCGTCGTTGCCGTTGTTGCCCCAGTGGGCGTTGTGATAGGCCTGGATCGCGTCCGGATTGGGAAAGTTGTAGGGGCGATTGCCGGTGGTGGCGCTGATGCCGCAGGAGTAGGCCAGCCGGCCGCTGCCGGCGCCGGGCGGCACCACAGGCAGGTTTTCGACCGCGCCGTGGGTGTTCGAGCCGTGGTGAACCGCAGTGATCCCGGTGACGTTGTTGGCAATGTTCGGGGGCAGGCTGGCGAAGCTGGCATCGGCCGTCAGCACCGCGCCGCCCACATAGCCGATGGCCACCGGCAGGGTGAGCGTTGTGACCAGCGCCAGACCGCTGTTGTTCATGAGCGCCGCCGCCGCCATGCCCGCGGGCGGCGTGCAGCGAACGAGAGTGACCCCATCGGGCCCATGGAACACCCGTGGACTGCCGGCCCCGATGACCATGGCGTGGGGCAGGCCTGCCAGGAACGCGGCCGTCGTCGGTCCGACCGGCTGGTCGGGATGGGTCCAGGGCAGGGCAGCCAGGTCCGGCACGATGCGGGCCAGCCGCCAATGGTCCCAGTCCCAATGGGACAGCACCACGCTCAGGGTTGGCGCAACGATCGGGCCCTGCCACGCGGGATTTCCCGCACGCATATTGTCGGGTAGGCTGCTCAGATAAAACCACAAGGGGTAGCCGGTATCATAATAAAAAATCGGTTGAAAGGTCCGATCCGTCATCAGATTGCAATTGCCCTGCCCGACATCCATCACACCGATGCTTCCCGATATCGGAAGGGGGGCGGCTGCGGCGGTTCTTGTCTTTTTGGCGACGGCGCTGGTGTTGCCGCTGTAATAATCGGTGTCTAAACCTATCTTTCTCTTGGCGCCGGACGCCGCCATGCTGCTCATGCCGCCGATTTGGCCTGGAGGAACCAGCCGGATGGAGTCGCCGGACATGGTGGGCAGGAACAGCAACGTGGCGTCTGCAATGTGGTACTGCCCGTGATTGTCCCGCTTGGGATCGACGTCGAGATCGGGATCGTAGAGCGTGCCGACCACGTGCAGATCGGGGTCTCCCCCCGGCGCCAGAACGAGCGAATACCACGAGGCTTCGGCCAGATGCTCGGCCTTGCCGCTGCACAACGTGTCCAGCACGATGTTCGTGAGGCCCTCGGTGACATGAAACGCCAGAGTATCCAGCGCCGGAGCCGAGGCTTTGACCGGCTGACGGTTCGCGACCAATGCCATCAATTCTTCGGACTGCACCTCAAAAAACAAATCCCAGCGGCCGGTCGCGTCGTTGAAGTCAGCTTTTCCGAGAAACCCATAGTAGGAATTGGAGGGCGACAATGCCGGCTGCTGATCGCTTTGCGCGACACAATTCCCGAACATGGCATTTACGTTGGGAACGCTGGCCGGCATGTTCATGAATCACACTCCGTATATTTCATGTGTGATGGCGCTTCTCAATCGGGTCCGGCCGATCACCGACCCCACCGGCGCCGGGGGGCCACGGTCGAGGAGGCCGCATCCCGCCGCTGCTCGGTTATTTGCCGTAGAGTGCAAATTGCATGAGCCAGGATTTAACATAAGCAAATGGATCCTTTCCATTTGCAGAACCATAATAAGAAAAGCCGGTCGTTGGCTTATTGTACGTGGCCGCAGTCCCCTGCGGCGGATGGGAGGACATGAAAAAATAATAGCTCGTATTTCCTTGCAACGTGACGTTTGATGCGAATACCCATTGGTTGTTGGTTGCACTGGCAACGGCGACGAAACCCTTTGCCGAATTCGACAAACTGCTCGGCGTGCCGGTATAAGGCTGCGTCAACAAATAGAGATTGCCGAGCGCATAAGGGTTTCCATTGGCGGTGTTGAAGAAATTGAATATGATGTTGGTCCAGGGTCCGCCGGCGGGCGTGGTGACCTGTTGACCCGGTGTCTGATTGCTGCTGTCGGTGATCGACGGTGTGTAGTTCGTGTACAGCAGGTTCGGAACGTTCATGGTGATGGCCGCCTGCGCCGTCGGACCATTCGGGGCCGCAGCGGCAAGGGTCACCACCTGGGGGCGCAGAAGCTGGATTTGTTTCGAGCCTGAGAGGGCCAGTCCCGACGCGATCCGGCCGTTGACGGACCCGGTAAGCGTGACGTCGACGGCGGAATCGGCCGCGATCTGCCAGGACGCCGTGTAGCTGTTCGGAGACGCCAGGGTGAGGGTCGTCGGCGCGATCTGAAATGAGTTGATGACCGGGATCATGTGAACGTCAACGGTCTGGCTGACCACCGGAAAACCGCAGTCGGGCGTTGCCGTCAGGGTGAATTGCTGGGGGTCGGTGATGGACAGCGTCTGCGAGCCGACCAGGGTGTGGGTCAGTCCGTCC
>Ga0209800_10004439_pt1 | contig 10356 bp, 9 predicted proteins | sample Higcelweek8metaG_FD_187174 | JGI IMG/M metagenome (GOLD analysis project Ga0209800, IMG submission 187174) | Freshwater pond sediment microbial communities from the University of Edinburgh, under environmental carbon perturbations - High... | ecosystem: Environmental > Aquatic > Freshwater >... | reverse complement strand
CGTTTAGTTGCTCTTCACGCTGATGCTGAACCTGTTATGCAAAAGGCCGAAGTTGAGGTTTATAGTGTTAAGAAATTCAGGAACCTTGTACTGAAAAAGATTGTAGCACAGTTGTAAGTATCGCTAAATGGAGTTTGTGAAGAGTGAGTTTGGCCCTGATTTTACCTGGGGAGTATCTACTGCGGCCTACCAGGTTGAAGGAGCTAACAATTCGTTTGGGAAAGGCAAATCGATATGGGATGTTTTTACACATGTAAAAGGTAAAATTTTCGAAGGACAAAACGGTGATATCGCCTGCGATTTTTACCGTCGCTACACACACGACATTTTGCTGATGGCCAGCATGGGGATACGTAATTTCAGGTTTTCATTATCGTGGAGCCGCATTATACCCAATGGAACCGGAAATGTTAACCCCGAAGGCATCGAATTTTATAACCGGGTTATTGATTTTTGCCTTGAGCTTAATATTGAGCCCTGGATAACATTGTATCATTGGGACTTACCGTATGAACTGGAGAAAAAAGGAGGCTGGACCAACCGTGAAATCATAAAATGGTTTGGCGATTACGTTGAACTTTGCACAAGGTATTTTGGCGACAGGGTCAAGCATTGGATGATACTGAACGAACCCATGGTTTTTACCGGTGCAGGCTATTTTCTGGGCATACATGCTCCGGGGCGAAAAGGACTCGATAGTTTTCTTGCCTCTATTCATCATGCTGCCATGTGCCAGGCTGAGGGCGGAAGGATTGTCCGCTCAATGTTACCTAATGCTCATGTCGGCACTACTTTTTCCTGTTCAGCCATACATCCGGCTACAGATTCGAAGCAGGATATCGGCGCGGCAAAACGTGTTGATACACTTCTAAACAGGATGTTTGTTGAACCTTTAGCTGGATTGGGATATCCTGTAGCCGATCTTAAATTGCTGCGCCGGCTTGAGCCTTTTATCAAGGACGGCGACGAAAGCAAACTTGCTTTTGACATGGATTTTATAGGTGTACAGAATTACACCCGCGAAGTAATCGCCAAATCGTTTTTTACTCCTTTAATCTGGGCCAAAGTTCTTAAAGCCGATGAACGCCATGTTGACATTACCGAAATGAACTGGGAGGTTTATCCCGAATCCATTTACGAAATGCTTATTCAATTCAGCAAATACAAAAATTTTAAAGAGATAGTTGTAACTGAAAATGGCGCCGCTTTTCCTGATGTACTGGTCGAAGGTAAAATTCACGATATAAAACGGATTGAATTTCTGAAAAAATACATGAGCCAGGTATTAAGGGCCAAAAATCAGGGTGTGAACGTTACCGGTTATTTCGTATGGAGTTTTACTGATAATTTCGAATGGGCCGAAGGTTACCGGTCACGTTTCGGGCTGGTGTATGTTGATTTTGAAACTCAGGAGCGGATTATCAAAGATTCGGGATTTTGGTTTAGTGAAATGATAAAGAAACGATAATGCACAACAGCGTGGGTATATGAGATGGTTTGTATCGGTACGTATTACAAAATGCGCCAGCGGGGGTACCGGCACGAATTATTCCGCTGAGCGGAAAGAGATCGCTTTGTTACTCGCTTCGCTCATGAGACCCCTGCTTGTAGCAGGCAAGGCTTCGCTAAGTTCGCTAAGTTGCAAATCCGAGCCATCGGGCGTTATTCTATCTTTTCATGCTTTAAATACTGAATCCATTGTTTTTCCAAAGTGTTTTTTGGCAAACCGTATATGATTTCAAAATTATCAGGCTCTTTTATCAGTAAAACCAATTTGTCAATACCATACGTAACTACCAGGAATTCAACAATCGTTACAGAAAGTCCATAACCATTCATGTTGCCAAATTCCATAACCGATAAGGTATCAAGTTGTGACCATGTAGGCGGTGTGTTTGCTATCACACTTGTTTCTACATTTTTTCGAATACGGTCATTAACCTGACCTGCTTCGTATTGTGCATATCCTTCGCTAAGCCACCGTGGTAGTGTGGTCCATCCTTTATCGCCGCGCGCATTCGAAACCGCTATATGTACAAATTCGTGAACAATCACTTGCATAAGGGATTCATAGTTATGAATACTCCCCGGATTCAATGGTGAAACCATCATTAATTCATCTCCGTTACATGACCCAACAACCCAGTCGGGTGCATCAGGATAATTAATAGCTACATGAAAGGTCTTAAGATTTGGAAAGACTTTCACACTGATTCTTTTGTCAATGCCTATTCCCAAATGGGTCGTAATCCGGGAGTAGTTATTCTCTAAAGTAATTGACAATGAATCTAAAACTTTAATGTCAGCATGGGTTGAATAAAAATTAAAATGCTGACTTTCTTTAGCTAAATGCAGGATGTCGGTATTTTGCCCGACTAATTTTGATATTGTTAAACACACAAAAATTACTATTGCAAGTAGTTGTGAAACTGCAAGTCTTGTTTTCATGGTTTTATAGCTTTGTCGGTTTTTATGATTCTTAAATATTCCTTTGTTGATCAACTTTCTGCCAGCACTACTTGTACCGTTTTTTCGGGCAATGTATGCAAGTTTCCAAATGTTTCGACGACCACAAATACCCGCATTTGCTATACCGTTTAGGCATTAGTTTTTTTTATGTCGTCTTGTAAATATACCAACCGTTTCCAATCTCTTTTATCATTATTACTCTGTCAGAATTCATTTCGGGCAAGTCCTTTTTATCTTTTACGTAAATGTATCCTACTGTGTTGTCAATAATACCACCAATTAAGAAATTTATGCAATTCCCTAATTCGTAACCACCTGTCGCAACATAAGAAATAAATAGTTTCTGATAATCTGTTTTAGAATTCTCTATCAATTTAATGCTTATTTCATCATTTGCTGTTTCTTTTTCAAGTTGAATTAGTGCAAGATTTTTCAATCTTTCGAATTCTGCTTGATTGTCTAAAAAATGCAAAATTATATTATCGTCTAATTCAAGCGTTAGCTTAGTGTTGCCTAATTGAAAATAGTAATCCTCTCTTGATGTAAACATTGAAAAGTCATCTTTCGTATTCTTTTTAGATTTGTCAATAATGTCGTCCACTTGTTGAAGAGTCATTTTTTCAAGTTCAGCTTTTACTTGTTCAATAATTCCGGTCAAGGCTAATGCTCTAAATGCACTCATTTTCCATTCTGTGTCTTTTTCAAAATGCAAATATGTGTCAAGTCCTTTTCCTAATGAGTCCAAAATTGTCATCGCTACAACGGCTGTTTTTTCAGTCTGTCCGAGTAAAGCAAACTTCACTGATGAACCTTTTTGTAAATCTTGTCCGTTTGGATGTCCATTATATTCTCCTGTTATATATTTGTCGATGTTTGTAAAGCTGTCTTTGCTAAAAACTTTTTTTGCCAAGTCCAGAGGCTCATAAGTCTGACCTATACTGATTGTTGCAGTCAAAATTAAAATTGTCAATATTGTTATAATTCGTTGTGTTTTCATAAAATTGGTTCTAACGTTTTGCAGCTACCCGAAGTTGCCGATTTCGAAGTACTTCACTGTCAACCAAGCAGAAACTTTGATAGAAGCACAAAGCTTGATTTAACTAATTAACCGCCACTTTTGGGTAGGTGCTTTTATGGTGCGTTTTTTTATTCTTTATCAATTATTCGGTCGCCTTCATATTGTAAAAATTCCTCTTTGTGAACTCGAAGGAAACCGTTGTTGTCATATTCACAGGTTTCTCTAAACACAAGTCCTTTTTCTGCACTGTATTTTAAAAGTTCAATTCTGTTACGAAAACCATCATACTTATAGGTCTCAAATTGATAAAGAATCATTTTTTCACTAGGGTACCAGTTCCTTTTTATCAATTCATTTTTGTCGTTATACTCATACGTATTTATCCATTCTTTAGAGGTCGACTTTGCAGTTGTTTTATAGGTTTTGACTAGCCTATTTAGCGAGTCATATTCACTATAGTATATTTCAGCGATTTCACCCTCTGGTGTCAATCCAACGTGTTCTATTAAGTTACCACGTTCATCGTACTTTTTATAATTCTCAAAAGGATTATCTTGTCCAAATCCAAAAGCTGAAAATATTGTCGAAACGATAAAAGTCAATATGAATTTTTGTTGTCTCACAGTCGTCTTTTTAAAATGCACCCTAACGAGTGTCTATACGCAACTGGTTTTCTTCCTGGTAACCCGCCTTAATACCCTGCTAATGTATTACTTTTTCAAATATCTTTATTTTATAAATGTAAATAAATTCAACGACTTTAACTTCTTTACCGTAAATCCCAGGTAGCATCTAATTTTCGGCATCTGGTCTATGTCATTGCCCCAAAAAAACGTACACCCTCCCACAGGCATACAGGTCAATCTGTTTTTAATGTTAAGTGGCCGGTTCCATATCGAAATCAACCTCGGTAAGTTCGCCGGGGAGTACTTCAATTTCTTCTTCAATGTAATCGTCAACTATGGTCAGAACCCTGTTAAGCATCGCATAAGATAATTGGTCACACAATTACTTCTGCGTATTACCGTTATTGAGTTTCAGCAATAGCTGAAGCAAAACAAGAGTCTTTATTTGTTACTAAAACTTTCTCCAATGACTAATTTGAAAACAAGCCTTACTGTATTATACACTATCATTTTAATGTCGTTTATGCTGTCAGCTTGCGACGAAAACGAAAATGAAACGGTGGTTTCGGCTGTTCAGGGAACAAATAGCCACAGGACGGGCAAAAATTGTATGAGTTGCCATAAAAGCGGGGGCGAAGGCGAAGGGTGGTTTGTGGTTGCTGGAACTGTTTATAAGGCTGATTTAGTTACTGTTCAGCCGGATGGATATGTTAACCTTTACACCGGAGCTAACGGATCAGGCACCTTAAAAGCAACTATTGCCGTTGATGGAAAAGGAAATTTCTTTACCACCAATTCCATTGATTTTACTGGCGGACTTTACACAACTGTAACCGGCAAATCGGGAAATGTTAGTTATATGAATTCACCGGTAACTGACGGAAAGTGTAACACCTGTCATGGTTCAACCACCAATAAGATAGTTGTAAATTAGTTTTGCAATTATTAGTCTCAGTTCCTTCCTTGTATAAGTGGTATAAAATCTATCAGTTGAATATTAGATAACTGCATATTGTAATGATTTCAAATCGGTATAATACAAAGTTACGATATTACTAATCCCGCCAGGCGGAGCAAACGAACATCAAGCCCAACATTAACAACGTGTTATGTTAATTAATCGAATCCTTAACGGTATGGAAATGAATTTTAGTAACTTTGATAAAACTTAAGTGACAGAAAAACCATCAACTTCCTTACTGTTATGAACGAACCGATTAAAATTGGAATAGTTGACGATCACAAGATTGTGCGCGACGGACTGAAAGCAATGTTGATGGGCGAAGTGGATATGAAAATAGTATTTGAATCGGCTAATGCCGAAAATACGCTGAACATTGCCGACAACATAAAACCCGATGTTTTTCTGCTCGATATTATTCTTCCGGGAATGGATGGTATTACATTAGCTTCAAAAATGAAAGTAAAACAGCCTGAAACCCGGATACTTATGCTGAGTTCCAATATTGATGAGCTTACCATTGTAAATGCCATAAATGCAGGTGTTGACGGTTACCTGTCGAAGGATGCTTCGGGAGATGAAGTAAAAAGAGCAATCAGGATCGTAGCTTCGGGTGAAGCTTATTATGGTGAAAAAGTTTCGGCCATTGTTTTCAAAAGCTTTGTAGCCCGCAAAGGAAGCAATAGTGCGGGTAATAAACTTGTAACTGATGATATCCTTAGTGAGCGTGAAAAAGATATAATCCGTTGTTTTGGTGATGGCCTGAGTTATAAGGAAACTGCTGCTAAACTTAATATAAGTCCGCGCACGGTCGAAACCCACAGAAATACTATAATGGAAAAACTCGGCCTGCATTCGCTGGCCGAGTTGATTAAGTTTGCTATCAGAGCAGGGATAGTTAAGTTATAAGCATCGGATGATTCTTTCGTGGAATGCTATTCCCTATAAGTAGTATTTTTATTTCGATATGTTCATTTTAAGTGTAGTATAAATCTGAGAATTTTCTTACCCATGTTAAATCAAACTATTTTTTAAGTTAATTATTCTCTGATCAGTTAGTAAGATTACTAATTTCATACTCTATCAAAACCGATTCGATAGCAAGTGTATTGCCAGAAAAAGCTCCCCCAGCTTCAATAAAGTATTGCCGTGATGAATTCTGGATGATATGATTGTTGCCACCTGTATTAGCGTTTACTGTTTCAACTCTGGAGGATGAAGAACTTCCGGAAGTGGAATAATTTGCAATTGCCACGGAACTTGTGTAGCTGCCAAGCGGTGCAGAGACCAAATAAATACTTAGGTTGGCGCTCGCATTATTATCATAATAGTAAACAGTCATTTTTTTTACAACAGCCCCTGCAGGCAGGTGAACCGGCGCATACAACCCTCCTGAACCAGTGGTTATCCATCTCCTTCCATTATTACTTGAATATTCTATATTTGAAGCAGGAGGGAGGAAGTCAACTTCACCGGCCACATAGTATAAAACTTTTGGAATATTATATGCGTATTTTGCTGCATACATTGTGTCCAACGTCTTTACATCACCTTTAAAATACCCTCCATATTCTTTAAGCGCATCATCCTGATAACCCAGTGTGCCCCAAGGCTTGTTACCATCAGTAGCACTAACCAGTCCGATTACTCCGGCACTTTTTCCATAATCGCGGTCGTAGCGGGCACCCATAACTCCATAATGATAGTTTTTAGCCCAGTTGGTGTAGCCAAGCACGCCGGTCATGGCGCCATTCAGTGTATTTGATGTACCAGCAGCCACGCCGTAGTTACCTCCGAAAACAGCATGAGTACCGGCAGCATCTGAATTCGATTTTCCATGAATGGCTCTTCCTTCTGTGATGGCTGCTTCTACTTCGAGTTTATAGGTTGGGGTGCTTTGCCCAATACCTACATTGCCAGTATTGTAATAAATGTTATTACCCGAAGTTATCCATTGGCTTCCTCCACCCGAAGGGGTTGCCCATGTTCCATCGCCGCGCAAATAGGTACTTGCAGTGGCACCCGTAGGTAGTTTAGCCACAGTTACTGCATTGTTGGCAATATCAGAAGTATTTACAGCCGCATCAGCTATTTTTGATGATGTAACAGCATTATCAATTAACTTAATTTCAGTTACAGCATTCATTGCTATATCATTAGCTACTATTGTTCCATCATATATTTTAGCTGAGGTTACTGATGCATCAGCAAGTTTGGGAGTAGTAACTGACAAATCTGCAATCTTGGTTGTACTTACAGCACCATCAGCAATTTTTGCTGAATTTACCGAAGCATCAGTCAGTTTTGGAGTATTGATTGCCCCGTCGGCCATGTCGGATGTAGCTACAGTTCCATCGGCAATTTTTGCTGAGGTAATAGCATTATTAGCCACAGTAGGATTGGGATATGTTCCACTCAAATCGCCACCGGCAGGACCGCTTGGATTGCCTCCTCCACCCGAAGGGGTTGCCCATGTTCCATCGCCGCGAAGGTAAGTAGTGGCAGTGGCACCCGTAGGTAATTTAGCCACAGTTACTGCATTGTTGGCTATTTCGGCTGTATTAACAGCACCATCAGCAATTTTTGCTGAATTTACCGAAGCATCAGTTAGTTTTGGAGTATTGATTGCCCCGTCGGCCATGTCGGATGTAGCTACAGTTCCATCGGCTATTTTTGCTGAAGTAATGGCATTAGCTGCTATTGATGGATTTGGATAGGTTCCGCTGAGGTCGCCTCCGGCAGGACCAGTGGGGCTGCTGCCGCTGCTTCCCTGATCGTCGGCAGGAAGCCAGTTTGTACCATTCCATTTGAGCACCTGTCCGCTGTTAGCCCCCTGTTGGGCAATTTTCAGGGGCGAAGAACCCAGTCCGCTTCCGGAAAGGGTGGCATCGGTCATAGCTACCTGTGTCCCCCAGTTGTCGCCACCTGCACCACCCGAAGGCAGAGTAACGGTATTGCCTTCGCTTATTGTTAATTCATTGCCGTTGATACTGAGAGATTGTAACTCGTTGGCAGGATTGGCATCGGCATCGTCGTTATTTTGAACGTTTTTAGCATACAGGGCATAGGGAACCGACATCAGTTGCGATGTACCCGTAATGCTGTAATTAATACCACCGGCAGGGTCGGTTTCGGTTTTGATATAATATGTACCCGAATTCCAGTTAATGTTGGCAAACACTCCTGTAACCGGCGTTCCTGCACCGATGCTTACGGTTATAAGCCCGTTGGAATTGGTGGAAGTGGTATGGCGTTCAACATACACGGCTGTGCCGGTTGCCGAACCTTGCAGAATGCTAACCTGCATACCCACATTGGTATTGGCAAGCAAGGTGTTTGCACTGTTGCGGATAACTGCCTGGTAGCTGAATTTTTCGGGCGACTGAGCTCCGGCTTTCATTGCTAAAGCAATGAATATCAGTAAAAAGAGTAAATTTTTCATAGTTGCTTTCTTTATTAGTTTTTAATGATTTTAAAAGATTTTGCAAGCGCTTTTTCGTTCATGATACTAAGCAAATAGGTTCCTTTTATCAGAAATGCCGCATCGATTAAAGTTTCGTCAGTTTCAATATTTCCCTGCTTCAGCAGTTTCCCATTCATATCCATAAGCAGATATCTTTTATTGGTGCCTTGGTTATTTGCAATTTTTATATTTACAGCGTCAATAAAAGGATTAGGAAATACTTCAATCTGCTCTGCCATTTCGTGCAGTTCTTCGTTCGAAGTAATAACTGAAATTTCGTAAGGCTGCTGTACACCTTCGACGGCATACAATGACCCTGATGTATTGGTGCCGGTAAACACCTGGCCCACAGAAGCACTTACTTTCCCATTGCTGCCTGTAGCTTCGATACCTGAAGAATTGGCGCCCGACTGGGCACTTGCTGAGTTTGCCGATAATATGATTAAAATCATCCAAACCCCTGTTAAGAATACTGTTTTCATTTGTTTTATTTTTTAAGATTTTAGTTTAATACTTTCGATCATAACTTTAAGGTTTTCATCCTTTTCATGATCTTTTCCCGAAAGGGTAATGCTGATTTTCCTTCCATTTTTTACAGCCAGATAAACATCCTGGGAAGTACCCTGTGCAATGATGGAAGAATGATAGAAAGTTTGTCCAAACATATTAACCTTATCCGGTGCTGTGCCTTCGAAGTTTTTGGCTAATATGTGAATGCTTGCTTCAATATCAGCATCAGTTTGGTTGAGCCCCCGTATATGTATTTCAATAAAATTGTTGCCTTTGTAAGCTTGTACTCCGCCATTGATTTCCATTTGAGTGTACCCTTCGGCAATGAACATTGAAAAGAAATCAGCTTCAAAATACTTGCCTTTGGTTTGTTTATTCTCACCTCCGGTGGTTTTGGCTTTTCCGCAACCCAATAACAAAATAGTTGCAAGGGAAATGCATATTGAAATTGCCAGGTATTTTTTCATACTAATGCTCCTTTCTATTTAATTTTTTCGCAGAGCATAGTCACTTTATCGCCGGCACCATCATAATGCAATGGTTGAAATTTGCCTCCCACATAATCTTCCTGGAAAGTCATTTTGCGGTAAGCACATTCACCTGATTTGGTTTTAAAAGCAATGGCTGCAATGCACTGCCGATGAAGAATAGCACCTGAAATTTCATGCCGACGTATTTCCCAGTCGTAGGTGATGGCAGTAGTGATTACTTCTATGCCTTCAATAAATCCTGATTTCCAGTCGTTGGAATTTTTGAGTGCTGCAACCATTTTTGCCTCACGTGCAGGGTCGGAAGTAACTGCTTTGGGAAATTCAGCATCCGCTGTTGCAGCGTTGGCCGCGGCATTGTTCAGCTGTTGCGATAATGTTGAGTAAACCGAATAATCGCTTCCCTTTAAAGTGATTTCGCCTGTTGCAACCGGTGCATAATAGCAGTTAACCACAATCTTGAGTGTGTGATCACCGGGCGACAGATTTCCAAGTGCTTCGGCAAAAGCCACCGGACCTTCAAACTTCTTTCCGAATGATTTGTAAGAGATTTCTTTACCACCGTAAGCTGTTGTATTTGCCGGATCGGGCAAAAGGTCAATTACAAGATATTTATTGTCCTTCAGGCTGCCTTTTACCCACATTTCGGCAAAAGTGAGTTGGTTTTCCATTGGCTGCTGATAATCATACAACGGAGGTACGACTTCGTATATAAATATCTCAACCTGTAATGTTGCATCAGGCGATTGGTTCTGATACAATTTTTTAACCGCATCGGTCAAATATGCCACTGCGTAAATATTATCGCCTGCGATGAAATC
>Ga0209800_10004434_pt1 | contig 10361 bp, 7 predicted proteins | sample Higcelweek8metaG_FD_187174 | JGI IMG/M metagenome (GOLD analysis project Ga0209800, IMG submission 187174) | Freshwater pond sediment microbial communities from the University of Edinburgh, under environmental carbon perturbations - High... | ecosystem: Environmental > Aquatic > Freshwater >... | reverse complement strand
ACCTGTCCAGCCAATATTGATTGTAAAAGAGGCAGTTAAACTGATCAGCAAAACTTTACCTAAAAGTATCAACATCAAATACCAGATAAGCCCAGCGTGTAAAATGGTTAGGGCTGATCCGACTCAGCTCTACCAGATTATCATGAATCTTATGATAAACGCCTTTCACGCAATGGAGTCCTCTGGAGGTACCCTTACCATAACTCTTGATAATGTCATCAATGGAGGTTCAGATCATGTTCAGATTTCAGTTTCAGATACTGGCACCGGCATGGATGAACTTACCATTGAGAGAATATTCAACCCCTATTTTACAACCAAGCCAAAAGATAAAGGTACAGGACTTGGCCTCTCTGTGGTTCATGGAATTGTAACCCTTTATAAGGGGAAAATTTCAGTAAAAAGCACCCTTGGTGAAGGATCTACTTTTTATGTTGTTCTACCTGCTATTGAAGATCAGGATCAGAAGAGTCCATATGTTGAAACCAGTATTAACTACAACGGGAGTGAAAGAGTACTATTTGTTGATGATGAGGAGATGATCATCAAACCACTTACAAAAATGCTACAGAAGATTGGATACAGGGTAAGCTCTTTCACCAACAGTCTTGAAGCTCTGGAGGCATTTAAAAAAGCTCCAGATATATTTGATGTAGTAATAACTGATCTCTCTATACCCGGCATGTCAGGTCTCCAACTATCTGCGGCAATATTAAAAATTCGTCCCCAAATGCCTATTATTCTATGTACAGGCTTTAGTTATAATCTGACGGATGAAAAGGTAAAAGAGCTTGGTATCAGAGCATTGCTTATGAAGCCTGTCATAAAATCTGAATTGCTACGTATGATCCGGCAGGTTCTGGACTCATAAGATTGAAATAGTGTTGATGCTGATATTGATGTTGAACAGAGATTGTGTTGAACAGGTGTTGAACAGAGATTCATTTTTTTGCCACCACTTTAATATTTTTTTTTTACTTTTCAACCTATCCATTATATGGTCTCAACCTATCCATTATATGGTCAGAAGCTAAAAAATAGACCAACCTTATCAAAAACAGACAGACTAATGTAAGGAGTAAGAGATGAAGCAAGATGAATATACTGAATATGCAGATGGTTATGGAGCTGACAATATAGATAAAAATTTATTTAACTCATTGAAACCACTATTTGTAAAAGAGTCTTCTACAATACTGCTCGTACTGGTTATAATGTTCATCTGCATGGTAAGCTCTGCCTCTGCTGAAGAGAAGATTGTAAATGTTACAACACTGGACGACTACTCACCATACTGCTTTCCGAAAAGTGATAAGAAGAGCTTCAAAGAGCTGATCCCGCCAGGGTCAGACTCTGCAAACCTCCAGGGATACAGTTGGGATATCTTGAAAGAGAGCTTTCATGCAGCAGGTTATACTATAAAATTGAGCGTTTATCCCTGGAAAAGAGCGGAGTATGACACAAAATCAGGTTTAGAGGATATTATATTCCCCACTAATAAAAGCAAGGAGAGAGAAGAGATCTTCTATTTTTCAAAAGAGTCTGTGGATCAGGTCAACTTCCTTGTATATGTCTCAATGGATTCAACCATACAGTGGGAGGGGCTCGAATCTCTCAACGGATTGACCATAGGGCAGATGAATGGATGGGCATTAGGAAAAAAATGGAATGAACAGAACAAGATAAAAAAAGATGACGTGAACACAATCATTCAGGGATTCAAGATGCTTGATATGGGACGTATAGCTGGTTTTGCGGGCTATGAAATCAGTTTTGACTATGCACTTAAAAATGAGAACTGGAAAACACAATATAAGAAACTCCCATCATTTGACAACTCTACTGAATATATTGCTGGTGCTAAAACCAACCTCAAGGTGCCTGAGATTATCAAGGATTTTGATCTTGGCAAGCAGAAGATAGTAGAGAATAGAACCTTTGATCTTATTTCAAAAAAATGGGGGGTTAACTGATAGGTACTCCTGCAACTCTATGATGATCATATATCCAGAGGTGGTATTGATAATAATGATGATGATAAGCATAAATCATCACCTGGTTACAGGACTAACAACTGATAAATCAACCATTAAAGAGCTAATTGGGATACAAGTCTGCCCAATTCCTCCACAGCCCATCTGGTATCCTCTGACCATAGTGCTGCATTAAGCCTGATATAGTTACTGAACCTGCTGGTAGTTGAAAAAATATGACCAGGAGCAATCGATATTCCCCTCTGATGAGCAAGATTGTACAGTTGTAGGCTGTCAGCTGGTTCAGGCAGTTCAATCCAGAGTGTAAAACCGCCATCTGGACGGGTAATTCTTGTACCTGTCGGAAAATTCTGGGCAACAGCATCAGCCATCTGTGCCACCTTTTTTCCATAGATCTTTCTGATGGAGCGTAAGTGGTGCTCATACCCTCCACTGATCAGAAATTCGGCAACAGCAAGCTGGGTTGGTGTTGGAGAGGCGATATTGGTAACAAGCTTCTGACGCTTCACAGCATCAAAGTATCTGCCCGGAGCAATCCACCCCAATCGGTATCCTGGTGCAAGAGTCTTGGAAAATGAGGAGCAGAGCATCCCGAAGCCTCCAGTATCAAATGCCTTTATCACAGAGGGGCGCTGGGCTGAGAATGAGAGATCCCCGTTAATATCATCCTCAATAAGCGGAACATCATGTTTTTCAAGAGTCTTAAGAAGTTTCTGCTTTGCATGGTCAGGCATGCAGTTTCCAAGCGGATTGTTAAAGTTGGAGATAACCATGCACGCCTGCACCTTATGCTGCTCAAGAGCTGCTTGAACAGCTTCCGGTTGAATCCCATCTACAGGAGACATTGGAATCTCAAGCACCCGTATGCCAAGGCTTTGAATCAGCTGCAAAAAATTAAAATAGATAGGAGTGCCAATAAGAAGAGTATCTCCTGGTCTGCAAAGAGTCCGCAAAGCAAGAAATACCGCCTCTGTGGCACCGTTTGTGATGATAATCTCCTCTGGACTCAAGGTGCAACCAGCTCTCATCATAAGCCTTGCAATCTGGGTTCTGAGCCTCATGTTGCCAGGAGGCATTGCATACCCTGTGCTCTCCTCCTTGAACCTGCGACTTTCGGTTGAGAGCATCCTGTTGAGTTTTGCAACAGGAATCAGATGAGGATCTGGTATTGCAGCGCCAAACTGGATCAGATCTGGATTCATCACATCTCCCATAACCTGAAGCACCACATCACTTGAGGTGATTTCAGAAGGAGTCAACTGCTTTCGATCAAGTTTTGGCTCCTGAGGGATGCCGGGCAGGCGGGCACTTACATAGTAGCCGGACTGCGGCCTGGATTCAATCACCCTTCTATCTTCAAGAAAGCCGTAAGCCATTTTTACAGTGTTGATGCTTACCTGAAACTGATGGCTCAGTTGTCGAATAGATGGTACCCTGTCTCCAGGGTTGAAAGTTCCCTCATCCACCAACCCGACAATCTTGCCAGCTATGTTCTCATACAGAGGTGTTCTTCTGGATACTTGAGTTTTAGAAAAATAGTTCTTTGACAAAATAAGCCTCTGGCATATGGTTTGCTTTTAAGCAGTTAACTCCAATTGCATTTCAACTACCTTAAGCCGATAGCTGGAGGTTATTTTTTAACGGAGTAAAACCACTTGTTTGCCATCAAGTACCTTGCTTCAGATGTCAGTGGAATGAGATCACTTTTATCCAGAAGGTCTATGTTGAATTTCCGGTTCAAGGCAGCAAAATGCTTTAACCCAAATGCAATTTTATTGAGATAAGAAAAAACACCGATGGCCCCTGTGGGAAATTGATTTGCCTTGGTGCCGTAAATGGCACGTAAATCAGGAAGGTCGCAAAATATTTCTTCAATTGTTGAACCATATGGTTTGAATCTTTCCGGCACATTTCCACTCTTTATCTGTTCACCAATTGTTTTTCCGGTCATGGCAGCAGCCATTGAAGCCCGGCACAAGCCAATTCCCAGAACATGTCCATCCCCATAGGCCAGGCCTTTAAATACTTGATCCTCACTTGCAAATCCACCAGTCATTACCATTGCAGGCAGGGTCAATCCTTCAGATTTTAATTGTTCACAAAAACGGACCACCGCATCCTCTAAGCAGACCGTGGGTAATGACCACTCGTTCATCATCTTTGAAGGGCTGTATCCTGAACCGCCACCAGCTCCATCAAAGGTCACCATATCCACCTGTGCTTCACAGGCCAACCGGAGCACTCGTTCAATATCCAGCCTGTCATACCCAGCCATTTTAAAATAGATGTTTTTGGCACCCATATCTCTCAGCGTTGTAATATGGTTCACAAGGGATTTTTCTGTCCACAAGGGCAATCTGCCATAGGTGTAGAAATTCGGGCAAACACCTTCATGATAAGCTTTTTGTACGGACGGATCACTGGGATCGGGGTAAACCAGATTACCGTGCTGTTGTTTGACAAGTGCGGTTTCAAGATCCTTTACCCGTATGGCTGGCTGGGTTCCCTTTGCCGCTTGCCCAAATTTAATTTCAATGGCATTAGCTCCATATTTTTCAATGGCAATTTTCGGAACCCCCATGAGATTATCATCCACATTGCATTGCAGCACAATCTGCCCATATCCTCTGTCATATCGAAGAAAGCAGTCAAGAGCCTTTTTTAACAATGGAAAATCAGTAACCTTCCCATTGTCGATTTTTAGATTCGGCTCATTGTTCCTGGCATGTTCACCAATCACACAAGTCACACCAGCCATGGCAGCTCCGGCAAAGTAGTCCTGCCAGTTAAGTTTAATCAATGCAGGCAGGATGACGGGCATTGCCATCTTAACAGGATGGATGAAGCCGTAGGTCCGCTCAAGGTTAACATTAAAAATTGTGGCTTCGTCCCAAGTTTCATTGGCTCCCTGGGCACCGAATACATGGCCGTTGATATTAAAGTGAGAAAAATCAATGGGATAATCTTTTTCTGATGCAATCTGGTTGTTTCCGGTTGTTGTGGGGTACACTGTTTGTGCCCCCAAAACAGCCGCCTGTGCTACTTCACAGGTGCCGCTACAATCTTGAGTGCAAAATGAACACATTCCCGATTGGGGCGATATAAAAGCACTCCTGTTTTTTGCAAATGTAAATCCGGAACTCAATCTTGGTGAATAAGACATATCAATCCTTTTTTCTGAACAGAGCCGTTAAGCTGCGGAATTATGTTCAAATCCATATAGCACTTCTCCGAGAGATTCTAGTCCGAAAACAATTTTTTCTTCTGGCATATTTGAGAAGTTAATACGAAAAGTATTTTCATTACCGCCATTCGCAAAAAAAGAACCTCCTGGAACAAATGCAATGTTTTTTTCAAGGCTTGTTTTTAAAACATCTCTAGCATTAATATATACAGGAAGTTCGATCCATGAAAACAAACCACCTTGGGGTATAGTAAATTTTATTTCTTTTGGAAATGATTTTTTCATTATATTAATTGCGACATCTCTTCTTGACCTATATGTCTCTATTATTTTCTCGATATGCTTATCAATATCATGTAATTCTAAATATTTAACAATTACCATCTGTGCCAAAGTATTACATTGTAAATCTGCTCCCTGTTTTACAAGTACATACTTTTTAATAATCTCTTTATCTCCCGCAATCCATCCTATTCGAAACCCAGGACAAAATATTTTAGAAAAACTTCCCGTGCAGAGTATATAACCATCTTTGTCAAAATATTTTACCGAAGGTAATGGCTCACCCTCAAACCGTAATTCGCCATAAGGATTGTCTTCAATTACAATTACATTATAATCTTTTGATATTTTCGCTAATTGTTCTCTTCTTTGCTTACTCCAGGTTCTTCCTGTTGGATTTTGAAAATCAGGAATTATATAAATCAGTTTTACCTTTTGAGTATTTTTAAGTATTTTTTCAAGTTTTTCAATAAGCATTCCCTCATTATCAGTCGGCACTTCAATAAAATCACATCCATATGCCCTAAAAGCACTTATTGCTGCAAGATAAGTAGGACTTTCGCATAGAACAATATCACCTTCATCTAAAAAGACTTTTCCTGTAAGATCAAGAGCCTGTTGAGAACCGTGTGTAATTAATATATTTTCACAATCAAACGAAGTACCAAGCTTAGTATTCATTCGAGTCGCAATCCACTTTCGTAAAGGTTCATACCCTTCTGTTGTAGTGTATTGCAATGCTTTATTACCAGCTTCTTCAAGTACAATTTTATTAACTTCAATTATTTCCTTAATCGGAAAAAGCTCTGGTGCGGGCAACCCGCCAGCAAAGGAGATAACCTCTGGCCTTTCTGTTACTTTTAAAATCTCCCGTATCTCTGATGCTTTTAGAAATGTCATCCTCTTCGCACACTTAATAACCATGGTATAATCTCCCCGTCAGTCATAAGTTTTTTATGACGCAATTACTTTAGAGCTACTGTTAGCAACCATCTCTTCTATGGCTATCCCCCTGCTGATCTCTATTTTTTTGAAAGATGGCTTTTTGACCATCAGAAGATTTCCCCCAAGGATCAATGAGACACCCACAATGGCTTCAGTTGACCAGTGATAACTCTCCCATATGGTGGAGATTACCAGTGCCACAATAGGGAAAAGCAGTGTGGAGTATGCAGCTCGATCTGCCCCGATTCGTCCGATAAGAGATAGATAGCAGCCAAAGGCCACAATAGAGCCAAATACGGATAGATATAGCAACGGAATTATATATGTTGGTGATGCTACAAAGTCAAAGGATTTACCTGTCACCAGCGCTATCCCAACCATCAGAAGTGCACCGTAAGCCATTCCATAAGCATTGGTCTGGATAATGGGAAGAGCTCTTTTCTGATTCCTGGCAGATACAATATTGCCAAGAGATGCCAAAAATGTAGCTGCAAGGCAGATCAGGATACCTTGTATTCCGCTGTCGGCAGAGTTAAATATAGTGCAGATCAGATCAGAACCGTTCTTACCAGATTCAAGCCCGGCATTAAGATGGAACCTTGCAAGTTCAGGTTTAAACACAAGCAGTATGCCGCAAAAGCCAAGAGCGCCTCCCATAATCACCTTCGGGTTAAAGGGTGTCTTCAGAAAAATGGCACCATTGACCATATTCATAACTATTATTGTTGAAAAGATAACAGCGGCCAATCCACTGGTAATATAGAGTTCTGCAAGATAAAAGCACCAGTAGTTTATGGCAAACAGAAGTCCCCCCTGAAGAGCCATAAATAGATGCTCTTTAATAGTAAATGCCATTTTCAGTTTTCTGATGCAGCACCACAAGAGCAGAATTATGGCAGCCAAGCTGAAGCGGTAGGCAACAGATACTACAGGGTCAACAACACCCAACTGAAATTTGATTGCAAGCCAGGTTGAACCCCATATCAGAACCGTCAGGGTATAGAATAAGAAATTTTGCATGATCTTGTTTCCCTTTTTAAAATATTGATTAAATATCATCATTATCACTCTTCTGGGTGGTGATAATTAGCTGCAAAACCCATTAGATCATTGTTTGAAGAAGGGTGCTGTACAAAAAGGCCTACCTTCATCGTGCTGGAGGATTTTACAGGGTTTAAGAGAAATGACAAGGTACAGTTAAGCGGTTTATAATGGGGTACAGATTTCAACTCTCTGATCTGCAAAGGGTACAAAATCAGAGCTGAACCAACCTGATAATTTACCCAATTTCATTCAATGCCATATCCAAAAGAGTAAAGATGCCAGCTTATAAATTTATATACCCTAAAATTGAAATTGACGTTTCAATTCTTGTTGAAAAATAGATTGACAGTATAGTTTTGAGCTTATATCGTACTTTCATAAAAAATCATCAAAAGATGTTCTGCAAAGAGCTTTTCAACCACCCATCTGGCAAATTCATCCTGCCAAAAACTTGAAAATTCAATCAAAAAGAGAGGTAATTATGAAAAACTATCCTGTAACATCTACAACCAGAATCATCCTTTTTACAGTGCTGTTTGTTTTATTGAATCTCTCCATTTGCGGAGCAGAAGAGAGAAAACTCACTATTATTACAGATGACTGGCCTCCTTATGAGTTTAAAGCAGGGGTTGCTGGAAATGAGTATATTGCAGGATTCTCAACTGAAGTGCTTACAGCTGTTCTGAAGAAGATGAATGTGGGAATTAATGACCGTATAAAACAGTATCCCTGGGTAAGAGGAGAAAAGATGGTTATTGATGGCTCTGCTGATCTGCTTTATACAGCATCAGAAAATCCAGAGAGAGCAAAACTGACACACTATCCAAGCGAGTCTCTTATGGAGTCTTCGTGGTCATTTTTCATAAGAGCTGAAGATGCCGGAAAACTTAAATACAACTCTTTTGAAGATCTGAAAGGCCATAAAATAGGTGTGGTTCGCGGATACTCCTATACACCAGAGTTATGGACATTCATGAAAGCAGAAAATAATTTTGAGGAGGTTGTCTCTGATGATCTCAACGTTAAAAAGCTGGCAGGGAAGCGATTTGACTACATAATAATGGATTATGGAAATGGAAGGAGTTTATTAAAAAATATGGGGCTGTCTGATAAGATTGTTGCAATACCAAATCCGATCAAATTGATCTCTTTATATGCAATTTTCAGCAGGAATACCGTTGATAAAGATTTTGTAGATCAGTTTTCAGCAGAGCTTAAGGCGTTCAAAGGAACTGAAGAGTATAAAGCTATTTATGAGAATTATATTGGTAAATAGTATAATGTAAGAGGTACTCTACGATCCTGTACCAAAAAGTTAGATTAAATGTGATACGGCTTAGAATATGCTCAATAGAGTCCTTGAATATTAACCATACTCAAGGGCTCAATGGATTCATATCTTGAAAAATATAAAAAGGAACAATCTTGCCAAAATAAAAAAATGTGAACACCTAACCATAGAAGAACTACTGATTATGAAAATTCCTCCATTCTAACTTTTTGGTAGAGTGACGATTAAAGTGTAAGGTGATTTACACCGAGCTGTACTAGGAAATCTCCGCGTAAATGCTCTCCTGCTTCTGCCCAAGCTTCAGTTCAGAGACCAGCATACCTGACAGGATCAGCAGACAGCCAACCCCTTTTATCAGCGTGGGCATCTCTGTGATACCCTGTGCATTGGGAATGATCATCGCAAATATAGCGGCAAATACCGGCTCTACTGTGAGAATTAGGGCAGTATTGGTGGGCGTCGTATACTTTTGTGCGATTGTCTGCCCTCCAAAGGCGAGTGCAGTACCCAGTATTCCGGTAAAAAGCAATATCAGCAAAACGGTGGTGTTCATTTCCACCGGTTTCCCCACATCTGCGGTCAACCAGATGCCTGTGCTCACAACGCCTATAAAACCTACCGATATGATCGCCAGCAAGGATGCATCTTCTGTTTGGGTGAACTTGTCTATGAATATAATCTGAAAAGCCCAGCATACAGCACAAAGAAAGGTGAGAAAATCGCCGTAATTGAAATCAAATCTAAGTCCCCCTGCGAGGAAAAAGAGACCCACAAAGGCAGTTACAATACCAATAATAGATGACCTGTCCGGCCTCTTCTTCAAAAGAACCGCGGCTATGATCGGTACTATCACCACATTAAGACCTGTAATAAAGCCAGAATTGGAGGCGCTGGTGGTGTATAGACCAATCACCTGAAACGCCATTCCGCCAAACATGAAAGCACCGATAACCCCTCCGTGAAGCAGCACCTCTTTACTCATTTTTTTAAGATTTTTATGAAATATCACAAGCATTATCACTGTAGCCAGCAAGAAACGCATGGAAAGATATGCGTATGCAGGGATGTACTGCAGCACCATTTTCATCATAGGAAAGGAGGCACCCCAGATCATTGTGATTACCAGCAGCAATATGTCTGCCTTTAATTTTTTTGACATATATTTAGAGAACCTTTTGCAAGAAAGCTCTTGTCCTTTCATTCCTGGGGTTGGAGAAAATATCCTCCGGCTTGCCCTCTTCTTTTATTTCACCATTATCCATGAAAATGACTCTGCTGCCCACTTCCTTTGCAAAGCCCATTTCATGCGTAACCACCAGCATGGTCATACCTTCTCTGGCCAGATCCTTCATAACTTCGAGCACCTCACCCACAAGCTCGGGGTCAAGCGCAGAGGTTGGTTCATCAAAAAGCATGATTTTAGGCTGCATCGCCAGCGCACGGGCGATTGCCACCCTCTGTTGCTGTCCACCGGAGAGCCTTGAAGGGAATTCATCCTTCTTATCCTCAAGCCCTACCTTTTTTAACAATCCCAGGGCAATCTCTTGCGCTTCCAGCTTCTTCAGCTTCCTAACCGTCATAGGCGCTTCCATCACATTTTGCAGTGCCGTCATGTGTGGAA
>Ga0209800_10004433_pt1 | contig 10364 bp, 8 predicted proteins | sample Higcelweek8metaG_FD_187174 | JGI IMG/M metagenome (GOLD analysis project Ga0209800, IMG submission 187174) | Freshwater pond sediment microbial communities from the University of Edinburgh, under environmental carbon perturbations - High... | ecosystem: Environmental > Aquatic > Freshwater >... | reverse complement strand
TTCGACGCGAAACTTATCTGAACTCAGAGCAACGCCGGTATTGTCGATAGCAAACGTGCCATCCGAAACCGTGCTGCCGCTGGCCCCGCGCGGGCCCCAGGGCAGATCTGCCCTCAGCGTGGTGGCCGAGCGATCACGGATCATCTCTGGCGGCAACACGCCCTGCCGAAGCAGATAATCCGTTAAAGCCTGGGCTGTGCCTAAACCGCTTGGCGTTTGTACATACCCACGTCCCATAAATAAATCGCGCGTATTACGCACGGCAACAAGGGTCTGGTTAATCGCTTGATCACGTTTGATATTATCGCGCACAACGGCAACAACACTCCACAGCGAGCCGAGAATAATACCGATCACGCCCAAAACAATGGCCAGCTCCGTCAGCGTAAACCCGCGCCTGCGGGACCGTTGGGCCTTAATTCCGAAGTTTAAAGTCAAAGCCAACCTCATTCGAGTCATTGTCGCACCAGTTGACCGCTGTCGCTAATGTCATAGGAAATCCTGTCGCGGGTTCATTCATATCCAACAAATTGACCGCCAGAACGCTGCCGCCGGGCCGAACGATATTTGTCACGCCAAGTTCGGGCATAAGAACCGGAAATTGCATCAACAAGGACGCGCAAGCTGCCCGAGGTAAAGATGTCAATTTAATGCGAAACGCAGCCCCCGAACTCAAACACGTTACAGCGAACGTTCCCGTATCCGTAGAAGCCAAGGCGTGATTGATTTTGCCGCCCTCAACATCGGGATTAGCGCGCATTTCAGTTGGAATGAGCCGCCGGTCATTATCGTCAAGGACCGAGGTGATATCGACGCCCGTCTCGCAGTCTATTTTTTTCCGGTTGAGATAATAGGTGCGCACATTTTGCACAACGGCGATGACTTCTTGCCGCGTGCGAAGACCTTTGTAATTGTCCCACACCACGCCGACAACAGTCCAGAGCGCCCCCATCACAAGGCCCATCACGCCCATAACAACGGCCATTTCGATCAGAGTCAGCCCCCGCGCTCTAGCGCGCGGGACGAGGGGACGAAAAAAGCTCACACGCTCATCCTTTCCTTCTCCGGCTTACATGCTGCCCATGCCGCCGCTGGCTTTGGAAACTTCCGTGACGACAGAAAAAACGGATTGCATCGCCCACGCAATGGTGCCGCCCACGAGAACCAAGCCAATATTACGCGTAATAGCCGCTTGGTTTTTAAGGGACTCAATCTGATCGGCCATCCATTCCTCGGTCACCTGTTCGATAACCGAGCCGACATCGGCGCGTTCGGAAAGAATCTCAAGATCGATAGCGACGCTGGGATCTGGAAAATTATAATGCCCGACGCGCAACGCTTCACCAAGATTTCGGCCACGCAAAACTTCCTGACGTGCCGAACTCACACGCTCGCGCAGCCATGGGTTTGCTTGTTCTTCCAAAATCTCAAGCGCCCGCTTCAAAGGCACCTGCGATCCCAAAAGCGCGGACAGACCAAGTAAAAAACCGCTCCCTTGTAACACGCGATACCAAGACCACGGCGGGAACATATCAAATCTCGAGCGCACATTGCCCGTCCATCGCGGCAAAGTCAGGACAATCACAAAAAGCGTCAGACAAATGAACACAACAACCCACAAGCCCCAATTCGCAATAAAATCGGAAACTGAAGCCACGCCGCCCATCGCTTCCATCACCTTAGGCGGCGCTGTTTTGCGCATGTTTTGAATGAGGTTCACCCCAAACATCCAAAGCACGAATGAAACTAAAATCGCCATAAACACAGGATAGGCGACGGCATAGGAAATGGCAGCTCGAATTTCTTGCGCGCGTTCACCGACCATACGGATCGATGTGAATGCTTTCGCCATCGTGCCGGATTCTTCTCCGGCGCGGATCATATAAAGCTCAGAATCAGGAACCCATCCATCCATCGCCTCAGACAGGCCGACACCAGCACGGTCTTTCAAAAACCATTCGCGCAACGCCGCCGCTGCTGGCCTGCGTGGATATTTACCCATTTCTGAAGCGTTTTGATACAAACGGTCAAGCGAGCGCGATAGCGCTTCGTTCATATGCAGCATGCCTTCAAGCTTACGATAAATACGATACCGTTGCTTACGGCTACCTTTGAGCTGGAATTGGGCCAAGCGCCGTTCCAAAACCTCGGTATCGATGACAATATCGTCAAAGCTCATGACAAGACCCCTAGTCTTTGTTCAACTTCGAACACTTCGCGTTCACGAGCCAAAACGCCAACTTCAAATTCAGCGTCCTCTGGCGAAACTTCGCCGCGCCTGATTTTCTCAAGCGAATGCCAATGCATCGTCACGCCATTCATCCCCGAAGGGGAAAGCCAATAATGGCGCGCGTCTTCCAGACGATTTTCCTGCAAAAACTCCATAAGTTTTTGGTCGGTTTCGATCACTTCGGCGCAGATCGTACGCCCAACGCGACCCTTAAAGCAGTTCGGACACCCATCGGGGTTGGCCACATAGACTTGGCTTAAATCAGGTTCAACCAAACGATCATAAACCGTTTCAACCTCGCCAATCCGCGAGGAATCCATCACGGCAAGCCCGGCCCGCGTGCGGCGGATCAAATCTTGATAATGCGGCCCCAATTCAGAGACGGCTTGAGAAATTGGAATCCGACATGACGGGCAAAGGCCGCGCAACAAGCGCTGGCAGATCATGCCACGCAGCAAATGCTGGTCATAAACGAGGTAAGGCTCAAGCCCGATGTCGCGCAAACGTTGCGGAACGGCAAGTGCGGAATAAACGTGGGTTGTCGTGTAAACCTGACGGCCCGTCAGCGCGAGACGGAAGGCAAACTGCGCTGTTTGAATATCACGGACTTCGCCGAGCATCACGATGTCTGGATCTAAACGCAAAGCGCAACGCATGATTTCGACAAAGGCTTTTTCGCGCTGCTCGTCTTTAACCGAAGACGACACACCAACCTGCCGCGCGCCCAAAATACCACCTTCTGGCGGATCTTCGACAAGCAGACAGTTCAACTGCATATTCGTTTCAGCCATGCGGCGGTTAAGCGTGACGCGCAAGGTCGTTGTTTTACCTTGGTTGACAGGACCAGCAAACACGCGCATGCCACCCGGCGCGGCACGCAAGCTTTTAATCACGCGCAACTGTTCTTGCGAAAAGCCGAGCGAATCCACATCGGCCATAATAAAGTTTTCGCCGAACAAATGCGCGGAGTCGTAAGACAAGCGCATATCGAGATAACGCCCCCCGTCGGAGAGCGGCACCCATTGGCAACGAACGGAGACAATGCCTTTAGGCAGCACCAGCGCATCCGGCCCCGAAGCTGTGCCCGTGAGCATAGCGGCTTGCGGCTCCTGCCAATTCGCTGTCGCGCCGGACTGACCAACCGAATGCGAATAGATAGCCGAAAGCAGTTGTTCGCCCTCTTTTTGTGTCCATGTTTGCCACAGGCGTAACGCACCATCGATACGGAATTCAACGCGCGTACGGCCTTCGCTGGCTTCGATATGAATATCGTTCGCGCCCATTTCAACGGCAATTTGAATCGTTTCAACCGCGCGACGACGAACGGCATTATCGTCAAGCCGCGAAACGCTCGATTGGCGCGAGGAATACAGATAAGCCTGACCAATAATGTTCGGCGTCACATAACGTGGCGGTCCGACATAATGGCCATGGCGACGCGCCATTTGCTCGACCGAGGTCACAAGCGGCGAATGACGATGTGAAGCACTGACAAGCCAAAGCCCCGTGCTAAACAAGGCGCATAGGCTTCGCGATTCAGCTGGAATTTTTAAGGGGCCACCCTCAGCCGTTAGCACATCGCCAGAAAACTCAAGACTCCCGCCTGTAGCCAAAGAACGTTCGTCTTCAATTTTTACGCCAGCTTCACGCTCAATAATAATGCCGGGTGTACTATCGTCATCACCAGAATCCCCCCCCACGGCAGACGCGACGGGTTGTTCCTCTTTTTTTGAGTTCGGGCGCGCACCAACAGATTGGGTCATGCCAGTTGCGCCGGAAGCTTGGCGAATGGTCGGCGGTTTTTTATGGGCAAGTTTTGAGGGCAAGGGTTCTTGCGCCCTCGCCTGACTTTTTTTGCCAAGCAAGACCGAGCTCACGATCTCCTGAATGTCCCCGATAAACTCAAACACGCTGGCACCTATTCCCGCTTACGAGGGCTGAAAAGGGAAAAGCCCTTCCCCGCCTTATATCCACCTCGATAGACCTACCGGGAAAAGGTCAATAAATACTTTATCTTCTACCAAAAACGCGTGAGACGTCTTTGACTTGGATCGTTTTGGTTTCTTCGCCTTTTTGAACGGTTACCCCTTCACGAGAAATCGAAACGATCCGCGTTCCATCGGATAAGGTATCGCCTCTGTGAACCGTCTTTGCTTTGCCCATACTGTCTTTGATAACAGCGATATAGTCACCAGACGTTCCCGAAATACGGGCCACATCCAGAGCGCCCATCTTGTGAGACTCGCCAGAATCCTGCGGCGGACGCGCAGCGGCCATCAAATCGACGTTTGTAAAGGATGCCCCCGGCAGCATTTCGGAAGGAATGGCAATGGACGGCACAGAACCCGCCGTTTCAGAAGCTGTTGGCGTTGGCGTTGGCACCGGAATCGCATCCAAAGCCGTTTGCGGCAACGCAGCGGCAATGGGCGCAACCATGCGGCTCGACGTTTCACCACGCAGCTTGGCCAGATCATTCATCCGTTTTTGGATATCGATCAGAACATCAAGTTTAACAACAGCCTCACGCGCCGCGTTCAAATCTTCAAGCGTCACATCCTTGGTGTCGGTATCAAGCCGCCCAACAATATCTTGAACAGAATCCGGCACGCCGGAAGACGACCTCGCCGCTTTTTTCTTCGCTTTAACTGCTGGCTTTTTATCCGCAGAATCGGCAGGATTTACAACAGGGGCGCTCGGCGAAATCGGTGCGGCAACCTTGGGTGCATCCGGCGTCGTCACTTGTGGTGCGCTTGAAGGCCCGGGCACCGTTGTCGTAATCGGGCTGTCATTGATCGCAATAGCATCTTGCGCATAAGCAGCAGAAGCCAGCCCTGCGCCGAGCACGGCGGCAAGCGCGGTCATACAAAATTTAGCGGCGGTTTTCATAGATCACTCCTTCGACCGTCCATGTTTGGTTGCTCGCGCTTTCCGTTCCGACGAGATAAAGGGTTGAAATAATAACCCCTGGAACCTCGGAAAGGAAAACAGGCAAAGTCCATGGCAATACTGGAACGGTAAGCGTAAAGGAACGCTTAACCCATGGCGGCCTTGGGGGATCCCAAGGGCCCCGATAACCCGGCGGCGGCGCAGGCGGTGGATCGTCAGGCGCTTTTGTCAAAACACCTGTCCAATTTTGGCTCAAATACCGCCTTGTAATGGCTTCTTGCCCCCAAAGCTCCTCTTCGCCGCGCGGATCAAGGATAGGAAGCGTAATCGAACGGCTGGCAATCGCGCCGGTTTCATTGGATTGGCTCCCCTCGGGAGGTAACGAAAAGCCCCCTGAGCGTGTCCAATTCACATTCATCACGCGCCCATCGCACCGCAACCCGGACAAATGCCATCCCGCAATACCGATTTGGATTTGTGAGAGCGCATTTTGGCACGCTGAAACAATTTCTAAAGGCGTCGGCTCTTTTTCCCATTTACGCTCAGGCGGCGGATAAGTTGGCGCGGCCACCATGGGACCAACGTTCATCGCTTGCGCACGCAAACGGTTCAACGCAGCCTGTTGACGAAGCATCTCTTCTTCAGCCGCTGCACGTTCTTGCTGAATGTGCCAACCCACGCCCAAAAGCAGCAAAACCAAAGCGAGGCTAACCGCCAAAACCACTTTGGATTGCATCGATAAAGAAACGGGTCGCAGCCGAACGTCCGAACGATCATTCAGAAGAAGGCTGAGCGGCATCGTATCCGCGCCGGGCACGCCCCAAGGCTCCGGTGCGTAAATGCGCTGAAACCCACCAATCGCCATTTCTTGATATAAGCGATCGCGCGCCTCGACTTCTTCGAGAAAGAAGACATCGCCATCCGGCACGACCAAGTCATCGCGAACCACGACCAAAGCCGTGCCTTCGCGCAAATGAAAAGCCCCGATCCACGAACCGGGCTGTTGATTAGCAAGACATCCCGCTAAAGAGGGCAGTCCAGCACGAAACCCCTCGGTTGGCGGGCCCAAACCAAATTGCGGCACGCGCCCTTGTTTATTGCCAAGGCGCGTGACGAAGAAATCAGCCTGATTGCCGGGTTGACGCGCGGCTTCCTTTGCCGCTTGCGAAACGCGACCACTCGGGCTGTTTTCCCAATATAGGCCGCTGACATAAGACTTGCGGCCAACGGTAACAATACCGCTCGTCATCAATTACGTCCTGACCTTTGCGGATCAAGCACTTGCGGCGTGATCGCGATGAACAACATTGTCCGTTCCTTTGAATTGCTTGCGCCACCGCCAAAGAAATAATTGAAGGGACTGCCGACGCCATGGGAAGATTGCGAGGCCTGCTCATCATCGTAACCGCCGATGATCAGGGTCGATCCACTCTTGAGCATCGCCTGCTGCACAAACACGCGGCTCGATGTTTCAGGAAGCTGAATAGTGCCAGCCCCCGTATCAAACGAAGCCATGTTGACGATATCGATCAAGCTCATCGAATATTGCAGCATGATCCGGCCATCGTCCAAAAGACGCGGCGTAAGCTGCAACGAGAACCCTTCACGAACCGTTCCCGGCGTCACCGTGCTCGACGAATAAGAGCTCGAGGTCGAGTCCGTATTCGAGATCGAAGCCACATAGGTGCGATCCTTACCGATGCGGCGCGAAACCGTACGGTTGTTCAGGGTCGTGAGCGGGAACTGCGCGACGCGCGTGGTATCGCCGATGGTTGAAAGGGTCGAGAACAAGCCCGAAATCTTCCCATTCAAAATGGCCACAGAAAGGCTACCGCCGCCGGAGATACTCCCCGTCGTGATACCCGTCGTGATATCGCCCGTGCCATAAGTTGGTGTGGTCGTGCCCGTCGGGCCCGTTGGACCGGAATAGGAAGCGCCAACGCTTGTCAGGCTCTTCAACGCTTCGTCAAACGTCATACTAAAATCTGTGCCTTCACTGAGCGTTACGGCATAGATCTCAACGTTCACAGCAATCTGCTGCGATAAGCGCTTGTTTTCTTCTTCCATGAACTTCGCGATCGTGCGCATCAGCTCAGGTGTTGTCGTGACAGAAACCGTCCCGCTCGAAGGCGAAACGACAACCGACCCCACACCACCAAGCATCGCCGTGATCGTGGAAGAAAGTTCATCCCACACCTTCATCTCGACGTTCATTTCGGAAGACTGCGAGAGCGAACCGCTGGAACTTGCACTATAACTGCCGCCAGCCGCCGCCGAAGAAGACGAACTGCCTGAACCGCTATTATCTTCATCCTTCAGGCCATCCTTCACGCGTTGCGTGCCGGGCAAGGATTCGACCATGAACACGCGCGTTTCGTAACGCGAGAAGCTGACCGAAGCGCCATCGAAGCGCCAGTTAATGCCATAATGCCCAGCAATCAAATCGAGAAGCCCCGAAAGCGGGCCTTCATAAGCCACGGGCATAGATTCATCCGTTGCTATCGCCGAAGCCGCCGTGGCTCCGGTTTGCCGGGCGATGGCGTCTGGAGTCAGTTGCTGCGCCACGCCACCAGAAGGCCCGCCGGGCGAACCAACATCAGAAGAAACGCGAACAGGAATACCGGTCTGCGAGCTAATCGAAGCCGCAATATCGCTGAGCATCAAAGAGTCGCTCGCGATCAAAGTCACCCCTCTGGGGCCTTCATATTTGTCAGGCAACGGAATGCCACGATATAACCGCATCGAAGCGCTCCCGGCCCAAATTTTATCCGTGACTGTCAGCGGATCGAAGCTTTTCTTGGCCGAAGGGGTTTGGGCTTCTTCGGACAGGCGCGAGGCCTGATCCGTACGCCGATCGATCAAGCTTCTCGTTTTCTCATTATCACACCCCGAAACCAAGGCGAGCACGACAAGGAGAAAAACTAAACGCGGTGAAGTCATCTGGTCCTCGTTATTCGTTATATTCGTTGCCGCGGGCCTGCACGATCAAAACCATTTGGCCAGCATCAGCATTTTTGTGGAGCTGTCCAATCGGTTGTGGCCGCGCGCCTTCAAAACCAAACAAAAGCGCACGCACAGCATCTTCAAACGAACCATTTAAAGAAACATTGGCTTGAAGCGGATAGTCATATTCCGACTGCCACGTCAGCTCGACCTGCGCGCGACGGCACCATTTTTCAAGCACTTCATGAAGGGTTTGGCCTTTCTCTGCCGCCCACATATCAAACGTATCGCCATGAACTGGCGAAGCCGTACCAAGACTCAGCGGCGCTGCCGTCAGTTCCGGGGCAGCGGGTGCCGCCTTCGTCGGAGGAACGAGATAGCCCATCGTCGCCGGAGCCGAGATCTCTTTCGGTGCCGCCATTCCCTTTGCGGAAGCAGGGGACAACAACGGAACAGGTTTACCGCTGTCCAAGCTCAACGACGAAACAGGTGAAGCGGCAGGGGCCTGAAGCTTGAGCGGCGCGTCGATAGCTTGCAGCTTAGGTTCTTCGCCTTGTAAAACAGGCAGCGTATGTTCAGGCGCAGCCAAAGCCGAAGCTGGCGGTGCGAGAATTTCGCCTTCGATCACAGGCGCCGCGATCTGCGCGCCAGCAGGAGCCGTAAGCACCTGCCCCGAAACGGGAGCAGAGGAAGAGGAAGATGAGGCTGTCATCGCAGGCACGACTTGAACCGTGGAGCCATCTTCTTTCGAAGAGAGGCCCGCAGGCAAAAGCATCGCCTTCAACACGTGCCGCCAGCTCGAGCCGCCGCGCCAAGAAACGATGGTGCCAAGGCTCACATCTTGCGCCACAGAGAAACTGTATTCCGCAGGCAAAACCTGACGCAACGCGACAGACAAAGGAACGTTATTCGCAAAACCAAGAACGGGTTTTTCCTGATCATCCGCTATGCTGAAAGACGGCGCAGGCGCAGCAAGCGACGGGCTCACAGCAGGTTCAACGGGTTCGATAACAGGCGCAGCAACGGTTGTCGCTGGGGCTTCAATCGTTGTCGTCACGTCTGCCAGACTCGGCGTGCTCGGTGCACGCGCTGGCGCTTCGATGACTTGTGGTGTGAACTCAGGCATCGCGCTTGATGTCGAACGCGTTGCTGGCGCGCTCGCAACGGGCGCGCTTGAAATGACTTGTGAGGCTTCCTCTGGGGGCACCCATTTAAATCCCGCTCGCGCAGGCGCTGGCGTCATCATGACGCAAAGCGAGAGGGCAACGGTGCCGACAGAAAGTCCCGTACGGATAAATGGCTTAGTATGCATGTTTACTGCCCTTTTTGGAGCTAGGCGATTCGCCCGAGAATCTTAGTGGAGGAAAGCCGGTAGGACAACAGGGGGGCTACCCTCACCTTAGGTCTAGCCCAATCTGTGCCATTCAGGCAACACCGCTTACAAACTATTTTCTGAGGAAGGATAAGCCGTTAGCGGGAGCCAAAATCGATCATCCGCCGACGGGAACGACGCGCCGTCGCGGGACGATGACGGCCCAAAAGCCATGACCGAAAGGCGCGAATCGCGGCAAAGAAGGTCAGACCCTTTTGTTCGAAAATCCAAAACACGATCATGACAAACACGACGAGGATAAACGTCCAAAGTCGTGCATAAACCAGCAAAAACAAGACAGCCGCAAACGAACGCGCATCAAGAAAGAAGAAGCGAGCCGGTTTTTGCGTATTTCGCCAGTGGATGTCCATAAGCCAGACCTAACCTTGTGGTCGCAGGATGTGATCGTCAGATCATCGTCGTATCGTCGTCATCCGACTCGATGTCGTCAACTGACTCTATATCATCGATGTTACCAAAGTCTTTCATGGCGGCCTCTTTGGCGTTCTCAGTGAAATCAGGTTCAGGCGAAAGCGGTTCGCCAGAGAAGGATTCCTGAGCCGCCTTGGAATGATCTTCGCCCGAAAAGCCCTTTGTTAACAACAGATAAGTCCGGCGATCAATCAACCCTTTTTCAAAGGCCGCGCCCGCAGATTGCTCCATCGTGCGCCCGTAACGGACAAGAAAACGCTGCGTTTCAACCGTCCAACGGTCGATCGACATATCCAAAAGCTGTTCGCGCACATTTTCGTCGAACACCAAATATTCGCGCAACCCAATTCGCCCACCGCCGACTTTGGGCACAAGGGCCTGCGTCACGACCATACGCAACGTCTCCATCATCGCATACGCACGTTCGGAACGTTCGGCTGGTTCAAACACGCTAATAATACGGCGCACTGTAGCGGCCACACCGACCGTATGAACGGTCGA
>Ga0209800_10004432_pt1 | contig 10365 bp, 8 predicted proteins | sample Higcelweek8metaG_FD_187174 | JGI IMG/M metagenome (GOLD analysis project Ga0209800, IMG submission 187174) | Freshwater pond sediment microbial communities from the University of Edinburgh, under environmental carbon perturbations - High... | ecosystem: Environmental > Aquatic > Freshwater >... | reverse complement strand
GGCCAGAACTTCAGCCTCAACACCCCGGTTCTGCATCTCCCCGATATTGGTAAGAATGGAATTGAACCCCGTTGTTAGGGATGTAGGTTCATTCATTAAAAGATCTTTAGTAAGCCTGTTGTAGAATTCAAACGAGAACCTCACTTTGTCCAACAGGCTTATATCAAGACCGATGTTGGTGTTATAGTTCGTCTCCCACTTCAGGTTACTGTTATTGAACTGGGTTTCCACAATCCCCGGGAGGCCGTTATAATCAGCTCCGTAGGTTGATAATCCCATGTATTCATAATAGCTTGAAGGCAGGGTACCGTTTACTCCGTAAGAAGCTCTAAGTTTAACTTCGGGCAAAATATCATTCAATCCCGACATAAAGGATTCCTCAGACACTTTCCACGCACCTGAAACTGACCAGAAATTTCCCCAGCGGCTTTCAGGAGCAAGCCTGGAACTGCCGTCACGCCTGAAACTTAAACCTGCATAATATTTCTTATTGTAATCATAATTGAAACGGGAGACATAGGATAACATCCGGTATCCACTGCCTGCTCCGCTTATGGATCTTAATACAGAAAGGTTATCAAGTTCCGGCATATTCCAGTTTGCCAGGTTTTCCTTTGACGCGGACATGTAATCATTGGTATAGTCCGTAACCTCATAGGCGATCAATGCATCTATATTATGATCCTTTGCAATTGTTCTGACATACTGGAGACTGTTCGAAAGAACCATACTCCTTCTGTCATAGAATGATTTTGAGAAGGTCCCAAGGTTGGCAGGGAATGAACTTAACGGGTGAGTAAAGGACTTTCCGTTGATCATGTTGAAATCATAACTAAGGCTTGTTCTCAGTTCCATACCTGGAATTATCCTGTACCCCGCAAAAACGGTATTAAATGTCCGAATGACATTTTCTGTCTGATAATTAAGATCAGCATAAGCCTTAGGGTTACGACCGGTACCATTCCTCGGAAAATCACTTGCATAACTGCCATCAGGGTTAAACGGAACATCCCTCGGGGTTACAGTGTTAAAGACCGAATAGAACGGACTTAGGTATGCCGTTCCTTCAGTATTGGTACTTTGCTTAACATTTGAAAACAGCATATTGGCACCTACATTCAATCGTTTGGATGCTTCGTAGGAAATGTTTAAACGACCTGACAGCCTGTTAAGATAACTCATTACCGAAACCCCTTCCTGGTCAGTGTACCCTATTGATGAAAAGATTTTCATCTTATCTGTACCTCCTGAAATTGAAATTTCGTTATTCTGGAATTTACCTTTTCTGAACAGTATTGATTTCCAGTCGGTCCACTTACCTGTCCAGGGCATAGCTGCATACGTGTCGATATTGGCGTCAGCGTGCGCCTGGGCGGCAGTCTGATCCATACCAAGGTAATAAATACCCTCGTTGACAAGGCCTTCATAAATTGTTTCGCGGCGTTCCTGGCCTCCCATAAACGGACGGTATTCAGTAGCAAAATTGGATGAGCCCATTTCTGTTCTGAAGGTGACTTTGGCTGCTCCGGAAGAACCTTTTTTGGTGGTTATTACTATAACCCCGTTTGCGGCCCTTGAACCGTAGAGTGATGCAGCGGCGGCATCCTTTATAATAGAGATACTCTCAATATCTGACGGGCTCATTGTCGATAGTATGTCGAGCCCTGAACTGGTGCCAAGGGATGAAATGTTTCCTGAAATGATAGGAACTCCGTCAACAACAAACAAAGGATCATTCGAAGCATTGAATGATCCTGTACCACGAATCCTGATCTGGGTGGCTGCTCCGGGCTGGCCTGATGTATTTGTAAACTGAACACCTGAAACGGAACCCTGAAGCAATTGTCCGATATTGGTGACTGGAACATCCGAGAGGCTTTCCATCTTAATAATACTTGCAGAACCTGCATATGCCTCCTTTTTAACGGATCCATAACCTGTTACTATCACCTCCTCGAGGTTAAAATTGTCTTCCTCCATGGCAATAAGCATCGGAGTGCCCGGTGTAACACGTACTTCTTTTACTTTCATTCCGATAAATGAAACAACAAGAACGGCCTGCTCACCGGAAACCGTGAGAGTGAACCCTCCGTTAACATCGGTGGAAGTTGCATTTAAAGTACCCTTCTCAACGACTGATGCTGCCGGCAAAGGTAAATTATCCGAAAGCGTTGTAACCGTACCGCTGACAGTCAACTTCTGAACAACAGAAGCAGGAACTGATGATACCTTGGTAACAGGTCCTTCAGGATCTGCAACTGAAGCAGCAGCATTAGCCGGCAATAATAGGAGTATTAAGGAAATCAGCCACAAAGTGCAGCCTGACTTAATCAGGATCATTCGCAGTGAAAAATCCTGACATCCTGTTCTTTTCTTCATACTTGTCTGAATTAGGTTAGAGTTTAAAGGTTTGAGTCTGAATAAAAAATTTGTTGATTTTCGAATTTAAATATTATAGGTCCGGGAGACCTTCGCCAGGTTAGATACAAAAACGCCAGTCGGAATATATTAATAGCTACAAAATAGATACAGGAAGTTGTATGGCACTGATTTTATGCACCATATGAGAAGCAAGTTGAAATGTTAATTTTATGAAATCTGGCTAAGGAAAGAAGCCAGGTTCTCTCCGGTATTTGCTATGCCAAGTTTTTTCCTGAGTCTTGTCCTTGCTACCGTAAGGGAATGTAACGACTGGTGCGTTATATTGGAAATGTCTTTAGTTGAAAGGTTTAGTTTGAGAAATGCACACAGTCTCCGCTCATTCGGAGACAGGTCAGGAAAGCGCTTTATCAGGGTATTAAAAAAATCAGGGTGGACTTTTAGAAAGGTGCATTCAAATTCTTCCCAGGTCTGTATATTAGAATTGAACCTGAGATCCTTTATGATATCCTTTATTGGGCCGATGCTTCCTCCAGGCTCACCGATTACCTTGTTCAAACGGCGTGTGATATCATTTATCAGTTCATTCTTTTCCGCCAGGTATAATGCCTTACTGAACAGCTCCTTATCTCTGAAACTGAGGTCATGCTGTAATTGTTGCTTTTCGAGGCTCAGGGACTTTTCCCTAAGATCTTTGTGCTTCAGTTTAATGTTCTGGATCAAATATATAATAAGCAGAAACAGCATAATGAAAACCAGCGCAATGAATCCTATCGTTCTCAACAGCCTGTTTTCCTGATCCTTAAGCAAGTGTTCATCTCTCTCTTTTTGATATGTATACTCCATTTCGATCTGCTCAATCCGCTTAAGCGTCTCCTGGTTAAGCAAGCTATCTCTAAGGTTAATATATGATTTATAATATTCTGATGCCAGCTTATAGTCGGAATTCTCTTCATAAAGGTCACTCAGACCTTTCAGGATATTCTTGGTTACTTCCAGTATCCCAAGTTCTCGCGATTGATGCAGGCCCTTTTCATAGTATTCAACTGCCCGGGTGTACTCTTTCCTTTTGTAGTAATAGTCTCCGAATGTCCCGAGTGAAATAGCCGCACCCTTTTTATCATTAAGCTCCAGTGCGAGGAAATATCTTTTGTTAATATAGAACAGGGCTGAATCCATTTTTCCCATCTGAAGATAAGCTACCCCTATATTGCCGTAATTTATTGCTGCCTCTGACTCGATGCCCTCCGCAAGGTTTATTGTCAGGCTATTATGATAAAACCCGAGTGCTTTTTCAACTTCGTTCATGAGAATATAAACGACGCCTATATTATTGTAAGAATTCGCCAGGCCGGACATATTTCCAAGTTCTTCATTTAATGTCAGACCGTTAAAGTAATAGTAGAGAGACTTGTCAAACTCGCCATTGTATTTGTAAATGCTGCCCATTACCCGGTATATCTGTGCTATACCGTTTTTATCACCAGTGGCCTCATAGATTTTAAGCCCCGCCATGCAGCTTTCAATTGCTTTCTGATAGTTACCGAGGGTCTTATAAAGTGACGCTATACTGTAATGGAGTTGGGCGATATTATCACTGATATCTGCTTCTGTATAAATGTTGAGCGCTTCAAGATAACAGTTCAGGGCCTGGGTAAAAGCATCACTGTTCTCAAGAAGATATCCTTTTGTTGTAAGCGCTAAAGCTATGCCTTCCTTGTTATCAGTCCTTCTTGCCAGTTCCAGGGCTTCGTCGGACAACTCCCCCGCTTTCAGCGGATCATCCTGCCTCAGTTCATAGGCTATAAGATTAAGATTCCTTATTCTTTTGTCCTTGTCCATGGTCAGATTCAGCGCCCGGTTCAGAGAATCCAGAGCTTCAGTCTGTGCAGACAGGGGAGCAATGCAAACCTGCAAAAGTGAAAGTAACAATCCAAGGACCAGGCCAGCCGGATGCCGTCTGCCGGGCCCGGTTAATGAGCGCCCTGATATCTGGTCATTATTTATCAATCAAAGAAATTTTTTGCCCATCCCAATTTTACCATTTTTAAATGACAGTACTCCCCTTTCGGGATTGAATTTTACTGCCAATCCTTCGGGAAAAAGACAAAACCTGATAATATTCTATAAAGGACTCGATATTTTCTGCCTGATTATCAATATACTGAGTGTAACCTCAGCGAGCCCGATAATAAAGTATGCCGGCTGCATCCAGCTTGACAACCCTATCACCCACACCTGGACACATATCCAGACCAAAAGTGAAAGTCCAAGCATCAAACCGGCAGTCGACGAGAACTTTGAGCGAAGGAAGCAAAGCACAGCTCCTGCCAGACTCAGCACACCGTTGACTCCGAACAGGAATATTCCCGGCACCAGAAAACTTCTGAAAGGTGAATCTTTAAGAAAGTCGGTAGTCATACCCAGCGCTGAGCCGTCGGGATGCTTTATCATCAGGTAGCCTGCCGGCAGGGCACCCAGGGCTACAAATGCGAGGATGATCCCAAGGATAAGATGAAGTCTGCGTTTCATTGAGTAAAATTTTTTGCAATGCAATTTAATGAGTTTTTGAATACCCGATCATTTGTTTAATTTTGATATCCGTGTTATAAACCTTCAGTGAACCAATAATTGATAAGATGAAAATCAGGATCATCGCCCTGTCGCTCTTCATTGCACTTATCTCCTCTTCAACAATAAAAGCCCAGGGAAAAGACAGGGCTTTAAAAGGATGGGAGCTTGTCTGGGAGGACGATTTCAACGGTAATGCCCTTGATACCTCGAAATGGAACGTGCTGATACGGGAACAGAGCAAGCACGGTGAGCTTCAGTATTATGTTCCCGATGAGGTGTATGTCGAAAACGGCCTCCTCCGTCTGCGCAGCCGGGTAAGGAACTACGGATCAATGAAATACACCAGCGGGAGGCTTGACACAAGGAACAAGGTTGCCCCGGTATACGGTCGTTTCGAGATACGAGCCAAACTGCCTGCGGGAAAAGGAGTGTGGCCTGCTCACTGGCTCTATCCGCAAAACCGGAACTGGCCCATGGAGTATGTGATGCTCGAGGCTGTTGCCGCCGGTAAGGAATCGCTGATCCCAGAGGAGCGCCCCTGGTACAGCGAGATAGATATAATGGAGTTCCTCGGCCATGAGCCTGACATCCTGTACGGCACCCTGCATTACTACACCTTCGACGGACAGAAGAAGACAAGCTCGGGGAAAGAGACGGGCGTTGTAAGTTACCCTGACGACTTCCACGTCTATGCCCTTGAGTGGGAGCCCGATGCCATCCGCTGGTACATAGACGGCAGACTGTTCCACTCAACTGTCCTTGGTGTCCCCCACACACCTCATTACCTGATTATCAACACTGCAATCGGAGGCTCCTGGCCCGGCAACCCGGACTCCACAACTGTCTTTCCTCAGTACCATGATATAGATTACGTCCGCCTCTACAGGAGACCGGAACATTAACAGTCATTATCAAATACTAAACTCAATACTTACCAATTCAAAACATGAAAAGATTTTATCAGGTTGCATTTCTACTGGCCGGTCTGGCAGTATCAGCAGGGTCTCTGGCCCAGCCCTATCGCGGAACCATTTTCTTTGATCCCGACGTCATCACCGCAGACGATCCATCAACAGTTGTGAGCACCACCTATACGGGACAGGGAACACGCCGGATGTTTGACAGGAGACTGCCCGGATGGGACACCGTAAACGTGTACCTGTTTGACATCGTTTTTGACGACGGCCTGACAACGGAAGCCCAGGTGAATTCTGAATTTGGTACTCTTGAAGCCGCCACCGCCGCCGCGGAAAAATATGCGGAGGTTGTTGGTAAACTTCCCACCTGCCTGCGTACCGATGTAGATGCACTGTGGATAAACACCGGCACCATGCCCTTCGGCGGCGGCAACAGGTCGTTGCTCATCTACACCGGACAGAGCGCACGGTATGAAGAACAGGGAATCCTGGAAGAGACGCTCATCCATGAGGCTTCCCATACATCACTCGATGCCACCCATGCCCGTGCAGACGACTGGAAGAAGGCTCAGGAGCTTGACGGTAAATTCATCTCCAACTATTCAGCTTCAAACCCCACTAGAGAAGATATAGCCGAAACTTTTCTGATGTGGATTGCAGTCAGACAACCGGTGATTAAGATCTCTGAAAAAGACTCTTTGACTATCAACCAGACTGTACCGAACCGACTGCTCTATTTTGACAGGCAGAATCTGAATATGTACCCGCTACTGTTGAATGTTCCTGAAATGAAATAATATATACCTGAAAAACCCTGATTATGAGTATTTTTTGGATTTTATCTGCCGGTCTCCTTGGATTTGCAATTGCTGCTGTATTTGCAGGATTGCTCAGGCTGCCGCGAAACTACTACCTGCTGGTTTACATTCCGATTGTTGCTGCGTTTTTCGTACTTTTCATAGCCACGAACAACATTAACCTGATAGAGCTGCTGTTGCACAACTGGTACTGGGGACTGGCAGGTGCTGTTATTGCCGGCGCATTCGTAATCAAAAATGTTTATTCACAGCCTTCTTCTGAAAGGAGATACGGCGGCGAGTTTATAAGAGATATCACCTGGCCTGGACTTGCATACGGGCTTATTGATGCCCTGTTGCTGACTGTCATTCCGGTGCTTGCGGTAAAAATTATCCTGACAGGTCCTGCCTGGACTGAAAACTGGTTTGGCAGGATTGGAGTCGGGATTTTTGGTCTTCTGGCAAGTTTTTTCGTAACCACCTTATATCATCTTGGCTACCCGGAATTCCGGGGTAAGCAGGTCATCTGGCCGAATGTGGGGAACGGTGTTCTCAGCCTTGCATTTATCCTGACCGGGAACCCGCTGGCCGCGATCCTCCCGCATATGGCGATGCATGTCGCCGCCATGATCCACGGGCCAAAAACCACGGGACAGGTTCCTCCGCACTATAATGAATCAGGTGCACCGGACTGACCTTCTGTCAGTGTATTTGTAAAAGCTGTCCCTTTATGCAGATTATACGAAAAAAACGAGGACAAATTATGTTGCTTTTACTCTCAGTAATACTCGCGTGCATTGTTATTTTAACTGTCGCTCTTATCGCTATCAGTCCGGGAAGGCCTGAACCCTTCAGAGATTCAACGGGAAAGCCCCTGGAAGGAAGCATTTCGGAAAAGATACATATCAGCATCAACGGGGTTGATATGGGGATGTTCATAATGGGGAAAGACAGCACCAAACCGGTTTTACTCTTCCTTCACGGCGGACCCGGCATGCCCGAATATGCAATAAGTCGTGAATATCCCCTGTCACTTGAGAACTGTTTTACAGTATGCTGGTGGGACCAGCGTGGGGCAGGACTTTCATACAGCCCTGACATCGCCCCGGAAACCATGAATTTTGAGCAATTGATATCTGACGTATTTGAAGTTACAAATTACCTCCGCCAACGTTTTAACCAGGAAAAGATTTACCTGATGGCACACTCTGGAGGGACATTTACAGGCATCCAGGCTGCGGCAAGGGCTCCTGAGCTGTACAAAGCATACATAGCAGTTTCCCAGATATCAAACCAGGCGGAATCGGAGAGGCTTGCATTTAAATATATGACAGAACAGTTTGCGCGGCTCGGGGATAAAAAAATGCTCAGGGAGTTCGCAAAATATCCCGTCGAAAAGATAAACACCCCCGAATACTACGTGATGCGTGACAAACCGATGCACAGGCTTGGCATAGGCACAACCCATGCAATGAGGTCTGTCATTAGCGGCGTCTTTATGCCTGTCATGCTTCTCAGGGAATACACCCTCAGTGAAAAGATAAATGTCTGGCGAGGCAAAGCCATGACAACAAATACTGCCGGCCTGTGGAATAAACTGGTTGAAACTAATCTGACCCGAAAGGTGACGAGACTTGAAATCCCGGTCTATTTCTGTCACGGTGCCTTTGATTACACAGTATCATATCCGCTGGCGAAGGAATACTTTAACAAACTGGAGACTCCTCTGAAAGCCTTTTACACATTCGGAAAGTCGGCACACAGTCCGTTGTTTGAGGAACCTGAAAAAATGCAGCGAATACTTCAGGAGGACGTACTTAAAGGAATTACAGGGCTTGCCGATGCAGAATAGGGTTTAACCAGTGAACCCTTTACCTCTGATCTTTGTTTATTAAACCAACCAAATCACTTTAACAAATGGAATCAATTGCAGTAAACTATTGGGCAATAGCCACCGGGGCAGTATTATCGATGGTTATCGGGGCAATCTGGTATGGACCCGTCTTCGGAAAGAAGTGGATCGAAATTACCGGTGTCGATCCCAACGATAAGGAAGCCATGAAGAAGATGCAGAAATCTGCCGGACCCCTGTATGCAGTGCAATTCTTCATGACTCTGTTCCAGGTCCTGGTACTGGCACACCTGGTAGCCGATACCCGACTGGCCGGCGGTGTTGAACGTTCACTGTGGATCTGGGCTGCATTTGTAATACCAACCCTGGCAGGTGCAGTAATGTGGACTGCCGAACCTGGTAGGCTGAAGTGGGCACGGTTCCTGATACAGGGAGGTTACCAACTCATACTCTTTATCGTGTTCGGCCTCCTGCTGCAGTTCTGGAAATAGCCTCAGGGCAAATATTACTACAGGTCCTCTCCCGGCTTCGGGAGAGGATTTTCTGTTTCAGGTTAACTGAGATTCCTGGTTGTACTTCCTTAGGGAGCCGCCTGTTTGCAGTAATTCTTTCATGTTATTCACATTCATCGTAATTTGTTTTATTTTAAATTCGCCTAAGTAATCCGGAAAACTTGAGAACCGGGCAGCATCAATGGCAGGTTCAATTGCGAAAAATGAAAAAGTCTTACACCCTTAAGGAGTTCCCCCGGTCAAGAATTGCAACTTTTGACACCTTTTCCGTCGGGATGATGAAACACCATGTCAGCGCACTGCTTGAATTTGATGTAACCGACAGCCGCAGAAAACTCCAGGAGTCAAGAAGGAAGGGGCAGAATGTATCATTTAACGGGTGGATCATCAAGATAATCAGCAACGTCGTGCAGCAACACCCGGAAGCTGCAGCCTTCCTCTACAGCACAAGAAAACTCATAATCTTTGACGGAATCAATATCTCAATTGCAGTGGAAAAGGAGATCGACGGCGAAAAGGTGCCGATCCCCCTGGTAATCGAAAAGACCAATGAGAAGAGTGCAATTGAGATAACCGCGGAGATCGAAAAGGCAAAAAACCGGATGCTGTCTGAAAGAGATATCGTTCTGGAAAAGAAGCCCGCCCCGTATGAAAGTCTCTATTACAGGCTTCCCGGATTCCTGAGAAGGGCATTCTGGAAGATAATGCTAAGAAATCCGGGGTATGCCTACGGGAAAATGGGAAACGTGATGATCACTTCAGTGGGTATGATCGGACGCATAAACGGCTGGTTCATTCATACTTCGGTGCATCCTCTGTCGTTTGGCATCGGGTCAGTACTCAAAAAAACTGTCGTCATTGATAACAGGGTGGAGATACGCGAAATCCTGAATATGACTATACTGGTCGACCACGATGTTATTGACGGAGGTCAGATGGTGAGATTCCTGAAGGAGCTGACCAGGCAGATCGAAGGCGGAGAAGAACTGGCATTTACAAAACAGTGAACCGGAAAAACCTGATATGATTATATTATCTGTATCTGAATGAAACTTATTGACCTGGGCCTGACCCCCGAAATTGAAACCCTCATAGCACAGGAAGAGTTGCACAACTTCACCGCTGGCAGGGTCACCCAACAACACAGAGAGAGATATATTGTCTCCGACGGTGAATCCGAATATCCGGCGGAGATAACCGGCAACCTGAGGTACAGTGCTGCTGAAGCATCGGATCTTCCTGCTGTCGGCGACTGGGTGCTGATGACAGTTTTCGGTGACGACCTGGCAATTATTCACAAAGTGCTGCCGCGAAAAACTCTGCTTGAAAGGCAG
>Ga0209800_10004430_pt1 | contig 10366 bp, 11 predicted proteins | sample Higcelweek8metaG_FD_187174 | JGI IMG/M metagenome (GOLD analysis project Ga0209800, IMG submission 187174) | Freshwater pond sediment microbial communities from the University of Edinburgh, under environmental carbon perturbations - High... | ecosystem: Environmental > Aquatic > Freshwater >... | reverse complement strand
CCGCTCTAGAACGGCACGTCGTCCATGCCGCTGGCCTCGGACGGGAAGGCCGGTCCGAGGTCCTCGTCGTCGTGGAAGGGAGGCTTCTGGCCGCCGCCCTGCTGGCCGCCCTGCTGGCCGCCCTGCGGGCGCGGAGAGTAGCCGCCGCCCTCGCTGCCCTGCCCGCCGCCCTGTCCGCCGCCCGGGCGGGGTCCGAGGGCCTGCACGCGCGCGGCAACCACCTCGGTGGAGTAGCGGTCCTGGCCTTCCTTGTCCTGCCATTTGCGGGTCTGCAAGCGGCCCTCGACCAGGATCAGCGAGCCCTTGGCCAGGTACTTGCCGCAAAAGTCGGCCTGCTTGTCGAAGGTCACGATGGTGTGCCAGTCGGTGCGCTCGGTGTACTGGCCGTCCTTGTCGCGGATGCGTTCGCTGGTGGCCAGGCGCATGTTGGCGATGGGCAGACCGGACTGCGCGTAGGAAATCTTCGGGTCCTGCCCCAGGTGCCCAACGAGAATCACTTTGTTCAGGCTGCCGGCCATATGTCTTACTCCTTGCGGTATTAATTGATTCTACGCCGTTACGATATCAGGTACGGCTAGTCCAGTCCAGGCTGATCCTTGAGCTTCTTGGCCTGGACCTCCAGTTCGTCCAGGGCGTCCTCGATCTCGTCCGTGGCCGCGTTGGCGGCTTTTGCGTTCCACTCGGCCAGCTCGGCTTCCAGCCTGGCGCGCGAGCTTGCGGCCTTCCTGATGCCAGCGGCCAATTCACGGGCGGCTTCGTCCGGCAACATGCCGATCTCCAGGCGGTCGGCCAGATGGACGACAAGCTCCTGCACGCCGCGCGTTTCCGGCGGCAGGGCCGGGATCTTCACGGCCGCCGGGCTGAAGGCCAGGGCCGAGAGCCTGGGCCAGCGGCGCTCCACCTCGGCCGGGTCAAAGGTCGAGGCCGAGACACGGATTTGCAGGGTGCGGCCCATGTGAACCTCCTAGTCCCGCTCTTCCCATTCGCCCTGGACGCGGCTGACCACGTCCTGGATGAGGGTGAGCTGGCTTTCCGGGCACACGCCGATGAGCGGTTGGCCGCCGTCGACGTTGTCGCCCTGCTGAAAATACACAGCGTAGATGATGCCCTCCGGCCCGGAATACGCAAGCGGGGTCTCGCGCTTCATGCGCGAAACGATGAACATGTCCAGGCCCTCGCGCACCTTCACGGACTGCTCGCCCCCGGCCTTGATCTTGGCGTCGATCTCGGGGACGAAGTAGTACTTGGCGCGCTCCGGGGCGCTGAAGAGATGCAGGGCCTTCTTGAGGATGCGCCCGAGGACCTCCTCCTTGGACAAAAAATGGCGGATGGTGAGCAGGCGCTCCCCGGCCTCCACGAACCGGCCCGCAAGCTCGGCGCGGATGTCCATGACCTGGCCCTTCTGCGTGGCGCAGATGGGCTTTTTGTTCTTCTCACGCGTCAGGTTGGCCAAAAGCGTGCCCGGCCGTTCCAGCCACTTGCCGGAGGGGCCGATGACGCGGTCGCCGGGGGCCAGGCCCACAAACTCCACCACGCCGGTGTGCGGCGTCTTGATCTCGATCTCTTCGTAGGGCGAGGCGTTGAGTTCCTCGAGCATTTCCTTGACGTTCAGCAAAGCGTGTCCCTCGGTTTTTTCATGTTCGGCGGAAGTTGTTCACGTTCTGCGCGCTAGCGGTAGTACAGATTCTTGCCGCCCATGGTCAGAAGGGCCTGGTGCAGGTTCTTCTTGATCTCGCGCCTGTCCCAGATACCCTGAATGTGCCCGCGCGACAAGGCCGAGAATGCCCGGTGGTAATTCGGGGGCACGGTAACACCCGTGGTCTCGCGGATGACGCCCGGCCCGGCGAAGCCGATGTTGGAGGAGCGCACCGCGAACTGGTAGGCCGAACAGCCCAGAAAGCTGGCCACTGGCCCGGCGAAAGAATTGGTGTCGTAGAGCACCAGGTACAGCCCGCCGGCCTCGATGTAGCGGCGCACGGCCATGGTCACGCGCGGCATCTGAATGACCCCGCAGGTGCCCTCCTGGATGCGGATGCCCGCCGTGCCGTGGGAGTACAGGATGAACGGGGTGCGCTTGAGCATGGCCCGCTCGGCCGCGCGGATGATCTTCTCGCCCTCGGCCGCGCCCACTGTTCCGCCCCGAAACGGGCTCGCCAGCACCGCCACCACCGTGGTCACGCCATTGATGTGCGTCTCAAAGGTGATGCAGGCGCTGCCCAGGCCGGTCTGGCGCTTGGCCTGCTCCAGCTTCAGGTCGAAGCCCTCATAGTCCAAGGGGTTACTGGACTCAAGCTCGCTATTGAACTCATAGGCCTGGGCAAAATTGAAGACGTTGTACAGATACCACTGGAATTCCATTGGGAAATGATGCCCACAGTGGGAACAGACACCGGCGAACTCCCCGAACAGGTCCGGTCCCCAAAGATCCAGGCAGCCATGGCTGGGGGTGTTCGGGCAGGTCAGGGTGCGGTCCTCGCGGCTTTTCGGGCTCACATAGACCCAGGTGTCCTCCAGACGGCAGGCCCCCTCCTCCGGACAGGACAGGTTGGTCAGGCGTTCCAGGGCCTCAGGCGGCACCTCCAGGCGGCGCTGCTGGCCGTCACCCAGCCCCAGATACTTCCCGAGGGGCCCGCCCACGCCCTGGCGCAGGGCGCGCAGCTCGGCCTCGGCCGCCTCCAGCATGTTCAGCAGGCGTCGCTTGTACCGGGCCAGGAAGTCGTGGCGCAGGGCGCTGTGCGCGGCCCAGAGCATGCCCTCCAGGCCGGAATAGATGCGCGCGCCAAGGCTGCGGTTGTCGCGACAGGCCGTGCGGCTCATGGCCCGGAACTTCTCGAAGCGCCTGTCCACCAGCTTGATGCGCGCGCCCTGCCCAAGGGACCAGCGCACGAAGATGTCCTGGGGGTCGGCCGCCTTGGCCTGGCGGCGGATGGCCATGCCGCGCAGCGGGCCCAGGCCGTCCACGGAATCCACCACCTCGTCCGTGGCGCGGATGACCTCACGCCTGAGCTGGCGGAAGAAGTCGTAGTGCTCGGGCCGCGCGCCCAGCGGCGGCTCCTGGATGACGCGGTCGATGAAGCCGAGCTCCAGGTTGTCGGCCGCAGTGATGCGCAGACGGTCGGCGCAGCCCTCGATGAGCTCGGGCGTGGCCTTGCCCTTGAGGCCGCCCTCGATGGCCGCCGCGCCCTCGGGCGAGATGACCGAGTAGTAGCCATGCGAAAGCATCAGGCGCTTGTCGGCCAGGGCGATGGCCTCGGCCCCGCCGCTGCCGCCCTCGGAGAAGACGCTGATGATGGGCACCTTCAACCCAGCCATGACGTAAAGGTTCTTGGAGATCTGCTGGGCCGCGCCGGGGTAGTCCTCCACCGGAAAGGCGCCGGGGGTGAATACGTAGGAGTGGATGGGGATGTTCTCGATCTCGGCCACGCGCATGTAGTACAGGGCGTTGGCGTTGCCCCAGGGCTTGATGGACCCGCCGTTGCGGAACTCCTGGCCGTGGCCCTTCTCCTGGCCCACCACCATCACCGACTGGTGCACGGTCTTCTTGCCCATGCGCCGGGCGATGGTGGCCCGGGCGATGATCATGCCCGGATCGATGCTCCACTCGTCCTGGCCGCCGATCTCGGTGTAATTGTCGTAGACGTTTTCCAGGATGTCTTTCAGGCAGATGCGCTGCGGGTGGCGCACGATGCGCACGCGGTCCATGGGCGTAAGCTCGCTCTCCAGCTTGCCTTCCAGCAGGGCGAAGAGCTCCTCCAACATAGCCACCTGGCGGGCGAGCTCGCGCATGCCCAGATGCGGGGCCTGCTCCAGGAACTCCTCCAGCCGGGTCCGCAACATGGCCACCGAGGCGTTCTCGCGCTGGCCGAAGATGTCGCGGATGTAGGTGAGCCGCGCGGCCAGCTCCTGGGTGCGTTTGTCGATATCCACTTGAGCCGCCTAGAAGTGCAGAACCGTCTGGGTGCGGTTTTTGAGAAAATCCACGTTGGTGCGCAGGGGTTCGCCCCGCGTGTCCGTGCCCTGGAGAACAAGCCCGTCCAGGAACTCCACGCCGCGCGCCCGGGCCTCGTCCAGGGTCCGGCCCCAAACGATGCCAAGCGCCAGGTTGGGGTCGAAGTCCATGGGGATCTCGTAGGGCACGTCCCCGAGCTGGAGGGTCGGCACCTGGGTGAACACCTGGAGCCAGGGCTGGGCCACCCAGCCAAAGGCCTCGATGCGGCCCAGGCAGGGGGTGAAGCGGTCCGACGGGTCCTCGGCCAGGATGCGGTACTCGATGCCCACGCCGCTGGAGGAGACATCCTGCTGGGTGTAGCCCAAAGGTTCGCCCAGACCCAGGCGGATCTGCTCACTGATGACGTCCACTCCGCCCGCTTCGTCCGGACGGCCGGCAATGCGCGCGGTCACGCCCGAAACGCCGTTCTCCACCTGGATGCGCGTATTGACCTCCATGAGAAAGGGTTCGCCTCTGGGGGTCACGATCCACTCCCAGGTGCCCACGTTGTCGTAGCCCACCTGGAGCGACATGTTCACGCTGTGCCGGGTGATGGCGGAAAGCACGCCCGCCGCGTCAAAGGCGTAGGCCAGGCTCGCGGGGTCGAAGCCGGGGGCCACCTCGATGCGCTTCTGCCTGCCCAGGCTCTGCACGGAGCAGTTGCGCGTGCCCAGGTGCACGGCGTTCTTCCCGCCGCGTTCGGCCAGCACCTGCACCTCCAGGTGGTTGAAGTCGAAGATGCGCTGCTCGATGAGCACGCCCTCGTCGCTCAAATTGCGCTTGGCGTAGTTGCGGATGCGCCGGTACACGGAGCGGAATTTGTCGAGGTCGTAGACCTCCTCGATGCCCATGCCGCCGCCCCCGGCCGAGGCCTTGACCAGGACGCAGCCCTCGGCGATGCCCTGGTCCTGCTGGAAGGCGAAGATGGTCTGGGCCAGCTCCACGGCCTCCATCTCGTCGTAGATGGGCCTGTCCGAGCCGGGGATGGTGGGCACGCCGTGCGCGCGGGCGATGCGCTTGGTGTTGATCTTGTCGCCCAGGTCGCGCACCAGGGTCCAGGAGGGGCCGATGAAGATCAGCGGGCGCTGGCGTTCCACCACGCGGCGGGCGAAGCGGAAGTCCTCGGCGAAGAAGCCGTAGCCGGGATGCACCGCCGTGGCCCCTGCCGCGTCGGCCACGGCCAGGATCTCGCTTGGGTCCTGGTAGGAGCTGATGCGCAAAAGCCGGTCCGGCCCGCCAAGCTCCCGCGCGAGGCGCACATGCCCGGACTGGGCGTCGGCCTGCGTGTAGACGCAAACGAAGTCGTGCCCGAGCTTGACGCAGGCACGCAGGATGCGCATGGCGATCTCGCCACGGTTGGCGATGAGCAGAGTGTGTCTGGCCATTCCCGTTCTTCGGGACAGGGCGCTATTCGGCCGCGCGCTTGGCCTTGCGCAGTTCGATGAGGCGTTTCTGGACCTCCAGCACGAGCTTGTCGAGCTTGATCTCCTGGCGGCGGTCCATTTCCATGAAGTTGCAGCCGATGATGCCCTTGTCCAGCACGCGCATCACCTTGGCCTTGAGCTCGCCCAGGAAGAGCTTCTTGCTCAGCAGAAGGTCAAAGGTGAACTCCAGGCCGGAGCTGTACCCGCGCGGATTGTCCTGAAAGGCGAAACCCGAGGCGCTGATGTCGCTCACGGGGAAGTCCACCGGGCCTTTCTTGGTGTTGATGCGGATGTCCAGCCCAGGGACGCGTGTGCGGTAGGCCTGGCGGAGCTTGTCTTCCTCGTCAACCTTGATATCGAAGTCCATGCAGCACCTCGCGTGATTCTTGGCGTTGCGGCGCAGGCCAGCGCCCCTGCGGGCGGGCGCCTGCAGCGCTTTAAAGCTATTCTACTTGCCGAAGACTCGTTTTTCCAGCACAAATTCGACCCTGCGGTTCTGGGCCCGGTATTCCTCACTGGTGTTGGGGAACAGGGGGTTCAGGTCCGCCAGGCCCGTGGAGGTGAGCCTTTTCGGCTCAATGCCCATGGACATGAGCAGGCGCAAGACGTTCACCGCGCGCATGGAGGAGACCTCCCAGTTGTCCTTGAAGCGTGACCCGCCCGGTGGCGGCTGGTCGTCCGTGTAGCCCCGGATGTTGATGGTCTGGTCCGCGTGCTGGATGAAGAAATCCTTCATCTCCGTGATGATGGCGCGGCCCTTCTCGGTCAAGGCCACATCGCCCCGGGCGAAGAGCACGTCCCCGGGCGCGCGAAGCGTGATGACCCCGTCCTCAAAGTTCGCGCCCACCAGTCCTTCCAGCCCCTTCTTGGTCTGCAGCAGCTTCACGTCGGAGAAGACCTTCTGCTGCGCGATCTGGATCTGCCGGTTCAGCATCACCTGGTCCAGGATGACCCCGGCTTCTTCGCGGCTGATGGTGCTCGTGGCCATCTTGCTTTCCTGGCCGCCCAAGGCGGCGGTGACGGCCTGCAGGGCTGTGGATATCTTCTTTTCGTCCGGCACGGACATGGAAAAGAGCATGATGAAAAAAACCAGCATGAGCATGGTCAAATCCGAGAAGGTCATCAACCATTCTACGGAATCGCCTTCCTCTTCCGGCTCTTGGATAATGAGATCGTCGTCGTCGGCCATGGCCTACTTCCTCTCACGCGGGGCCAAAAAGGACGAGAGCTTCTCGGAAACAAGCAGTGGGTTGTTGTTCTCCAGGATGCACTTGGCGCCCTCAAAGATGACCAACAGGTGCAGCTCCTCCTGCAAGGTGCGGGTGCGCAGCTTGTTGGCTATTGGCAGAAAGATGACCGTGGCCAGGATGGAGCCGTAGAAGGTGGTGATGATGGCCACGGCCATGGCCGGGCCGATGCTTTTGGGGTCTGACAAGTTGGCCAGCATCTGCACCAGGCCGATGAGGGTGCCGATCATGCCGAAGGACGGGGCCAGGCTGCCCAGGCGCTTGAAGACCTCCTCGCCGACCTTGTGGCGGCGCTTCATGGAGGTGATCTCGATGGTCAAGGTGGTGCGGATGAGGCCGGGGTCGGCGTTGTCGGCGATGAGCTGGCAGGCCTTCTTGAGCACCATGTTCTCGGTCTTGATGTTCTCAAGTGCGATCAGGCCCTCACGGCGGCTGATCTCAGCGATCTTGACCATGGTGCTCACGACCTCGCGCACCTGCACCTTCCTTGAGGAGAAGGCCTTGAATCCGGCGTAAAATGCTTGGCGGACTTCTTCAAAAGGGAAAGCGACCATGATGGTGCCGAAGGTGCCGCCGAAAACGATCATGACACTCGGCAAATCGATGAAAAGCCTCAAATCGCCACCCATGACGATGGCGGCAACGACCAGCGAAAGACCGGAAAAGAGACCTATGAGGGTTGCGAAATCCATACGCTGTGCCTACCCTGGCTTGTGCTTTCCAGCGCTCCTGAGGTACACCCATTCAGAGGGGGGCCAGGAACACCATGATGAAAGAAACCGATGACGACCTCGATACTGCCCGGCACTCTGCCCGCTTCATACGCGAAAAGCTATGCAATGTTCAAGCAGGAACCTTGGGCCTCGTGCTCGGGTCCGGACTTGGGGCCGTGCGCGAGCGCATCACCGACTTCAAGGACCTGCCCTACGCCGAGATCCCTGGCCTGCCGCAGTCCACGGTCGAGGGCCACGGCGGGTTTCTGCGCGCCGGAAAGCTCGGCGGCCGTCCGGTCCTCGCCCTGTGCGGCCGCGTGCACCTCTACGAGGGCTACACCGCCGCCGAGGCCTGCCTGCCCGTGCGCATCCTTTACGAACTCGGCGTGCGCACGCTCCTGCTCACCAACGCGGCCGGGGCGCTGAACCCGCTCTTCTCGGCCGGAACGCTCATGTGCGTCACCGACCACATCAATTTTTCCGGCCAGAGCCCCCTCACCGGGCCGAACGCCGACGCCTGGGGACCGCGCTTCCCGGACCTGAGCCGGGTCTGGTGCCCGGGGCTGGTGGCCCTGGCGGGCGCCCAGGCCAGACGCCTGGGCCTGGTCCTGGAGCGCGGCGTGTACCTCCAGGTGGCCGGACCGAACCTGGAGACTCCTGCCGAGACAAGGGCTTATCGGCAGTTCGGCGCGGATGCCATAGGGATGAGCACTGCAATCGAGGCCATCGCCGCGGCGCACATGGGCGTGCGCGTGCTGGGCATCAGCTGCCTGACCAACAAGAACCTGCCCGATTGCATGGCCGAGACCAGCCATCAGGAGGTGCTCGACATGGCGGGCCGGGCGGCGCAGGATATGGCGCGGCTGCTGGAGGCCGTGGCCCAGGCCCTGCCGGGTCTGGACGAGCCTGCGCACATGGCGTAAAGTTTTTCCGTCAAACGTACGATATCCCCTATGAGACGGGAGAGCGTTACAAACAACCGCGCCCCGGACAAAGCACACATGAACGCATCGACACGCCACCGCACCCTCTGCCTGCTGGTCCTGGTCACCCTGGCCAGCCTGGACCTTGCCGGTTGCGGCAGCAGCGCAGGCACCTCCTATTACAACCGCATGAAGCGCACCGTGGTGGACGCCAAGGACGACGTGCTGGGCACCCGGCCCACCACGGCCGAGCTCTTCCCCGAAGACAGCACCCCGCTCATCGACATCAACTACGACGCAGCAGACGACATGATGGGCCTGTTCATGTCGGCCCTGAACAAGAACTCGCCCATCTACTACGACCGCTTCACCAACCGGGCCGACCCGGCCGACCCCTCGCCCTTCGGCCGCCTGGTGTCCGATCAGGTGGCGGCGCGCTTGGCCCTGCGCAGCTTCATGGTCACCGACGGGCCGCCAAAGATACCGCCCACCGTGGTGCCCAAGCCCGTGGAGCACGACCCCCTGCCCAGCTCGCCCGAGGCGCGCGAGGCCGAATACAGGCGCACCCAGGACGAGTTCAGCCCGGTCCGGCCCTGCGTGCTCTCCGGCACCTATCTCATCGCCGACAAGGTCGTTTATGTCACGGCCCGGATCACGGCCCTGGACAACGGCCAGGTCATGACCGCCCACAGCTGGACCGTGCCCGTGAACCGCAACACCCGCGCGCTGCTGCCGCAGCTCAAGCAGCACGGCGGCATGAAGCCCTCGGTGCGCACCACCCTCAACGCCAGCCCCCACGCCATCGCCAACCCCTCTGGCCAGCGCAACAACTACGTCGAGCGCGACCTCGTCCGCTAGCCCCCTGTCCGGGCCCGCCCCGGACCGCCCTTGACGCCGCGTAAATCCTCACCTACCAATCTCGACCACACCATGAGAGAGGGAGACGCGCGCATGTCCGCATCCTTGCCGGATTCTTTGTTCGAGACATTCTTCCAGGCCGAGGCCAGGCTGTTCCTCTTGGCCGGCATCCGCATCGCCTTGTCCGAGGACGGCAAGGACCTGACATCCCTTGGCATCTTCGAGGACTCCGACCTGGCCGTGGCCCACATCGTGGCCAAGCAGGAGACCGTTGTGGCGGGCCTGCCTCTCATTGCGCTCATCCTTGAGTTCGCGGGCTGCGAGTTCCAGCACATGCTGAACGTGGACGAGGGCGATCGCGTGCCCGCAGGCACCATGCTGGCGGCCATCCAGGGCCCGGCCACGCACCTGCTGCGCACCGAGCGCGTCATCCTGAACTACCTGGGGCACCTGTCCGGCATCGCCAGCCTCACCGCGCGCTACGTGGCCGCGCTTGAGGGCTCGCGCACGACCCTGCTGGACACCCGCAAGACCTTGCCCGGCCTGCGCTATCCCGAAAAGTACGCCGTGCTCGTGGGCGGGGCCAAAAACCACCGCCTGAACCTGTCCGACATGCTCATGGTCAAGGACAACCACATCGACCGGGCCGGGGGCATCGCCTTGGCCGTGGCCAAGCTGCGCCAGGCCTATCCTGACGACTGCCCGCCCATCGAGGTGGAGTGCCGGACCCTCGCCGAGGTGGACGAGGCGGTGGCCGCCAAGGTCTCGCGCATCATGCTCGACAACATGGACCCCGCCCTCCTGCGCGAGTCTTTGGCGCGCATCCCCGCAGGCATCGAGACCGAGGCCAGCGGCAACGTGACCCTGGAGAACATCGCCGAGATCGGGGCCGTGGGCCCGGACTTCGTGTCCGTGGGCCGCATCACCCATTCCGCCCCGGCCTCGGACCTCTCCATGCGCATTCAGCCCCTTGACTAGCCCGCCGCTTGAATATCCGCCGCAAGACGGGTATGCAGGCAGCATAAGGCCAATGGAATGAGGCCAATATCCTAAGGACAAAGGCATGAGCGCACTGAACGAACGCATCGAGGCCCTGCGCGCGCAATACGGAAAGAGGCTGGCCATCCTGGGCCACCACTACCAGTCCGACGAGGTCATCCGCCACGTTGACTTCCAGGGCGACTCCCTGGAGCTGGCCCGCAAGATCGACGGC
>Ga0209800_10004429_pt1 | contig 10367 bp, 8 predicted proteins | sample Higcelweek8metaG_FD_187174 | JGI IMG/M metagenome (GOLD analysis project Ga0209800, IMG submission 187174) | Freshwater pond sediment microbial communities from the University of Edinburgh, under environmental carbon perturbations - High... | ecosystem: Environmental > Aquatic > Freshwater >... | reverse complement strand
TATCTTATATCTTCCACTGCTTACAATTTAGCATACATGGAACAGCGCATGGGGCTTTATTCTTCTGCTTATAAGAGATGTTCTGATCTCTTAGATATTATGAAAGAAAGCGGCTATACGCAAATTACAAAATCGGAACCCACATACGTTGAGCTATATACGTGTATGGCAGAAATTGAATGTATGCAGACAGATTTTGAAGAAGCTTTGGCAAAAATAAAAATCGCATACAGCTTAAGCAAAAATTTTTCCAACAGTTCTTATCAGGTCTGGGTGCGATTAATTTATTCACAAATTTTATTTTCGTACGGGGATAATGCCGGAATTTTAAGGCTGTTAAATGAAATTGAGGATATAATAAAACGAAATACAATATCTCCGGCTGCCAGAGCTATTTATATTGACATGAAAGGGAGAATGCTTATTGAACGGCATGAACTTGAAAAAGCCGGTAATTTCTTTACGGAAAATGGGCTGGGACCGGATAATAATATTTCATATCTGGAAAACAGGGGCTATTTTTCATTCGTAATATTACTTATAACGGAATTAAGATTTAAAGAAGCAGAAAAAATTCTTTCCGAATTACAAACGATGACTCAAGCTGCAAAATGGATTGAGACACTGATTGAAGTGAAAATAGTATATTCCATTTTGTATAAACATACAGGAAATAAAGAAAAAGCTGTAGCAAATTTGCTTGAATCATTGGAATACGCTGCCAGTGAAAGTATATTAATGTCATTTATCTATTATCACGATAGAATAAAAGATTTATTAATAGAAGTATTTAAAATACAGGCTACTACAAGAAATAATATTCCCAAGAAATTAATCGACAAGCTTAAGCTCGCCATAGAAAGGAGAGAGAAATTTATAAAAACTAATTCAGAATCCGTGTTAAGCGACCGCGAATTAGATACAATTAAGCTGATTGCAGAAGATTTATCGAACCAGGAAATAGGCGATAAATTGTTTATTTCACTTAATACGGTTAAGTCGCATGTTAAAAATATTATTCTGAAATTGGGAGTTGATTCCCGGATACAGGCTGTAACTAAAGCAAAAGAGCTTGGAATAATTTAATTTCTCTCCTGATTTACAATTTCCCGATAATTTTAATAAAAATCATCCTCTTAAATCACCCTCAAGGGTGATTTTTTTTTGATAGGGGTACCCGACCTTTGTTCTGTAATCATTTCAAAGGATACTATTATGAAAACACAATTTGAACAAAACGAACTTGATAGAATGAGAGAAGACCCTGATAATTATGTGTGGGGCTTCTTTTATAGTAATCATAAAGATCCAAGAGTATTAGTACCCAGGAAAACAGGTATTGGTCTGTCACCAAACTTTGCTAATCCATATTCTTATCTGTTAATTATAGGAATAATACTTCTTATCCTAATAGGAAACATTTAGAAAATTTCTAAATGAAAAAAGTTGAAGTGATTTTTTTTTGATGGGTGTACCCGACCTTTGTTATTATGAAAACGATTTACATTGCTTTTTTCTTTTTACTACAGGTTAAGCCTGGTTTTGCACAAACAATCCCATTCGACAGTTTGTATTTGGGGCAAACCCCTCCGGGTAAAACACCGAAATTGTTTCCATTACTAATTGGCAGCGGAACACGTCCTATAGAAAGAATAACAATATCTTCCGATAATAAAGAATTTTTTTTCAGCGAAATAGATAGATATCCTCCTGATGTTCTAAGAATAAAATATTATAAATATTTAAATGACAAATGGCAGGGACCATTCGTGGTTTTTAATGGATATATGGCGCCTGCTCTTTCGGTGAATGACAGTATTATTTATATGCAAAAGAATTTAAATGGAACTGCTGCTACGGCCTGCACATATTACTCAACAAGAAACAGTACAGGATGGAGTATTCCCAAGAGACTTCTTTCTACAAATCTGGCAACACATTATTTTCGGGGAACAAAACTTAAAAATTATTATTTATCTACAACCTTCCCCGGAACTTCATTAAGAGATATAAGCATTTTGTCGATAAACGGAACAGATACGATTATTAATAATCTTGGAGCGCCTATAAGTACACGTTCAAATGAAGGTGATTTTTTTATAGCCAGAGATGAGTCTTATATTATTCATGCCAGGAGTACGCCACATATGGCTGGCGATTTGTATATAAGCTATAAAAAAGCTGATGGTACATGGACAAATTCAAAATCCCTCGGATCAAAGATTAATTTGCCAAATCCTTCCTGGGAATACGGTCCTTTTGTCACCCAGGATAACAAATTCCTGTTTTTTTCCCGTGGCGAAATTGCGATGCCTTCGTACTCTACCTATTGGGTTAAAATTGATAACGTCATCGACAGCCTAAAGTATACCAATTTTGTACCCTATGTCAGAAATCAAATAAAAGCCGGATCAATTCAGGTTGGTCGCCTATTCAGATTTACTTTGCCTGCCGAAACTTTTATTGATGATGATGGAAATAATACACTATCATATTCTGCAACTCTTAGCGATGGCAGTCCATTGCCAGTATGGTTATTATTTGATCCCGCCACGCAAACCTTTTCCGGGAAACCCGCAGCGATAACCAGTTTAACTGTAAAAGTAACTGCCAGCGATCAGAATAAAGAAACAGTTTCATGCACATTTAATCTCAATGTTACAAACGAACATAAAAGAAAACTCCGTTAATTCACTAAAAACTAAATAAAATGACAGAATGGCTCATTTATAATCCCCTTATCTTTGGCTTGATAACTGCTTTATTAATGTTCATAGATTGGGGACTTACCATTCGTTCTGAGATAATATACGGGGTGACAATTGCAGGGTTTACTTCAGCGTTCAGACAAATAATCTGGTTGAGAAAAGTATCTCTGATTGACAAAAATGATTTGCCTCCTGAACTTGAGATTTCAAGGAATGAAAACTAATCCAAATTTTCAATATAAGTAAAATTCACGGATCTATTTAATAAAAATCACCCTCATGAATCACCCTCAGGGGTGATTTTTTTTTGATGGGGCTCCCCGACCTTTGTATAGTAATCAAATCGATAAGAAAATGAAAGGAAAGACTGTAATAAAAATTCAGGGACATCTTAATGGCAAATGGAAGGATTGCTTTGAAGGTATGGAGATCAGTTATGAAGGAAACAATACAATTCTTACAGGGAATCTTAAGGATGAAGCACATATGCATGGAATTCTGAATATCATAAGGGATTATAACCTGATACTTATTTCGATCAATCATGTAGAAAGATGAAATAGTATATAATGTACAATTTAATCTTAAAATCAAGAAATTAATTCAAACAGGATGAAAGCAATTATATGCAAGAAATATGGACCACCGGAAGTCCTTAAACTCGCAGAAGCTGAGAAACCGGTACCCAAAGACGATGAAGTCCTGATTAGGATATATGCCACTGCCGTAACCGCAAGCGACATCTATATAAGGAGCGGACGCGTGAAATGGAGCTTGATGATCCCGTTCCGTCTGATGATGGGCCTTACAGGACCAAGAAATCCCATAATTGGTGAAGTTCTTTCAGGGGAAATCGAAGCAACAGGGAAGGATATTAAAAGATTCAGACCGGGTGACCGGGTTTATGGTCTTACAGGGTTCAGTCTTGGTGCATACGCGGAATATAAATGCATGAAAGAGAAAGATTCAGTTAACGGTTGCATCTCGCTGAAACCTGGAAATATCTCTTATGAAGAGGCAACCATGGCAGCATACGGCGGATTGCTGGCATTTCAGTTCATGGGGAAAGCAAATATCCGGCGGGGACAGGAAGTACTCATCTATGGAGCCTCAGGTACAACCGGTATCATTGCCATCCATCTTGCCAGATTCCTGGGTGCCAGAGTAACTGCAATATGCTCTGCATCAAATATTGAGATGGTGAAATCCCTGGGGGCGGATGCAGCAATCGACTACACAAAACAGGATGCTCTTAATACTCAAATGAAATTTGATTTCATCTTTGATGCTGCAGGCAGGAATAAATCATCAGGACTGAAAAAATCTCTTGGGAGGAATCTAACTGCCAACGGTACAGAGGCATCCATCGATGATGAAAATCTGAAACTTGATTCAAAGCGGCTGGACCTTGTCAGGGATCTTATTGAGACTGGTTACATAAAACCTTTTATCGAAAGGTGTTACACGTTTAATGAGCTTGCAGAGGCTCACGAATATGTTGGAAAAGGACACAAAAAGGGAGGTGTCGCAATTACAGTATGTTCTAACAGCAAATAATAAGAATTTATGAAATCAAAACAGCTTAAAATTGCAGGAATAGTGACAATAGCCACATATCTTCTTATATTCTGCCTGTATTGGTTCCATCAGCGTACCAAATTCCATCTGGATGCACGGCAAGCGGAATTCTATAAATGCGAGTTGATGGAAAATAAAGACGATAGTGCCAGAAACAAAGTGCTTATAAGCGAACGAACAGCCATTAAAATTGCTAACCGGATATTTTCAGAAAAGTATGGAATCCGGTATGCTTTTCTTTGTAAACCCTTTGACATCTGGTTATTTAACGATTATTGGTTTGTTTATGGGCCTGTTTCTAAATCTAAGTTTAATAACGGTCCTATGATAATTATTAACAACCATACTGGAGAGACCAGGTTTAAGCTATGATACAAAATGATTCAAATGAATAATATGTTGTACAACATAAAAACATGTTTCAGGTATTTAGCCAGGCAAAGAAATACTTCATTGCTTAATATTCTTGGACTCTCAATAGGAATGTCTGTGGCTATCCTCATTTTCTGCTTTGTGACTTTTGAAATGAGTTACGATAATTTTCACAAAAACGGGAAAATGATTTACAGGATCATATCAGTTAATAAAGGTACCCGGGGAACAGATTTCAGGGCTACAACACCATTGCCATTGCCCGAAGCAGTCAGGTCCGATATTAAAGAGGCAGAGATGACAACCGGTTTGTCTCCTTTTCTGAGTGATGATGAACCGGTTAAGGTTGACAATCAGTCCTTTTTCAATCTGACCGGATACACTGCTGACTCATGTTTCCTGAAAATGTTCAATTTCCCATTGTTAAGCGGCAATCCAGACAAGGTATTTGAAAATCCCGGGTCAGTTGTACTTACCATTAACACTGCAAAAAAATTATTCGGTGGTGAAAGCCCATTAGGGAAAGAGTTGATAATCGGTGATTTCAATTTCTCTGTTTCAGGGATTTTGAAAGATCTCCCCGAGAATTCAATTTTTAAGTTCGACCTTCTTGTCTCTCACCTCATACTTAGGAAGATGTATCCTGATCTTGCAAACATGTGGTGGGGAGGAGGAGCAATGACTTTCGTAAAAACATATCCGAATCAGAATGTAAGTTCAATTAAGTCAGGTCTTGCTTCTATCCCTGGAAAATATTTTCCCGATTATCTTAAAGGAAGAGAAAGTTATGCTATACAGCCTTTCGAAAGCATTCACCTTGACACAAGTGTGCCCGGTGATGTGAAACCTCCGGTTTCATCAGGTTATCTTTTTATCCTGATGGGAATAGCCATCGCGGTATTATTTATTGCCTGCGCTAACTTTGTAAACCTGTCAACGAGTCAGTCAGAAAAAAGGGCAAGGGAAACCGGATTACGAAAGCTTGCCGGTGCAGGAAGATTTCAATTGACGTCTCTTTTTGTCGGGGAAGCCGTTACCCTTTCATTGATTGCAGTTGTCTTCGCCATATTTCTGTCGAAACTCTTTTTGCCATGGTTTAATGAATTATCTCAGCGGAATATCCAAATAAATTTTACTGACGGGAAGATTATTTTGTCCGTACTGCTTTTTGGTATCTTCACTGGTATTATTTCAGGCATCTATCCTGCACTTCTGTTCTCTAAATATCAGCCGATTCAGATACTTCGTTCCCGGATTAGTTCATCTGAAAATAAAACAGGAATCCGGAAAGGGTTTATTATTGCCCAGTTTGTGATAACCATTGTTCTTATTATATCCCAGCTATTCATTACCAGGCAGATCTCATTTATGAAGAATCACGATCTGGGATTCAATGTAAATGACCTTGTTTCTATTCCGCTTCATGTAAAAGATGAAAGCAACCGTCTGGCATTTGCAAGGCTGTTTGCCGGGAATATCGAAAGGGAGGAAACAACCTATGATATAAATGGTGTCTCACTAACAGAGAATGTTCCGGGACGAAATTTCCCTAACAGATTTGCAGTAGTTCCTGAGGGAACGTCGCCGGAAGACTCCAGAGAAATGGTAGTAACATCAATAGATGAACATTTTTCTGACGTTTTTCAAATCCCGGTAATAAGCGGCAGAATGCTTTCTGATACTATTGTATCCGACAGATTCAATAATGTAATTATCAATGAATCGGCAGCCAGAAAATTGGGATGGGACAACCCTATCGGCAAAAGACTCAGGTTTAAACATGAGGAGGAGTCTGTTACAATCATCGGTGTAATTAAAGATATTAATATCAGGTCGTTGCAATCTCAGATTGAACCAGTCGTGTATCGTTATACAGGGTCAAACTGGCTGGCGGGTTACATGACGCTGAGGTTAGATGAAAAGTATTATTCGCAGACAATTAAATTCATCAAAGAAACCTGGGAAGAGATGGCTCCGGGCATCCCCTTTCAATACTTCTTTATAAAAGATAAATATATTGAAAGATACACTGTTGAAGAAAGGCTTTCAGATATTGTCGGGACATTTGCAATTTTGGCCATATTCCTTTCCTGCCTTGGGTTATATGCATTAATTGCCTGGTTATCACTACAGCGCACCAAGGAAATAGGAATCCGCAAAATTAATGGTGCAAGCATTACTGGAGTTATGTATATGCTCAGCAGCGACTATCTTAAATTGGTGGCTATAGCATTTATTATTGCATGCCCGATAGCCTGGATCATTATGAATAAATGGCTGCAGGACTTTGCTTATAAAACCGAACTCAGCTGGTGGATTTTTGGTTTATCAGGAATCATTGCTCTCGGAATTGCTATATTAACAGTCAGTTTCCAAACATGGAGGGCTGCAACAAAAAATCCGGTTGAATCACTCAGATATGAGTGACGGAATCCCCGATAGCGAACCGCTGAATGAGAATAGACACGAAAAATTATTGTAAAACAATATCCTGCATATTGATCAACGATAATATATTTACCCGAAACAATATGATTTCCAGACTAATGACGGAGGATCCTCTTATATTTAAGTCAGTTGTCAATTTTCTGCACATCCTGCCACTCCGAAAGGGAAAGTGCAAAAGCAGCAGGACCCATGGGCATATCTTAATGAAAGTTGGATCAATCATGTAGTATGTTACAAATATGTAAAATGTTTTTACATAAAACAGTAAAATATATTTACAAGTTAAATTTATTATTATATTTAATAGACAGTGTATAAGGTATATACAAATGTGGCATGTTTTTAGGATATTAAGAATAGCATAAAGATAACCATGACATGATTTTTCAAAATTTACAGTTAACTCTAAGAAACTTCAGGAATCAGAAGCTTTTTACTTTTGTTAACATTACCGGGCTGACTATAGGAATTGTTGCAGCAAGTTTCATATTGATTTATATAAGGTATGAACTTAGTTTTGATCATTTTCATAAGAACTCTGACAGGATATTCCGCGTATACAACACTTTCATAATGGGAGGAGTGGAAGGAGCCTGGGTTCAGACTCCGAATCCGCTTGGACCATTTCTTCAGAATAAATTTCCTGAAATAGAAAAGACAGTCAGGATCACAAGGTTATACAAAGGATTGGTTACTGCCGGTGACAAAAAATTTAATGAAGACAGAATAGTACTTGCTGATTCTACAATTTTTGATGTATTTACATTCCCTCTGATTGTTGGTAATCCGGCTAAAGTATTAGCACAGCCCAATGCTGTGATTCTTTCGGAATCAACAGCTGAAAAATACTTCGGCAAATACGACCCCATCGGAAAAACTATCCGTTTTAACCGGTCGATAGATCTGACAGTGACGGGTATTATGAAAAATATCCCGGGAAATACTCATCTTCGATTCGATATGATGATCCCGATGTCGGCTGCTAAAACGCTTTACGGAAATGATTTTCTGTTTAACCCTATGAATACGGTAACTAATCTTTACCTGCTTGCAAACAGGGCTGCAAGCTTTGAAAGGATGGAAAGATTAATTAGCCAGTCCACAAAGGAATACGACGGAGGAGCCGATTTTGGCGACAATAAATTATATCATATCCAACCCTTAACATCAATACATCTTCATTCCAAAATGGGTGGAGAATTCAGCCCAAACAGTGATATACGAAGCATTTATATATTAAGTATCGTTGCTGTACTGATCCTCATAATTGCCTGTATTAATTATATAAATCTATCATTTTCCATTAATAGCGGTCGGACAACTGAGCTTGGTATGCGCAGAATATTGGGAGCCAGAAGAAGACAACTCATTATCTTATACCTTTCAGAGGCTTCTGTTCTGGTTGGAATGTCAGTAATAATCTCTGCACTGATTATTACTGACCAGTTACCATGGTATTCCAGGCTCGTGGGTTCAGACCTGTCAGATTATTTTTCAATTCAAAGTCTTATACCAGGTTTCGCCATTATATTCATACTGATCACAGCAATTACAGGTCTCTCTTCCGGATGGATATCCGCGAGGATTAATCCTATGGACATATTCAGGAAGCCATCTGCAGATAACAGGAAACATATCGGTAAACAAGGTATTCTTGTTCTTTTTCAGTTTGGTATTTCAATAATTCTTATTACTTCATCACTTATTATTTACAGGCAAATGAGTTACATCCGGAATAAAAATCTTGGATTCTCAAAAGATCAGCTTATGATCATCCCTCTTGACGATAATACTCTTCATACCAAAATATTGTCGTTCAAACAGGAATTAACCAGTAATCCCAAAATAATATCAGCATCAACAACCTCCGATCTGCCCGGAGAAATGAAATGGGTTGCTTCAATTAGTTATGAAGGGAATGATGAGAAGAACCCTGAGACAATGACATATCTTGAAATTGATAATGATTTTATCAGAACATATGGTATTCAGTTAAAAGAGGGATATCTGCCCGGAGATACTTCATGTCCTTACTCCGGAACGCATTTTCTGTTAAATGAATCTGCAGTTAAAAAACTTGGCTGGGATAAACCTGTCGGAAAGCATTTTTCTATATCCATGCAAAAGGATGGTTTTGTAACAGGGGTAATAAAGGATTTTAACTTCAAATCATTAAGCCAGGAGATTGAACCACTATTTATTTATGTGAATGAGAGCAATCCCAGATTCCTGGCTGTAAAATTGGATGCATCATCTGTGGGCGGATCTGTGGAATATGTTCAGAAGCTGTGGAATAAAATGTCTCCAGATAGCCACTTTGAGTACTTTTTCTACGATAATTTCTACGATCAGTTATACAGAAAAGAGAGCATGTTTGGTAATGTCATCTTCATTTTCTCAGCAATTGCTATTCTGATAGCATGCATGGGACTTTTTAGCCTGGCAGCTTTCTTCTCCGAAAAACGCACAAAAGAGATAGGTATAAGGAAGGTAAATGGCGCCACCATAGCCGAAATTATGACGATGTTAAACACGAAATTTGTAAAATGGGTCATTATAGCGTTCCTGCTTGCAACCCCGGTTGCCTGGTACTCTATGCATAAATGGCTCCAGTCATTTGCATACAAAACGGAACTGAGCTGGTGGATATTCTGCCTTTCCGGGTTAATTGTACTTGTAATAGCCTTGTTAACTGTTAGTTGTCAAAGCTGGAGAGCAGCAAATAAGAACCCGGTCGAAGCATTACGCTATGAATAAAATATTTCATAATTTGCATAAATGCTTTTAACAAAACTACATATTCCTCCTGCCGGAAATAATGTAGTTCACCGGTCAGGACTATTTGAGAAACTTAACTCCGGCCTGAACAGAAAACTGATACTGGTATCTGCTCCTGCCGGGTATGGCAAAACAACCCTCTTAAGCGATTGGATCATTCAAAACAAAATTCCGGCAGCATGGCTTTCACACGACAATAGTGATAATGACCCGGCAGAATTTTTAAGTTATATAATTTCAGGAATTCAAAGTATTCAACCGGCATTTGGGCAAAGCGCCCTCAAACTGTTAAATTCGCCCAACAGACCATCTGGCGAATCAATTGCCAGCCTGTTAATCAACGAAATACTTAATATCAATCAAAACTTTTTATTAGTACTCGACGATTTCCATTTGATCAACAGCAGCGAAGTACTGAAACTGGTAACTTATTTAATAGAGCATATTCCCGGTAATATCCACATTGTTATCCTGACCCGTTCT
>Ga0209800_10004427_pt1 | contig 10371 bp, 11 predicted proteins | sample Higcelweek8metaG_FD_187174 | JGI IMG/M metagenome (GOLD analysis project Ga0209800, IMG submission 187174) | Freshwater pond sediment microbial communities from the University of Edinburgh, under environmental carbon perturbations - High... | ecosystem: Environmental > Aquatic > Freshwater >... | reverse complement strand
GAAGTTTTCAGGGAACTTACCCGATCGTAATAAACTTCACACTATTTCGGTTTATTCTCTTTTTTAATCAGATCCGATTAAACTTTCATGCTGTTTTATTGTTTTTTATGTCTCGATTGCTCTGTGACGAAAAGAGACACGGATGTTATCGTGTTTAAATTTTTTTGAAAAAATAGGATGGCAATGAAATATGATTTAGCAATCATTGGCGGGGGTCCCGCAGGTTACAATGCGGCTGAAAAAGCTGCTGCAAACGGTTTGAAGACGATTCTGTTTGAGAAAAATCTCATTGGTGGTGTTTGTCTAAACGAAGGCTGTATTCCGACAAAAACACTGCTTTATTCAGCAAAAATACTTGACAACGCCAAAAGTGCTTCCAAATATGGAATCCTTATTGACACTGAACCGGCTTTTGATTTGGATAAAATGTTCAGCCGGAAAAACAAAACCGTGAAAAAACTGACTGCCGGGGTCAAAATGAAGCTGACAGCCAACGGCGTTGAGATTGTACAGGGTACCGCATCTCTTTTGGGCGAGGAAGATGGAATAATCCGTATTGCTTGTGGCGAAGAGGTTTATCTTGCTACTTACATTTTGCTTGGAACTGGTTCCGAAACAGTTATTCCACCCATTAAAGGTTTATCAGAGGTCGATTTCTGGACCTCGAAAGAGGCGTTGGAGCTGACAAGTTTGCCAAAATCTCTCGCCATTATCGGGGGAGGAGTTATCGGAATGGAATTCGCCTCTTTTTTCAACAGTTTAGGTGTTACTGTCACTGTTATTGAAATGATGCCTGAGATATTGGGCGCCATGGACAAAGAGACTTCCAAAATGTTGAGGGCCGAATACGCCAAAAAGGGCATTGTGTTTTATCTTGATGCCAAGGTTATCGAAGTCAATTCAAATCAGGTTGTTGTTGAAAAGAACGGCAAGATCACAACCATCGAAACAGAAAAAATACTGGTGAGTGTGGGACGAAAACCGGTGACCGGAGGAATTGGTTTAGAAAAATTAAATATCGAACCGCGGAAAAATGCGGTGGTCGTCAACGAATACATGCAGACAAGCCATCCCCAAGTTTATGCCTGTGGCGACATCACCGGTTTTTCGATGCTGGCTCATACCGCCATTCGCGAAGGAGAAGTTGCTGTGAACCACCTGTTGGGGATCGATGATCGGATGTCGTACCAGGCTATTCCGGCGGTTGTCTATTCCAATCCCGAAATTGCGGGGGTAGGAAAAACCGAAGAAGAATTGATGGCGAGCGGAACAAATTACCGTGTAATGAAATTGCCCATGGCCTATTCGGGAAGGTTTATGGCCGAAAACGAGCTGGGGAGCGGCCTTTGCAAATTACTTACCGATGAAGAAGAACACATCATCGGCTGTCACATCATTGGTAATCCGGCCTCGGAACTCATCGTGATTGTCGGAATGGCCATTGAAAAAAACTTTACTGTGGAAGAATTCAAGAAGTTCGTTTTTCCACATCCTACCGTTGGAGAAATCATTCATGAGAGCTTATACCTGTAAACGATAAAAAACCAAACAATCTGCCGATCATTCTTGTTCTGAGTGAAACATTTAGTGCTGCAAACTGTTTCTTAAAGACTCTTAATTGAAAGTATATGTCAACATTTGAAATAAAAATGCCCAAGCTGGGTGAAAGCATTACAGAAGGGACCATTATGACATGGTCTGTTAAGGTTGGTGATAACATTAAGGAAGATGATATCCTGTTTGAAGTGTCGACGGCTAAAGTGAATGCGGAAGTGCCTTCTCCTGTTGATGGTCTCATTCTGGAAATTCTTTTTAAGGAAGGTGACACGGTTCCGGTAGGTGAGGTTGTAGCGCTTGTTCAATTGGACAGCGGAGAAGAATCGGATGTTTCGGATCAAAAAATTTCAGGGAAACCTGAACCCAGCCTTGAAAAATCTGTTTCAGCAGAACCTTCCGACGAAAGCAAGCCTGGTGAACAGGTCAAAACAAAAGCTGCGGTGTCGGTTGCCAAAGAGGAATCAAGGTGGTATTCCCCTGTAGTTCTTCAAATAGCTTCTGAATCAAAAATAGCACCAGAAGAGTTGGACAAAATTCCGGGAACAGGATATTTGGGTCGTTTGAGTAAAAAAGATGTAAGTAATTATATTGAACAAAAGAAAAAGGGAGTGGCTTCACCTGTGAAAACATCAGTAGAAACGCCCCGGCCAATATCAGCCCCATCTGTTTCGAATGCATTCAGTGATGGCAACATTGAAATTAAGGAAATGGATCAGGTACAACGCATCATTGCTGATCGGATGGTCCAGTCGAAACATACCTCGCCTCACGTTACAACCGTGGTCGAGGCCGATGTCACCAAACTGGTCAACTGGCGCAAACGTCAGAAAGATGCGTTTCAGAAGCGCGAAGGCATTAGCCTGACCTTCCTTCCTTCTATTGTTGAATCGACTGCCAAGGCCCTCATCGATTTTCCGCAAATCAACGCCTCGGTCGACGGTTACCGTGTCATCCTAAAAAAACACATCAACATTGGTATTGCCGTATCGCTTAGCGACGGAAACCTGATCGTGCCCGTTATTCGCGATGCCGATAAAATGAGCATCAGTGGATTGGCGCTGGCTATCGATTCACTTGCAACTAAAGCCCGTTCAAACGAACTTAAAATCAACGATATTCAGGGTGGTACTTTCACAATTACCAATTTTGGTACGTTCAGGAACATTATCGGAACACCCATCATCAACCAACCCGAAGTGGCGATTTTAGGTGTAGGTTATATCGAAAAGAAACCTGCTGTTATTGAAACCCCGGAAGGGGACGTGATCGCGATACGGCATAAAATGTACCTATCATTGTCTTATGACCACCGCATCATTAACGGATCGCTTGGAGGCGCTTTTTTAAGACGAATAGCCGACTATCTGGAGAACTGGGACATTTGAAAACTCACAACTGATAATACATTAACCATATTTGTTTATGAAAGATTTCAACATACTGACGACCGATAAAACAATTCTCGAAAAATGGTATCACCTATTAACACTCGGTCGGGCCATTGACGAAAAGGCACCTGTTTATCAGCTTCAATCGCTTGGTTGGTCATTCCACGCTCCCTATGCCGGGCACGACGGAATTCAACTGGCATTGGGGCAGACATTTACCCGGGGAGAAGATTTTTTGTTTCCATATTACAGAGATTTACTCACGACCCTTTCAGCCGGGCTTACTGCCGAAGAGATCATTTTAAACGGTCTTTCGAAAGCAACCGACCTGACCAGCGGTGGCCGTCACATGTCAAATCACTTTTCGAAAACAGAATGGCACATTGAAAATATTTCGTCAGCAACCGGAACACAAGATATGCATGCCGTAGGTGTGGCGCGTGCCATGGTCTATTATGGTCACAAAGGTGTGGTTTATACTTCTCACGGCGAAGCCACCATGTCTGAAGGTTTTGTTTATGAATCGATCAATGGGGCAAGCACAGAACGATTACCGGTTATCTTTGTGATTCAGGATAATGGATACGGTATTTCGGTACCCAAAAAGGACCAAACAGCCAACCGTAAAGTCGCTGATAACTTTTCTGGTTTCAAAAACCTTAAAATTATCCATTGCAACGGAAAAGATGTTTTTGATTCGATGAATGCCATGGCCGAGGCCCGAGAATATGCTCTCACTACCCGAAACCCGGTTGTTGTGCAGGCCAATTGCGTCAGAATTGGTTCACATTCCAACTCCGACAAGCATACCTTGTACCGCGATGAAGATGAATTATCGTATGTGAAAGCGGCCGATCCGTTGCAGAAATATCGTCGAATGTTGTTGCGTTACAAACGTTTCACCGAGGAAGAGCTAAAGCAAATTGAAGAGGATGTCAAGAAGGAACTTAGCCTGGCTAACCGTAAAGCGATTGCTGCTCCCGAACCCGATCCGGCAACCGTTTTGGATTTTGTATTACCCGAACCCTACCAACCTAAAAAGTATGTCGATGGAACACATAACGGAGAAGGTGAAAAGAAAAACCTTGTAACAGCCATCAATGAAACGTTGAAAGCTGAATTCCGGCATAACCCCGACACCTTCCTTTGGGGGCAGGATGTAGCCAACAAGGATAAAGGCGGGGTATTCAACGTTACGAAAGGTTTGCAGCAGGAATTTGGTGAATCGAGGGTTTTCAACGCGCCAATCGCTGAAGATTACATCATTGGAACCGCCAACGGTATGAGCCGTTTTGATCCGAAAATACGTATCGTTATTGAAGGGGCTGAATTTGCCGATTATTTTTGGCCGGGTATTGAGCAGTATGTTGAATGCACACATGAATATTGGCGGAACAATGGAAAATTCACGCCCAATGTTACTGTTCGCCTGGCATCGGGTGGATATATTGGCGGAGGACTTTACCATTCTCAAACAATCGAAGGGGCTTTGACCAGTTTGCCGGGAGCCCGCATTGTCTATCCCTCTTTTGCTGATGATGCAGCGGGTTTATTGCGAACCAGTATACGGTCGAAAGGTTTCACCCTGTTTCTTGAACCGAAAGCGCTTTACAACGCGGTGGAAGCAGCAACCCCGATACCCGACGATTTCGAAGTTCCATTTGGGAAAGCACGCATTCGCAAGGACGGTGATGAACTCACAATCATCACTTATGGCAATACAACACATTTTTGTCTGAAAGTGGCCAATCGACTTGAGAAAGAGGAAAGCAGAAGTGTTGAAGTCATTGACCTTCGCTCTCTGGTGCCTCTCGACAAAGAGACCATTTTCCAATCAGTTAAGAAGACAAGCAAAGTACTCATTGTGCATGAAGACAAGGTTTTTTCAGGATTTGGGGCAGAATTGGCCGCCATGATCGGAACTGAAATGTTTCAGTTCCTCGATGCTCCCATTCAGCGGGTTGGTTCTCTCTTCACACCAGTAGGTTTTCACCCCAAACTTGAGAAGGCCATCCTTCCCGATGAAGATAAAATTTATAAAGCGGCCAAAGATTTATTAGTGTATTAATATCAGAAAACAAACAATTCAAAATGGTAAAGATGAAGCAGATTGGATTATTCTATGGGAAAAATACCGTCAAAACAGCAACGATTGCAAAAAAGATACAGGAAGCCTTTGGAGAGGCGAAGGTTGATCTCATAGCCATTGAAGAGGCATGGCAAAAAGACTTTGAGGCATACAATTTTTTAATCGTTGGCGCCTCTACTTGGTTCGACGGGGAGTTGCCATCTTATTGGGATGAAATCATTCCAGTGCTTAGTACCCTTGATTTAAAGAATAAGAAAGTCGCTATTTTTGGACTTGGCGATCAAATGAACTATCCCGATAATTTTGTTGACGGTATTGGTTTACTGGCAAAAGCTTTTGAATCAGCAGGGGCAAAACTGACAGGATTCACTTCCACGGAGGGCTACCAGTTTAGTCAATCACAAGCGGTGAAAGGAGATCAATTTACCGGATTGGCCATTGATGTTGAGAACCAACCCGAGAAAACAGAACAGCGTATCAGCGATTGGGTTGAAAAACTCAAGAAAGAATTTCAGTGAAAGTGAGTCTGAATTGATCCCCTGAATGAAATTAATTAGTATTTAAATACATACTACGTAGGATAGATTTTCCCGTCGAAGTTTTAAAATATTTTTTAAGCACGCTTTCTACCGCATCAGCACTCATTTCATCTTCATAAATGTTTACCAGAAAATCGGCTTCAACCAAAATCTGAAAATCGATTCCGTCAATCTTTGTATAGGTGTGATGGTTGCCAATCAGATAGCAAACCCGATCAACGATTTCGGATGAAGCGCCAAGGTTTCCCAAAATTTCGCGGGCAATAGGCGGACCTTCAATCTCCTGATATTTCCCAATGCACGAACCATATTTTTGTTCCGATACCGGAATACCTATGTCATGCAGAATTGATGCTAAATCTGTTATTAGCAGTTCAGAATCTTGCAGAACTTCTTTTCTGGCAATCAGGCTGGCAAAACTGTAAACTTTCAGTGCATGGTTGATTCTTCGGACATCTTTTCCAAAGTAATCCATCATGCGAGTTAGTGTTTCAGCAACTATCATTTTACAGAAGTTTAGCTTTTGCAATGGGTTTGGGTGATTTCACAACCAAAATACGGGCAACAACATCGGAGTTGTTCGACAGGCAGTGAATAATATCTTTTGGACTTTCAACCAAATTGTCTTTTCCAACGGTAACGGTTTCATCGCCTACCAATACATCGACATCGCCTTCGAGAATGTAGAAGAACACATCGACCGGGGTAATGTGTGGTTTCAACGATTGACCCGGTTGAAGGGTGATATGCATCACTTGGGCATTGTCGTGGTCGTATAACCTACGCACATCCACCTGATGTGGGTTTTCGTGTGCATTCACATCTTTTACAGAATTAATTATCATAGTAGTAATTTTAAGTTTCTATTTATTGAAGATAAATGGCCGCCAAATTGTTGATTTTGGCAACAGAATTTTCTGAATTGTATTCTTGATCCGCAATTTTTTCAGCTTTAGCAAATTCTGACAGTAAATTTTGCTGTTCATCAGCGCTTAAAACCTGGTCGGCCATTCGGAACAACACGTTGTTTTCCTTCGCAATATGATTTCGCAACAGATTAATGTAGCTTTTCATATTGGTTTGTATTTTTTGCAGAGCGTTATTTTTATCTTGTTTCAATAATTCGATGTTGTTTGAAATCTCTTTGGTATAAAGTCGGCCCAAATCATGTTCCGAAAGCATTAAGGCAACAGGTCCCTGCTGATCGGAAAAACCTTTGGTTATCATCATTGGAAACAAGAGCTTCTCTTCTTTGGCATGGTGAAAGCCGTCGGCGAAATTACGGATCAGGTTAACTGCCAATTCCAGATGATCGGTGTTCGTACAGTTTTGTTGAATCATCGCCTCCATAATGTCGATCAACCGAAGGATAAAAACATGATCGTCCTCCAGATTTTGAGTTGCTGTGTTCATTTGTTTATTGTTTAGCTAATTCTAATGCTTTCTTAAATAGAATATTGTTTTCGAGATGTACGTGAGTGTGCAAATCGTCTTCAAACTCTTCGAGCAGCTTGAACGCCACCTGATAAGTATTGCACCCATCGGCGGGGACTTTATAACCACCGGTTATTTCATTTATCTTATCCATTGCACCTCCGGCAAATTCATGTTCACCTGTCATGCGGGCAATCTCACTTTTGATGATTGTTTTCGCTTCACCCGATTTTGATTTTATAACCTCCTTGATTGCAGGGAAAAGAACCTCCTCCTCGTTTTTCAAATGCTGTAACAACTCTTTGTTGATTTCGGTAAATAAAGAGGCAATTTCTAGTAGTTCAGAATGGTTCTCGCCATGAACATTGGCTATCTTTTGGGTATAAAACACCAACTCAGGCAACGTTTTCAAAACATATTTATGGTGTGTGTTCATGATGTAATCGGCAAGAAAGCCCAACTCCCAGTTTTTAAAATCGTATTGCTGATCAGGGGAGCTTAGTTCTAGCGCCTTTAATTCGGTTTCTAATTTCCCTGTTTCGATGTTTTTTTCGTTGCAAGCAGTGTCTAAACTTTTGTTTCCACCGCAGCAGAAATCAATTCCAGCTTGCTTAAAGATTGCGGCTGCTCTGTAATCATCGGCAACAATCTGGCCTATTGTTCTTGTATTCAATGTTTCTGAAGTCATTACATTCAACTTTATTTAATTCGGATGTAAAAGTATGAAATATTTACTAAAAGACAAAAAGGTCTTTTAGTTATTTTTAAAATATTTTTTATCTTTGCACAAATTAAAATTGGAAAAGAGTCATTAGTCAGTAGAAATGAGAAAAATCAATTACCAGATCAACCTTCTTTTTCCCAATGACTTTTTCCTAATGACTTAACAACATGTTCAACAAAGAAACTGAATACGCATTACGCAGCCTGGTTTATATTCAACGGCAGAATTACCGCCAGTTGCGCCCGGGTATTGAAGAGATAGCCAAGGAGATTGAAGCGCCTCAGGCATTTACAGCTAAAATCTTGCAACGCCTTGTTCGGCTGGGATTTGTTAGCTCGATGAAAGGGAAGGGCGGTGGCTTCCTGTTTGACGAATCACGACAAGATATTACGCTCAAAGAACTTATTATGGCAGTTGAAGGCGGTAAAATATTCAATGGCTGCGGGTTTGGATTGAAACATTGTGATGCCGAAAATCCCTGCCCCCTTCACGATCAGTATGGGCCTATTCGCGACGCGATTAATAAATTGGTGAGCGAAGAAACCATTCAAAGTCTGGCACGGAAATCAAACCAGTCGTATAACAATATTATCGCACAACGTTAATGATTCTATCAGAGAAATATCGTTTGCCGTTGGCTGTCTTTTCATTTACGTTTTTCCTTTTGGCATTTGTTCAACTGAAAATGGCCGATCGCCCCATTCTGATTGCCGAACGTTTTTGGCAAGGTGCCGGTTGGGTACAAACTACCCTTATTGCTATTTATGGCGCTTTCGTTGCCTGTAAAATGCAAGACCCTGTGAATGTGCCACGGTGGAGAAGGATAACCTGGACTCTGTTTTCCGTGGTGTTTTTTAGCCAGTTAATTTTCGGGTTATTGGGCGCCGAAAAGTTTTTGATGACCGGAAAATTACACCTGCCAATCCCCATGATGATTGTGGCGGGGCCTTTGCACCGTGCCCAGTTGTCGTTTATGACCATCCTCTTTTTAAGCACAATAGTATTGACAGGACCCGCATGGTGCAGCCAGTTGTGTTACTTTGGAGCAATGGACAGCCTTGCTTCAAAAGGGAAGACAAAAATAGCCAAACTGAAAAACCAGCGGGCTATCAAATCGACCATTCTGATTTTAGTGGTAACAATGGCGTTGATTTTACGATGGTTCAATGTATCTCCGCTCATTACAACGATAGTGGCTGTAGCCTTTGGAATTGCTGGAGTTGGAGTAATGATTTTATACTCGCGAAAACAGAAAAAGATGGTACACTGTACCCTGTTTTGTCCGATTGGTACCGTGGTAAATTTGCTGAAGCCTGTTAACCCGTTCAGGATGTATATTGATACCAACTGCGATTTGTGTATGAAGTGCAGCAGTTATTGCAAATACGATGCGTTGAATATTCAACATATCAGGAACCACAAACCCGGTTTTAACTGTACCTATTGTGGCGATTGCCTTACTGCTTGCAAGCAAAACTCAATTAAGTACCGGTTTTTTAAACTGAAACCCGAAACGGCGCGAAACCTATACTTGTTTCTGACTATTTCACTCCATGCAACATTTATGGCCCTTGCAAAAATGTAGGACTGAAAACACAAAAAATAATTGAAATCGATGAATTATAACAACGAAAAAGTAAGGCGGCAAGACCGTTTGCTGAATGAAACCGATGCACGGTCAATATTAAAGAATGGTGAATATGGTGTGCTTTCGATGCAAACCGAAGAGGGAGGCGCTTATGGAATTCCAATCAATTATGTATGGGATGGAAAGCATTCGATATACCTGCATTGTGCGCCTGAAGGGAGAAAAATCCGAAACATTGCATTTTGTAATAAGGTGTCATTTTGTGTAGTAGGTAAAACGGAGGTCGTATCTGATAAATTTACAACGGGCTACGAAAGCATCGTTTTAGATTGCAGAGCTTTTGTCGATCTTACACCGGAAGAGCGGATGAATGCAATGGTGCTTCTGCTTGAGAAGTATTCACCTGCTGATATGGAAAAAGGAATGAAATACATTGAAAAATCATTAGACAGGACAGAAGTTATCTGTTTAGAAATTAGTGAGTGGTCAGGAAAGACAAAAATGGTAGTATAAAAATCATTTCAAGATTACTTTTTCTTCACTCCCCGCACGGCTTTTTCTGCCCAGGGATCGTCGGGCCATGCATGTTTTGGATAACGACGCTTCAACTCTTTTTTTACCTCGAAATAGGTATTGTTCCAGAAACTTCGCAGGTCGGAAGTAATTTGAACCGGTTTGTATCCGGGCGACAAAAGATGCATCACCACAGGGGTCTTCCCACCGTTTATCAAAGGAGTATCGGCCAAGCCAAACAGCTCCTGCAATCGTACCGCTAAAACGGGTGTTGCACCATTGGGTTGGTAATCGAGTGTAATTGCTGAACCACTGGGGACCTTCATTTTTGCCGGTGCCAGAGTGTCAAGCAAACGTTGCTGGTCGGGATTCAAATGGTAGTGAAGTGCCTTCACCAAATAGACCTTTTTCAGATCTTCTGGTTTTCGAATGCCATTCAGGTATGGTGTCAGCCACTCTTCGTTGGTCATGATGAGGGTGTGGGTCGACACATCGGGCCAGCCTTCGCCGGGGTTCCATTTGCGAAGGCTCATCACCCG